>Ga0209692_10004519_pt1 | contig 12522 bp, 13 predicted proteins | sample tdDd472_FD_187129 | JGI IMG/M metagenome (GOLD analysis project Ga0209692, IMG submission 187129) | Marine sediment microbial communities from the Atlantic coast under amendment with organic carbon and nitrate - tdDd47.2 (SPAdes)... | ecosystem: Environmental > Aquatic > Marine > Coastal >...
TGGCCCGGTGGGTGAGTTCGTCGTTCTCCTGGCTACTGCGGCCGACCCAGACATCCCAGCGATCATCGATGCGGTAGCGCCGGAACGCTCGCGTGGGCTCGTCGGGGGCCTGCACGCCGGTGGTGACGCGCTCGCTGAGGCGGTCGGGGTGTTCGGCCCGGAAGGCCAGCAGGGCGGCCAGGCGGTCGCTGGCGGCCTCCAGGGTGTCGAGGTCGGGGTCCTGGGGGCCGGTGGCCAGAGGCGCCAGATCAGTGGCCAGCCGGCGGGCCTGGGCAAGGTCGGCGCGGGCGGCGTCCAGTCGCTCGGCGATGGTCTCGCGACCCCGGTCGGCCTTGCGGGCCTGCTTGAACAGACGCTCCAGGTTGGTGTGGGGCGGCAGGGCGGGATCGAGGACGATGGTGCGCTCTGTGCCGTCCAGGGGGTCGATCAGGGTGACGGATTCCCGGCCGCGCTGGACGGTGTGCAGGCCGGCGGCCAGGGTCTCGGCGTCCCGACGACGCGCCTCGCCGCCATCGGCGCGCCGGAGGTCGGCCGACAGGTTGGTGACCAGGCGGTCACCCGCCTCGCAAGCCCGGGCTGAGGCACGGTTGACGCCCTCGATGAGGGTGACTTCACGCTGCCGGACGAGTCGGTGCAGCCCCTGGCGTGACCAGGTTTCCAGATCACCCGCAGCCACGGCCGGCGAGGCCAGGCTCGGCAACGGCTCCACCAGGCACGGGTGAGGCGACGGGTAGGCGGTGTGCAGCATGCGATGGTCGGCGTCCAGCAACACCAGACCGCCACGGCTGCCGAAGAGCTGCTGGCGCAAGCGCCGCGGTCCGGACGATGTGGTGAGCTGCAATTCGAGGATCAGATCGTCGCCCAGCAGGACCACGTCGTCGAGCCGGCCGCCCGCGAGCAGCACGCTCAGCGGTTCACCCACCGTGGGTGTGAGGGCCTCATGGAGCACCTTCGGCAGGGGCGAGGTGAACGGGCACGCCAGCACGGCTCCGGGCAGCACGGCCAGCAGCAAGCCCGGGCGATCGTCACCGACCAGATGCAGGCGCACCCAGCCGGGCCCCACCACGGTGCGGAAGAGATCGCGGGCACCCACGGCCTCGCGCCAGCGGGCCAGCAAGGGGGCCAGAGTGTCGCGCTGTTTCCAGGGTGCCGGTGTGCTGTTCATGGCTAGCGAAAGGTCATGCCGACGGTGAGTTTCAGGTCGGGGGCGTCTTCCAGGCCCACGCGCAACTCGCCGAAGAGGTGGCGGTTGCTGTTCAGGGTGCGGGTGACGCCGGCCACCAGGTTGAGGGCGAAATCGGTGCTGTCGAAGCCGTCCTTCTCGAAGTAGCTGAGCACGGGGCCGCCGCCGCCGTAGAAACCCCAGGGGTCGCTGGCCAGTTCGGTGAATTCGTACACCAGGTCGCCGTTGATGGCCAGGAGGGTGCCGTCACCCGTGCCCAGTTCCACGGACGGGATGATGTGCAGATTGGTGGTGAGATTGCGGAACTCGGCATGGCCACCGAAGTGGATCTGGCTCAGGTTGCCCGAGTCGGTGTAGCCCAGACGGGGACCGAACGCGAGATCGCCCGCGAGGACGGAGGTGGCGGACAGGACGAGGACGGCAAGGATGACGGTGGCCTTCTTCATGGCTCCTCCTGGAAGATGGCGTGGGCGGGGTGCACGGTATTGTGGGGGGAAACGTTCAGAGGGGCAACTTGGTTTCGGGGAATATCGGTCATGACGGTTGCCGGTCCCGGTCCCGGTCCGATATATTCGTCCCGCCGCTCCGGCCAGACCCGGGCGGCGAGGGGGAGAGGGGCTCTTCCAAACATCCTGACTCTGCAACCTGCCGAGGTGTCCCGTCATGCGTGCAATCCGGATTCTGCTGGTGATCTTTCTGGTTCTGCTGGCCGGCCAGGCTCTGGCCTACAAGGCGCGGCGGACGGCCAGTCCGTTGCAGTGGCGCACCGGGCTGGGCGTGGCGACGGCGCCGTCGACCCTGGACGAAACGGTGGACGTCGGCGGGGGCGTGGAGCTCGGATTCCAGTACCGACTCTCCAGTCGGATCAACGTGGGACTGCGTGGTAACGTGGCCAGCCACGACTACGACGAACTCGACGGTGTTCCTCTGGGGCCGGGCTACTACGATCCCGACTGGTACCGCTTCGGCGTCGCCGCATTCGGCGAATACATGCTGCTGACCTCTCCGTTGAGACCCTACCTGGCGGTTCACGGCGGCTTCCAGTCTCGCCAGCTCGCCTACAGCATCGACCGACCGGGCAGGGACAAGGTCGAGACCGAGACCGGACCCGCCCTCGGACTCCTCGGTCTCGGCGGTGGTCTGCACTATGAGATCGGGGACGGTCTCGGCGTCCGCCTCGAGGCCCTGAACGAGTCCAGGCCGGGTCATTGGGATGACGCGGCCTGGACATTCATGGCAACCGTGGTGTTCTCGGTGTCTCGCTAGCCCCGATCCATCTCCTCGAGCACCTCTTCCAGCAGACCCACCAGCCGGTCCAGGTTGTCGATGACGGCCTGGAACGCGCTGGGGTCGCTCAGGTCGACGCCGGACTTCTGGAGCTGCTTCATGGGGTGGTCGTTGCCGCCCGACTGCAGCAGTTCCAGGTACTCGGCCACGGCGGTGGCCCGCTCGTCGGCGTCGTCGCTGGTGATGCGCTCGTAGATCTGCGCCGAGGTGGCGTAGCACGTGGCGTACTGGTAGACGTAGAACGGCGAGTTGTAGAAGTGGCTGATGCGGGCCCAGGTGCTGCCGTAGAACTCGTCGAAGGTGGCCGCCTCGCCACTCTGGTTCTTCCACAGATCGCTATAGATCTGCGTGAGCACGTCGCGGGTGATGGGCACGCCCTGCTCCACCAGGCGACTGGCCTGCAGCTCGTAGTCGGCGAACATCACCTGGCTGTAGAAGGTGCCCACGATGTCGTCGATGGCGTGGGTCAGCAGGGCCACGCGCTCGGTGGGATCCTCGGTCTGGGCCAGCACGTGATCCAGCAGCAGGCGCTCGTTCAGCGTCGAGGCCACCTCGGCCACGAAGATGGTGTAGTCGCTGGTGCTGTAGGGCTGGTTCTCGTGGGAGAGCATGGTGTGCAGGGTGTGGCCCATCTCATGGGCGGCGGTGAAGAAGCTGTCCATGGTGTCGTTGTAGTTCAACAGCATGTAGGGGTGCACACCGTAGACGCCGGCCGAGAAGGCGCCGGGGCGCTTGCCCTCGTTCTCGTAGACGTCCACCCAGCCGCCGGAGAAGGCCTCTTCCATCTTGGAGACATAGTCGGCGCCCAGGGGGGTGACGGAGGCCACGATGTCGTCGCGGATGTCCTCCCAGGGGTACTCCTTGTGGAAGTCCACCAGGGGCACGTTGCCGTCGTAGCCGTGGTACTCGTCCAGGCCCAGGGCCTTCTTGCGCAGGGCGTAGTAGCGGTGCACCGGCGCGGCGCCCTCACGCACCATCTCCACCAGGTTCTCGTAGACCTCGGTGGGGATGTCGTTGCCGTCCAGGGCGGCCTTGAGCGAGGAGGGGTAGTTGCGGGCCTGGGCGGTGGCCCAGTTGCCCTGCAGGATGCCGTTGTAGATGGAGGCGTAGGTGTTGGCCTGCTGGTGGTAGATGCCGTAGAAGCCCTCGAAGGCCCGCTTGCGGTCTTCCTGGGTGTAGTCGCCGCCCAGGATCTGGTAGTACTGGCCAGGGGTCATGGTGACGGTGGTGCCGTCGGCGAGTTCCACCTCGGGGTAGTCGATATCGCTGGTGGAGATCTCGCTGTAGATGGCTGACGGCGCACCCAGGGCCTGGTTGTAGTAGCTCAGCAGCTCTTCCTGCTCTGCGCTGAGCACGTGCTCCTGCTGGCGATAGAGGTCGGTGATGCCGAAGCGGTAGGGCTCCAGCTCGGGGGTCTCGTCCAGCCAGCGCTCCATGGTGGCCCAGGGAATCTCCAGCATCTCGGGGTTGAACCAGGCCATGGCCGTTCCGAAGCGCGCGAACATGATCTGCACCTGCTGCATGCGGGCGGCGATGCTGTTGTCGGCCATGTTGGTGACGTTGCTCAGGGCCGGGTAGCGGTAGACCAGGCCCGCCAGCTTGCCCAGTTCGTCGCTCTTGAGGCTGGCCTCGAGGATGCGGTGGGGGCCCTCGGCGAGGGTGCCCTGCATCTGGATGAACTCCTCGGCCAGCACCTCGACCTTGTTCAGGTCGACTTCCCAGGCTTCCCAGCTGGGGTAGATGTGGCTCAGATCCCACTTCTGGGCGTCGGGGATCTCGTCGCGGTTCAGGGTGTCGGGCTTGGCCTGCAGCGTGGTGGCGGCGGCCAGGAGGATGATGAGGACCACGGCGATCAGACGCGTGGAGCCACTGGCATGGGTCAGCATGGTTGGACCTCGGGGGACGGTGGGGTTGATTGTCGTGTGTAGAACAAGGGAAAGACGTTGAAGATGAGCCGCAGGTTTCAGCTGAGGCGGAGTTTCGTGCTCCTAACCCAGTTCGTCGACGATGCCCACGACCACCGAGCGGATGGGCATCCCCTTGCAACCCAGGACCTGGCCCGCGCCGCCGCCCTCGTCGAGCATGATGACGGTCTCGCCGGCGCCGGCGCCGATGGAGTCGATGGCGATGACGTAGGCGCCGGTGGGCTGGCCCTGGGCGTCGAGCTTGTCCAGCACCAGCAATTTCCGGCCGTCCATGGCCGGGTGGTGGATGGTGGAGGTGATGCGGCCGGTCACACGCGCGAGGATCATCGGCGACCTCCTCGGGACTTCGTCTTCTTGGCCTCCGGTTCGGGGTCCAGCTGCACATCGTCCACGATGCCGACGACGGCGTGGTCCACGGGCACGTAGCTGGGGTCCAGGGTGAGGGCGGCCTCGCGGCTGGCCTCCCAGTAGATGGTCTCGCCGGGGCCGGCCTGGCGCGTGCCGTCGGCGCACACGAAGGGGCGGCCGTCGGGCCGGCCGTGCTTGTCCAGCGGCTGCACCCACAGGAACGGCACGCTCTCCAGGCCCTCGGTGGCCGTGGTGGCCACCACGCGGCCGATGACGCTTCCCAGGAACATGATCAGCCCTCCACCTTCTCGGCTCCGGCGGGCTCCCAGGTACGGCAATCGCCGAACCGGGTGCCGGCCGCCAGCACGTCGCGCAGGGTGTCGTCGAGGCGGGGCAGCAGGGTGCCGCCCACCCAGTTCGCCGCGTGGCCGCTGTGTTCGCGGGCCACGTCCAGGGCCGTCTGCACATCGGGCAGGCGACCGCTCACCAGGGCCAGGCCGCGGCCGGCCAGATCGTCGGACAGGCGCGCTTCCACCAGTTCGACGGGCACGGTCTTCAGGGCCGCGTCCACCGCCCGCACCAGCGAGGCGGAGGTGCCCAGTTCCAGTACGCCCAGGGCGTCGCCGGTGGGGGACCGACGTTCACCCTGGACCGCCGCCGACAGCAGCGGGTGCGGGTCGGGCAGGTGAATCTCGTCGACCAGGGCAGCGAGGCGATGGGCCACGTCCACGGCCATGGTGTGCGCTTCGGCCGTGGCGGCCACCGTGCCGCCGAGCAGCAGCAGGTAGCGCCCGGGATGCACCGTGCCGCAACGCAGCATGGCCACCGGCGAACGCTTCAGCGCCTGGTCGGTGGCCAGGATGCCGGCGGCCGTCGTCGCGAATTCCACCAGGGCCAGTGAAGAGGCCAGTTGCATGGTCATACGATCCGGAAGTGGTCGACCATCACGCAGCGGCGCTGGCGCGAGAAGCTCAACGCCGTGGTGAGCCCTTCGCCGGTGGGGCTGGCGATGGTGAAGCTGGTGTGGCCCTCGCCGCCGGCGCCGAGGCCGGCCACGATGGGGCCGTTCTTCACGAAGATGCTGGTGTTGATGGTGCGGGCCATGCGGCTGAGCTGCTCGATGTCGTGGGAGTGCATGCTGGCCGAATGCCCGAAGCCGTGCTCGGCCTCCTTGGCCAGGTTGACCGCCCGCGCCACGTGCGACACCCGCACCACCGGCAGCACCGGCATGAGCTGTTCGCTCCAGACCAGGGGGTGGTCTTCCTGGACGTCGGCTACCACGAGGGTGACGTCGGGGCCGGCGTTGATGCCGATCTGGCCCAGGATGACGTCGGCGTTCTTGCCCACCCACTGCTTGTTGATGGTGCCGTGCTGGCGCGGACCGCGCACCTCGTCGAAGATGAGCGGCTCGAGGCGACGCAGCTCGGTGGCGGACAGCACGTAGGCGCCGCTGGCGCGCATGCTCTCGAGCAGGTTGTCGCCGGAGCCGGCGGTGACGAAGACTTCCTTCTCGTCCACGCAGATGACGTTGTTGTCGAACCCGGCCCCGTGCACGATGTCGCGGCCGGCCCGCTGCAGATCGGCCGTGTCGTCCACCACCACGGGCGGATTGCCCGGCCCCGCACTCACCGCACGCTTGCCGCTCTTCATGGCGGCCTTCACCACGCCCGGCCCGCCGGTGACCACGAGCAGATCGATGCCGTCGTGGTGCATGAGTTCGGTGGCCGACTCGATGGTGGGCCTGGCCACGGCGGTGACCAGGTTGGCCGGCCCGCCGACCGACACCGACGCCGCGTTGAGATGCCGCACCGTGTTCATGGAGCAGCTCACCGCGCCGGGATGCACGTTGAACACCACGGTGTTGCCTGCGGCGATCATGCCGATGGCGTTGCAGATGATGGTGCTGGTGGGGTTGGTGGTGGGCGTGATGGCCCCGATCACCCCGAAGGGCGCCCATTCCATGAGCGAGAGGCCGCGGTCGCCGGTGAGGGCCTGGGGGCGCAGCACCTCGGTGCCCGGGGTCTTCTCGGCCACCAGCCGGTTCTTGATGACCTTGTGCTCGAAGCGGCCGAGTCCGGTCTCCTCGCGGGCCTGGCGGGCGAGATCTTCGGCCTCGCGCAGCATGGTGCGGCGGAAGGCGGCGATGATCTCATCGCGTTGCGACAGGCTGAGCTCGCCCAGTTCGTCGAAGGCCTGCCGGGCCGCGCCGATGCACTCGCCCACCGTGGCGTACACGCCCTCGGCGTTGCTCACGAACACGGTGCCCGGGGTCGAGACTGCGGGTGCGGGGGCTGTGCCGCCGCCACCCAGCCGCCCGGCCAGCTGCCGGGCGATGAGGTCGACCTGCTGGTCGCTGAGTCCGGCCATCAGTCGCGGCCTTTCCGATAGCGCTCCTCGCCGTCGATGTCCCAGCTATCGACGATGGCCATGACCACCGCGTCCACCGGTCGGGCGTCCGTCACCGCGGTCTGCCGCGCCGACGATCCCGAGGCGTAGAGCACGTACTCGCCCTCGCCCGCACCCACGGCGTCCACCGCCACCACACTGGCGCCCGTGAGCTCGCCCTGGGGATCGGCCACGCCGAGCACCAGCAACTTGAGCCCCTCGAGCTTGTCGTCCTTGCAGGTGGCCACCACGCGGCCCAGGACTTTCGCCAGATTCATGGCGACTACTCCTCGTCCTGGCGCCCCAGCGGCAGCACCTTGTCGACATTGGCGTGCGGACGCGGGATCACGTGCACGGCCACCATTTCACCCACGCGCACGGCGGCGTTCTGACCGGCGTCGCAGGCGGCCTTGACGGCAGCCACGTCACCGCGGATGACCACGGTGGTGTAGCCGCCACCGGTGCGCTCGAAGCTCACCAGCTCAACCCGCGCAGCCTTGACCATGGCGTCGGCCGCCTCGACGGTGGCCGCGAAACTCCGGCATTCGATCATTCCCAGCGCATCTGCCATGAGATTCCCTTCCGTTGGCGCCCCGCAGGGCGGTTACTTCTTCACCGTTCGACCTGTGATGGATTCCAGCGCGGCGATGGCCGCCGGCCTCGCCGCTTCGATGTCGCGCTCTTCGCCGCCGATGTAGACGCGGCCGAAGCTGCCGAAGCTGCGCACCTCGAGGATGTTGATGTGCCCCGCCTTCTCGGCCTCGTTGGCGGCCAGGGCGGCGTAGGCGGCCGGCTCGCACTCCAGCACGAAGAGCGTCTGGCCGGCCAGGATGAGGTTGCCGTGGCGCATGCGGTTGATGAGCATGCACTGGTGGTCGTCGAGGTGACGCACCACCTGGTTGGAGACGATGCGCGGCTTGAGGCGCTGGTCCTCGCCGACCTCGAGGGCCTCGAGGATGGCGTTGCCCGCCTGGCGCACGTCGGCCTGGCTGTCGGAGTGCACTTCCAGCATGCCGAAGTGACGCTCGACGATCTGCATGCCCGGCGTGACGTTGGTGCTCTTCAGGGCGATGTCGGTCATGCGGTTGATCTCGATGCCCGGCGCGATCTCCACGAACAGGCTGGCCTGACCCGCCTTGGGCAAGAAGCCCTGGGCGATGGTGGCCTGGAACGACGCGAACTGGGGCTGGAGGCTGTCGATGACGCAATAGGCTCGGAGATCCACCATCACGCTGCTCCCTGGCTGGAGGTGAGTCCGGCTTCCTTGACGATGCCGACGCTGGCGCTGGCCCCGAGGCGCGTGGCCCCGGCGGCGATCATGCGGCGGGCGTCGTCGAGGGTGCGGATGCCGCCGGAGGCCTTGACCTCCATGCCGGCGTCATGCACCACGGAGTGCATGAGGGCCACGTCCTCGACGGTGGCGCCCGACTTGGCGAAGCCGGTGCTCGTCTTCACGAAATTGGCCCGGGCTCGCCGCGAGAGCTGGCAGGCGCGGGTCTTCTCTTCATCGGTGAGCAGCGCGGTCTCGATGATGACCTTGGAGACGGCGCTGCCGTCGCGGCAGGCGTCGGTGACGGTGCGGATGTCGCGCAGCACGAAGTCGTCGTCGCCGGCCTTGAGTCGGCCCACGTTGATGACCATGTCGATCTCCCGGGCACCGTCGCGGATGGCGCGGCGCGTCTCCATGCCCTTCATCTCGGGCAGGCAGGCGCCCAGGGGGAAGCCCACCACCGAGCAGGTGAGCACGCCCGAGCCGCGCAGGCCCTGGGCCACGCGCTGCACCCAGCAGGGATTGACGCACACCGATCGGAAGCCCCACTCGCGGGCCTCGGCGATGATCTTGTCGACCTCCGCGGCGGTGGCGTCGGGCTTGAGGATGGTGTGGTCGAAATAGAGGGGGAGGTCGGCGGGGGTGGCCGCCAGGGCGCCGCCGGCCGTGACGGACGTGGGGGCGGCGCCGGCCGGCATGCTGCCGCCGGTGCCCAGTATTCCCTGCAGACGGTCCACGATGCGGCCCAGATCCTGATCGCTGAGATTCACCAGTTCTTGTCCTCCGGTCTTGCCCTGGACCGCGTTGATCATGGCGACCCGGCGCTGGTGCCGGGGTTCGCTGCAGTCGGTCTGCAGGAACACGTCCACGATCTGGGTGGCCAGGTTGGCGCCGATGAGGCCGGCGCCCAGGGTGAGCAGATTGGCGTCGTTGTGTTCGCGGCCGTTGCGCGCGCTGGAAACGTCGTAGGCCATGGCCGCCCGCACGCCGGGCACCTTGTTGGCGGTCATGCAGGAGCCGATGCCGGCACCGTCGATCATGATGCCGCGCTCAACCTGCCCGGTGGCCACGGCGTCGGCCACCTTGCGGGCGAACGTGGGGTAATCCACGGCCTGGGTGGAGGAGGTGCCCGCGTCCAGCACGTCGTGACCCTGGCTGCGGAGATGGGCGGCGAGCTTCTCCTTGAGCTCGAAGCCGCCGTGGTCAGCACCAATTGCTAGCTTCATGGCATGAACCTCATGTCCTGTTGGGCACTCCTGCGGCTACCAGAATCGGGCGGGGTCGCTCTTGGGGTACGATTTGGCCCCCGAGGGGCTGTGCTCCGGTCGTTCGGTCGGCTGGCCTGCCTCGTGAAGCCGTTGAACGTATTCGCGGAAGGCCAGGCGGCCCTGCTGCGTGATCTCGAAACGGGTGGCGTTGCGTCCGCCGCTCTTGATGCGTTCGCGGGCCAGATAGCCCGCTGCCACCAGTTTCCCGGTCTGTACGTGCAGGTTGCCGTCGGCGATGCCGGTTTCTCGACCCAGAGCCGTGAACGTGAGTTGCTGCCCTTGGGCCAGCGTGGCGATGATGACCAGGCGGGCCGGGGTCCCCAGGATGTCGTCCAGATCTGATATCTTCATGACGTGAAGTGCCGGCCCTGGTCTCATGGGGTGGCGTGGGGGTCGTGGTGGACGCCACGGGGATTGTGCTTCGTGGGGTGAAGTTATCGTGGCGTGGGATGGGTGTCAACCGAATTTACGCGGCTTAGCTTCATGGCATGAAGTGTGAGTGGCTCCGGAAACCCTCGCTGAGCCCCCGAAGGTTCGAGCCTGGTCCGGAAGACCCGCCGACGGGGGGCGTTCATCTCCGCGTTGCCATCCAGAGTTGCGACCTCATCCCCAAGCCCTTCTTGACCGTGCTTGTTCACTGCCTCTAAGGTCGCCCGGTGCGCTCGTCCGCAGGAGCCACTGCACCCGATTTCGGGGAGCGCCGAGTTCTACCATCGCCCCTTTCGCCCTGGAGATCGCCATGCCGAAACACCTCCGCGTCCGATCCCTGACCTGGTTCCTCGTTCTGGCCCTCGCCCTGACCATGGGCCTGGTCCCGGCCTGTTCCGACGACGACGATCCCACCGCGCCGGCCGACGACCCGAGCCTGCCCGCTGACGGCATCCACGTCGACGACGGTTACGTCGGCCTGGTGATCGATACTCGCCCCATCTTCCGCAAGGGCTACCTCCCGTTCGACGTGGTGCTCACCTTCGCCGACCACGGGGTCTACGACGCCACCCTGCAGGTGGACGCGGTCACCAACTTGGCCGTCATGTCCCATGATACCGACGACCTCACGGCCGATGACCTGGCCGCCTTCGATGCCGGTGTCTCGGTGACCCTGACGGTGCGCAACGCGGACGGCGATGAACTCGCGACGCACCAGGAGGCGAGCCTGGTCCTGGACAACTCCAACCGCCCGCTCATCCTCGACACGACCCTGCCCTGGATCCTGCCGCCGCTGGATCTACGCGCCGACCTGCCCTACCTCATCCAGCGCGAGGGCTACACCGGCATCCTGTCCGGAACCAGCGAGGTCATCGTGCCCGACGCCGCCTACCTCGAGGGTTCCACGGCCCAGCAGTTCATGTTCGTGCCGGTGGAGGGCGAGGACGGGACCTTCTATCTCCAGAACCCCGGTCAGCCCGATACCCCCTGGTGCCTCGTCTACGACATGGAATACTGGTTGCGGGTCGAAACGCCGGGTCTTCATCCCGCGGTCCGCCTGGTGCCGGAGCAGGACGACGATGGCTGGGTGCGCTTACGTCTGGCCGACTCCGACGATTACCTCGACTACCGCGAGAACGTCATCGGCGCCGGCAACGTGCTGGCCATCACCGACGGCGATCCCGGCCGCTTCCGCCTCATCTCAGACCATATCGACTGGGACGTCGTGGACCGCGGCACGGTGTTCAACCAGCCCATCATGCCGCCGGTGCAGCTGGACTTCGCCTATCGCAGCACGCTCACCAACTGCTCGTCGAGCACCCTGGAGGAGAGCGTCGGCCGCGCCGAGCAGCGCCGCACCACCACCCTGGTGCGTACCACCGAGAGCCTGCAGCTGTTCGACAGCGCCACCCTCAGCGCCGAGCTCACCGTGGGCTACTCCATCACGGCGAAGGTGGGGCTCGATATCGAGGGCGTGGGTGAAGCGGGCGAGGAGATCTCCCACTCCGCCTCTCTGGCCGTGGGCGGCTCATACACCACGTCATCAACCACATCCACCCAGAATGTGTGGCAGGAGTCGACGTGGATCACCACCGACGTGTCGCGGGTGCGCACCATCACGGTGCCTCCCTACTCGGCTGTGGAGGTGTACGACGCGGTCAAGACCATCGACGATGTGCTGGTGCCGTTCACCCAGGTGCTGCGCATCGCCGGCGTGAACAAGGACACCGACCAGCCGCTCACCGGCGAAGAGCTGCAGACGCAGATGCTCTTCAACTTCGTCGAGGGCGTCATCGTGGCGGTGGGCGACGATTATGTGGACCTGGGCCTGCGCGGTGAGGCCAGCATCGACAAGGTGATGAACGCCTCGACCAACGTGAGCGAGCTCGAGGGGGCGTGCGACTAGATGGGAAACGAGGGCTCGGAGCGATCCGGGCCCTCATCCCGACGAGCGGCTGGGCAGGTTGACTGCTCGATCCGTATTCCGCCGCCCCGGCCACCGCTGCCCATGATATACTGCCGGCCAGAGGAGGGCTGTGTCGTCACTCGATGGCCGTCGCGCTCGACGACCATCTGTCGAGGGGACATCGATATGAAGCGGTATCTCGTCACGATCGTACTGATCGCCGTGGTCGCGATCGCCAGCGTCGAAGCGGGCCAGGGCGCCGTCCGGGTGCCGTTCGATTCCGGCGTGGGCTGGGTGAACCTCAACACCACCGCCAGCGGCCGGCTCATCGCCACGGCTCACGTTCAGGGTGGACTGCCGGACGAGCAATTTTTCGTCAGTGTCCGGGTGCGCTACGAGGACCAGACCACCGACATCTTCGCCGACATCGCCATGTTGACCACCAACCGCCGGGGCAACGGCAATGTCCAGGTCCAGGTGGAATTGAATCCGCCCGAGGGATCCACCGTGTTGCGAAGGGT
>Ga0209692_10004520_pt1 | contig 12522 bp, 13 predicted proteins | sample tdDd472_FD_187129 | JGI IMG/M metagenome (GOLD analysis project Ga0209692, IMG submission 187129) | Marine sediment microbial communities from the Atlantic coast under amendment with organic carbon and nitrate - tdDd47.2 (SPAdes)... | ecosystem: Environmental > Aquatic > Marine > Coastal >...
GCTGTCGTTCACGATATAGACGACATAGGCGTCCTGAACGCCCTGCAGCACGGCCGGGCGGCGCAGGAATTCCATCGGCCCGCCGCCCATGACGACGGCGCCTTCCGTCTCCGAAAGCGATCCCGCGGCGGTTCCCAGCACCGGCAGGTCGCGCGGCATTTCCGACGGCAGCGGCACTTTTCCATCGACTATGACCAGGTCGTCCGCCTTGGGCGCCGCGCCGCCGCCCATGACAAGACCGCCCATGACGGGGCCGCCCAGAAGCCATTCGACCGAACAGCCCAGCACGGCGGCCAGGCGCACCGCGTTCTCCCCGCGCGGACCGCGCGACTTGCCGTTGATGATGTTGCGGATATAGGTGCGTTCCAGCCCCGCCGCCTCACTCGCCGCATTCGCGGTGATGCCCATCGCGTCGAGCCGTTCCTCGATCCGCGCGATCAGCGGCGCGTTCCTCTTGTCCTCGGCCATCCGCCGTCTCCTCAACCCTGCCGCTCCCTCGTGATGGGGGATTTAAAGCGGTAGAAGGAGTATTTATCCCCCATTGTGTCGCACACTTCAAGATTGATTTTTCCAACAGCACAACCACCCCGGCGGCGCGTTGCTGCAAAGATACAATTCGATCACTGGCGCGGCGCCCGTCGGATCGGTACTCTCGCGCCGCGAAACAGCGGGGGACCCCAAGGCCATGAAACTCGTATTGCTCAGCGACATCCATATCGGCTCAAAGAAAGCCGTTCCCGGACGCACACCGATCGATTGCCTGCACGCCGCGGTCCGGCACGTGCTGGACAAGAACGCGGATGCCGATCTCTGCATCCTGCTGGGCGACCTGACCGAAACGGGGTCCGACGCGGAATACGCGGCCTTGAAGGCGGCCATCGCGCCGCTGCCGATGCCCTGCCGCATGATCATCGGCAATCACGACGAGCGCGAAGCGTTCAAAAGGGCGTTTCCCGACTCGCCGGTCGATGCGGGCGGCTTCGCGCAGCAGGCGTTCGACGCCGGCGCGTTCCGGTTCCTGCTGCTCGACACCTATTGGCCGGGCAATGGCGGCGGCATTCTGGATGGCGGACGCCTCGCCTGGCTGGACGAACAACTCGCGGCGTCGGACAAGCCGTGTCTGGTCTTCCTGCATCACCCGCCCTTCGATTCCGGCGTGCCGGGTTTCGAGGCGCTGCGCCTGCAGGACCGCCCGGCCCTGCGCGCGGTGATCGCGGCCCATGGGGACAAGGTGGCGGCGCTGTTTTCGGGCCATTGCCACATGACCGTGGCCGCCACCGTCGCCGGCCGCCCGGCCTTCGGGATGCGGTCGCTGTTCTACCAGATCCCGCAGGATTTCGTGAACAAGAAGCTCAAAGGCTCCGACACCGCCCCGCCGGCCTATGGCGTCGTGCTGATCAACGGCACGGACCTGACGGTGCATTCGGTGGATTTCGACCTCACCCAGGCCTAGGCACCGCCTAACCGTCCCTTCCGCGCCTCACCAATCCGCCGCCGCTTCCCGCGCCAGCCAGGTCCGGAAGGCCTTGACCGCGGGGTCGTCCTTCAACCGGTTGGGCAGGATGACGTCGTAGCCGCTGTCGGGCACCAGCGCTTCGGGCACGGCGCGGACGAGGTCGCCGCGCCGCAGCTGCGGTTCGATCAGCCGGCGCCACCCCAGCACAACGCCGCGCCCTTCGAGCGCCGCCTGGGTCGCCAGGATGTAACTGTTGAAATGCGCGCCCGTTTCCAGCGCCGTCGGGGCCGCGCCGCCCGCGCCCCGGCGGACATCCACCCCCACGGCGGCGAGCCAATCGGGCCAGTCGGTTTCCGGTTCCTCGCTGTCGAAATGCAGCAGATGCACGCCCAGCAGATCCGCCGCGCCCTGCATTTCCGGATGAGCGCTCCTGTAGGGGGCGCTGCAGACGGCGATCACCTCCTCCCCGAACAGCCGGGTCGCCAGGAAGCCGGCGCGGGATTGGTTCGTATAGACGATGCCGATGTCGAAACCGGTCATGGAATCGCGGATGTCGAGATCCTTGCTGAGCAGGTTCACCTCCAGGTCCGGATGCTCGCCGAAGAACCGGGTCAGGCGCGGCATCAGCCAATAGGAAGAAAACGCCGTCGTCGCCGCCACGGAAATCCGGTTCGGCTGCGGCCGGTGGCGCACGGAATTCACCGCCGCCTCGATCCCGTCGATCCCGGCGCGGACCGCGTTGGCGATCACCAGCGCCTCCTCCGTCGGGCGGATCCGCGGTCGGTCGCGGACGATCAGCTCGACCCGCAGATAGTCTTCCAGCGCGCGCACCTGTTGGCTCACCGCTGCCTGGGTCACCTTAAGCTCTCGTGATGCAAGGGTGAAACTCAAATGGCGCACAACCGCCTCCAAAGCGATGAAGGCGCTCAACGGCGGCAAATGTCCTATCCGTATGCTCATAAGCTGAACTTATTCCGAGATAAGAATTTAGGCAATTGATGGCGGCAGTAACCTCTCCCAGAATAGTCGGCTATCGGGGACGGGCAGCGCTGAGAAGGATGCCGACATGACGACCGAATTCAACACCATGATCGCGGGGCTGAAGCCGGCCCTGGAAGCCGTCGGCCAACCGATCGAAACCGCCAAGGGCCTGCCCAACGACCTGTTCACCTCGGACCGCTATTTCACGATGGAGCGCGACCAGTTGTTCGGGCGCAGCTGGGCGGCGATCGGCGCCGGCGTGGACGTGCCCGATCCGGGCGATATCGCGCCGGTCACCTTCATGGGCCTGCCGCTGCTGATGGTGCGCAACAAGGCGGGCGAAATCGGCGTGTTCCACAATGTCTGCAGCCATCGCGGGCTGGAACTGGTGAACGAGAGGAAGAATGTCTCGCGCCTCATCCGCTGCCCCTATCACGCCTGGTCCTTCACGCTGGACGGCGACTTGAACGCGACGCCGGGGATCGGCGGACCGGGCCTGAACACCTGCCCGGGATTCGACAAGGCGAAACACGGCTTGAAACCGGTGCGCAGCGCGATCTGGATGGACATGGTCTTCGTCAACCTGTCCGGCGACGCCGCCCCCTTCGAGAGCTTCATCGCGCCGCTGACCGAGCGCTGGCGGGACTACGATTTCAGCCACCTCACCCATGGCGGCAATCATTCCTCCTGGAGCCTGGAACTGCAGGCGAATTGGAAATTCGGGGTCGAGAACCATTGCGACGGCTATCACCTGCCGATGGTGCATCCGGAATTGAACGCGGTCTCCCGGCTGGAGGACCATTACCCGATCGTCGGGCCGGAAGGCTATTACGCGGGCCAGGGCAGCATCGCCTATAACGCCATGCGCCCGAACAACGCGCCTGCCCTGCCCTGCTTCCCGAACCTGCCGCCGGAACGCCAAAGGCTGGCCGAATACATCTCGCTGTTTCCGAACGCGACGGTCGGGCTGCATATCGACCATCTTTGGATCGTCTGGTTCGACCCGATTTCGCCCAGCCGCACGGTGGAACGGATGGAAATCTACTACCCGACCGAGGAAGCCCAGCGCCCGGAATACGAACCGGTGCGCGAGGAAGTCCACCGCTTCTGGTACAAGGTCTGGCAGGAAGATCTGTGGGCCGTGGAGGGGCTGCAGCGCGGCCGCACCTCCCCCGGCTTCGAGGGCGGCGCCTTTTCGCCGGCCATGGACGCGCCGGGGCACAGCTTCCACAAATGGGCGGCGGCCAGCCTGCTGAGCCATGCCGGGTTGGAAACCGCGCACTAGGTCGTGACGCGGCGGTCGGATGTCAGACTAGTCCTCGAAATGCCCGGCCGCAGCGAAGCCCCCGCCCTGGTATATGACGGCGGGGTCGTCCGGCTTCAGGTCATAGGGCTTGGCGTAGACCTTCGCGCGGAACCGGTCGGCGCTGTCCTGCGGCTTCCAGCCCAGGAACCGCGCATGGTCGTTGTTCCACCAGCTTTCCAGATTGTCGGACGCGCCATAGATCATCGCGGCCCCGGTACGCGGCGCGGTAAAGATCGCCTGGATCATGCCGTCGAAATCGGTCGGGCTGAGCCAGGTCGCCAGCATGCGGCGATCCACCGGTTCCGGGAAGCATGAGCCGATCCGCACGCTGACGCTCTCCACCCCGAACTTGTCGTAATAGTACCGGGCGAGAAGTTCGCCGTAGCATTTGCTGAGGCCATAGAGGCTGTCCGGACGGAAGGGCGAGTCCCCGTTCAACTCCGTTTCGCGGGTATGGAAACCGATGGCGTGGTTGGAACTGGCGAACATGACCCGCGGCTTCTTCGCGCAGCGCGCCGCTTCGAAGATGTGATAGGTGCCGCGCAGATTCGAATCCAGGATCGTCTCGAAGGTATTCTCGACGCTCATGCCGCCCAGATGGACGATGCCGTCGACGCCGTCGACCAGGGCCTGGACGGCTTCCTTGTCGCCCAGCGCGCAGGGAACGAATTCCTCATTCGGGGCAAGGTCGGTGATCGCCGTGATGTCGCTCAGCCGCACGCTGTCCGCCCAGGTCGCGACGCTTTTCCGCAGCGAGGTCCCGAGCCCGCCGCCCGCCCCTGTAATCAGAATCTTGGTCATCGGGTTTTCCCCCTCGTCAATTGTCGTACGGGTTTCGGCAGGCAACTGACCCTATTGGCCCCAATTCGGCAAGGTCAGGGAAATCTCCGGCACGAAGGTGGTCAGCATCAGGGCGACAAGGATAGCGGCGTAGAACGGCCAAATCGTCTTCACCGTCTTTTCCATCCTGACCTTGCCGATCGCACAGCCGACGAACAGGCAGGCGCCCACCGGCGGCGTGCACAGGCCGAGCCCGAGATTCATCATCAGCACCATGCCGAACTGAATCGGATCCATGCCGATGGCCGCAACCACGGGCAGGAAGATCGGCGTGCAGATCAGGATCAGCGCCGCCATGTCCATGATCATGCCCAGCAGGATCAGCATCACGTTGATCATCAGCAGGATGATGATCGGGTTTTCCGAGATGCCCATCATGAAGTCGATCATCTTCGACGGCACCTGATAGAAGGTCAGCATATAGGCGTAGAGCGAGGCGCAGGCGACCAGGATCATCACCATGGATGTCGTGCGCACGGAGCGGATGACCGCCGTCTTGAACTTCTCGTAGGTCAAGGTGCGATAGCCGATCAGCGTGATGACCGCCGCATAGATCGCGCCGAACGCGCCGGATTCCGTCACCGTGAAGATGCCGGACAGCACGCCGCCGACGATGATGACGGCCGTGAACAGGCCCGGCAGCGCGACGACCGCATGGATGAACAGGTTCCGCAGGCCGGGGAACGGCTCGCTCTTGTAGCCGCGGCGAACGGCGACCACATAGGCGGCCACCGCCAGACAGACGCACATGATCACGCCCGGCACCACGCCGGCCAGGAACAGCTTGGAGATAGAGATCCCGCCGCCGGCCGCGACCGCGAACAGGATCATGTTGTGGCTGGGCGGGATCATGATCCCGGCGATCGAGGAGGTCACCGTGACATTGACCGCGTAGTCGTCGCTGTAGCCTTTTTCCTTCATGACGGGAATGAGGATCGAGCCCAGGGCCGAGACGTCGGCCACCGCGGAACCCGATATCCCGCCGAACAACATGGAGGAGAAGACGTTGACGACGCCCAGCCCGCCGCGCACGCGCCCGACCAGCGAGGAGGCGAAGCGCACCAGATGGCCCGCGATGCCCCCGTGGAACATCAATTCGCCCGCGAAGATGAAGAACGGGATCGCGAGGAGGGAGAACATGGAAATGCCGGACACCATACGCTGAACGGCGATGACGAGCGGCAGGGCCTCGTAGGCGACGGTCACCGCGGCGGCCACGCCGAGGCAGAAGGCAACCGGCAGCCCCATAGCGACGCCGAGCGCGAACAGTCCGAGCAGAAGAGCCAATCCCATCTCTTAATCCCCTTGATCCGCCGGATCGAAATCCAGCGAGCGTTCCCAGCCGGGACGCGCCATGGACAACAGATGTCCGATGGAGAAAAGCGTGATGAGCGCGCCGCCCACGAAGAGCGGCATCACGCGGAACCCTTCCGACCAGCCGATCAACGGGATCTTCGACGCCCATTTGAAAACGACCAGCTTGTATCCGTAAACCGCCAGGAACAGGCCGAAGCCGGCCATGGTCAGGTTGACCGCGGCGAAGACGACGGCCTTCGCCTTGAGGTTCAACCGCGTGGTCAGGATGTCGACCGACAGATGGGTCTTTTCCTGGATACCCGCCGCCGCCCCCAGGAAGGCGATGAAGACCACCAGCAGCAGGGCCACCTGTTCGACCCAGGTCGGCGTCGAGTTCAGGACATAGCGCCCGAAGACCAGCCAACCGAAGATCACGGTCAGGATGACAAGTCCGATCCCGGCCACATTCATACAAACGGTGGCGAGCAGATCATTCACTGCCGTCACCGCACGGGACAATCGGCCAACCGGCCCTTCCGAAACGTCACCCGACATGCGGCCTCTCTTCCGGCGCGGAGGCGCTGAACGCGCATCCGCTGGCTTTAGATATCACGAACCAAGAATACTCTAGTCCAGAACGCGTCTGCCGGCCCGGCGCAGGTCCGGGCCGGCAGACAACAGGGCTGAACCGTTACTGAACCGCTTTCATCTTCTCGATGAGGGCGGCCTGATCCGGGTTGGTTTCGATATATTTCGCATAGACCGGCTGCATCGCATTCTGGAACGCGGCCTTGTCGGCGATTTCGTTGTACTTCACGCCCGAGGCAATGACCTTCTGCTTGCTCTGCTCCGAACGTTCGGCCCAAAGCTGCTGCTGCAGCGTGGCGGATTCGACGGCGGCTTCCTCGACAGCCTTCTTCTCGGCGTCGGAAAGCCCATCCCAGGCCGTCTTACTGATGCAGACGCATTCCGGGATGATCAGGTGCTGGGTCAACGAGTAGTAGCCCGCCACTTCGAAATGGCCGGTGGACTCGAAGGACGGCCAGTTGTTTTCTGCCCCATCGACGACGCCGGTCTTCAGCGCCTGATAGACTTCGGAGAAGGCCATCGGCGATCCGTCACCGCCCAGCGCGCCGACCATGCCGGTGAACAACTCGTTGTTCATGACGCGGATCTTCATGCCCGCGACATCGGAGGGCTGCGTGATCGCCTTCTTGGAATTGTAGAAGCTGCGCGCGCCGGAATCGTACCACGCGAGCGGCACCAGCCCCTTGTCCATCATCCCCTGCTTGATCACGTCGCCGGCTTCGCTGCCCAGCACGCGGTGCATATGGGGAAGGTCCTTGAAGATGAACGGCAGGGAAACGACGTTGGTTTCCGGGATCGTCGTTCCCATCGGGCCGAGGTTGAAGTTGCCGACCTCCAGCGCGCCGATGCGGACCTGTTCGATCGCGTCCGGCTGGTTGCCCAGGACGCCGCCGTGGTAGTTGGTGATTTCGAGCGATCCGTTCGTCTTGGCCTTCACCAGTTCGGCGAATTTATCCATCGCCACGGTGTTCGGATATCCCTCGACATGGATGTTCCAGGCCCGCCACTCCTTCGCGTCGGCGACGCCGGCGGCCCCCATCGCCAGACCGGCGACGACCAGGGCTTTCATCAGATGCCCAGCACTCTTTTCAAACATGATCCGTTTCCTCTCCATGAATTTATTGACCCTGATACCGCGCCCTTTTTTGGGGCTTCCTTGTTTATTGTTCTTATGCATTACTATTTGTATGATGAATTTAATTGTCAACAGACTAATTTGTCCCGACCGCGGGCTATTGCGGATTGAAAACACCGGATGCAGCGGGCCAGATGAACAAAGCCCTATTTTCCCTCCGGTATTTGCGTGGAGTTGCTTGTGAGCCAATTGCGTGACCGCCCGCCGAGGCAAAGCCTTGGACAAAAACTGGCCGAGAGCCTGCGCGCCAAGATCGAATCCGGCGAGTTGGTCGAAGGCGACAAGCTGCCGACCGAACAGCAGTTGAGCCGGGAACACGGCGTCAGCCGGACGGTCGTGCGGGAAGCCATCGCCACCTTGCGCGCCGACCGCCTCATAGAAGCGAAACAGGGCTCGGGCGCCTATGTGCTGGGCTATAAACCGCCCACGGCGCAGCAGATCTGGTCCGGGCAGGCGCAGACGATCTCTTCCGTCATCGAAACCCTGGAACTGCGCGCAGCCATGGAAATCGAAGCCGCCGGCCTTGCCGCGGCGCGATGCTCACCGGCGCAGGAAGCCCGCATTCTGGAGCGTTTCCGCGACCTCGGCACGTCGCTGGACGACCATCAGGCGGCCCAGGACGCCGACTATCAGTTTCACATGGCCATCGCAGAAGCGACGAACAATCGGCAATTCGTCGAGTTTCTCCAATATCTCGGCCGCCGCACCATTCCACGGGCGCAGCTGCACCTGCTCAACCCGGACCCCGAAGCGGCCCTGACCATGGAACGGAACCTCCTGGCCGAGCACGAATCGATTCTCCGGGCCATCAGTTCCCGCAATGTGGAAGAGGCCCGCGAGGCCATGCGCGTACATCTGAAGGGCAGCCTGGACCGGTACCGGCAGTTGAGCCTTCTTTCTAGTCAGACAAATAATTAGACTTGTCTGACAACTTTTATCTGCGCTACACCCATCCTTGCGACGCCCCGCCCCGTGCGAGGGCGCAAATGACAGGGAGGGAAGTTTCCGCATGACGCTCGATGAAATCAAAACCAAACTCGGTTCCGGCCTGCTGTCGTTTCCGGTCACCCATTTCGATGCGGAACACCGCTTCCTGCCCGACGCCTATGCCGCGCATGTGGATTGGCTGTGCCAATACGATGCGGCCGGCCTTTTCGTCGCCGGCGGCACCGGGGAATTCTTTTCGTTGACGCCAGCCGAAGTGATCGAGGTTCTGAAAACCGCGAAACAGGTTGCCGGCGACATGCCGATCGTCTGCGGCTGCGGCTATGGCACGCAGATGGCCATCGACCTGGCCGTCGCGGCGGAAAAGAACGGCGCGGACGCGATTCTGCTGCTGCCCCACTACCTGATTCAGGCGACGCAGGAAGGGCTCTACCGCCATGTGAAGGCGGTCTGCGACGCGATCGGAATCGGCGTCATCATCTACAACCGCGACAATTCGATCATCGGGGCCGACACGGTCCGGCGGCTTGCGGACGATTGCCCGAACCTGATCGGTTTCAAGGACGGGTCGGGCAAGATCCACGTGGTGCGGGAAATCTGCGCCAAGTTGGGCGACCGGCTGGTCTATATCGGCGGCATGCCGACGGCGGAGCTTTACGCCGAAGCCTATGGCGCGGCCGGCATGACGACCTATTCGTCCGCCATCTTCAACTTCCTGCCGAAACTGGCGCTGACATTCTTCGAGGCGGTGCGCGACGGCGACAAGGCGACGGTGGAGCGGATCCTGAAGGATTTCTTCTACCCCTATTCCGATATCCGCGACCGCAAGGCCGGCTATCCGGTTTCCATCGTCAAGGCCGGCTTGACCGTCATCGGGCGGCATGCCGGACCGGTCCGCCCGCCGCTGACCGACCTGACGGACGAGGAACTGGCCATGCTCGAGCCGCTCATCACCCAGCATATATAGTTCCGCAGGCTGCCAAGAGGGGGATAATGATGGCGAGACGCTACGACAGGCTGCCTTTGGATGGGCCGGCGCCCGTATTGAAAACACCCACTGGCGCCGTCGACACCCATATCCATTTCTTCGACGGGCAATATCCGGGGGCGCCGGGCGGTCCGCCTCCCTTGGACGACTGCACGCCGGACGACTACCGGCTTGTCCGGAAGCGCCTCGGGTTGGAGAAACTCGTCATCGTTCAGCCCAACGGCTACCAGTTCGACAACCGCTGTTCGCTCGACGCCTTGCGCGATTTCGGTGCCGACGCGCGCGCCGTCTTGTGCCTGCACGGAACGGAAAGCGACGCGGACCTGCAGGCGCTGCACGATCAAGGCGTTCGCGGGGCGCGGATCATGGATTTGCCGGGCGGCGCGTCGACGCTGGACCGGACGCTGGCCCTCGCGGCCCGTATCGCGCCTTTCGGCTGGCACGTCATCACCCAGTTCGACGGACGCAGTCTTGAAGAGCACGCGAAAATACTCGAACGGATAGACGGCGACTACGTCGTCGACCATACGGGCAAGTTTCTGGAACCCGTCGCGACCGACGATCCCGCCTTCGCCGCGCTCCTGCGGCTCGTCGACAAGGGCAATTGTTACGTGAAGCTTTCGGCCTTCTACGAAACGTCCAAATCCGGCCCGCCCTTCTACGAGGATGTCGGCCGGATGGCCCGCGCGCTGATCGACCATGCGCCGGACCGCGTCATCTGGGCCAGCAACTGGCCGCATGTAGGCCGCAAGGCGGAGAACTATCCCGACGATGCCAACCAGCTCGATTGCTTGGGTCAATGGACAGACAGCGACGCGATCATCCGGAAGATCCTGGTCGAGAATCCGAGGAAACTCTACGACTTCGGCGCCTAGTGGATTTGCATCGCGCCCTTCGGGCGGGCTATAGGGAACGCCCTTCCCCCGCTTCCCGGAGGTTCCCATGCTGCCGAACCGTTGCTTCTTCTACCTCCGCCATGGGGAGACGGACTGGAACCTTCAGGGCCTGGCCCAGGGCCGGAAGGACATCCCGTTGAACGAGACCGGCCGCCGTCAAGCGCGGGAAGCAGCGGCTTCCGCCATCGGGCTCGGCATCGAGCGTATCGTGACCAGTCCGCTCGGCCGGGCGGCCGAAACCGCACGCACCGTGGGCGACGCCATCGGCATCACCCCGGAAGACAATCCCGGCTTGATGGAATGCAGCTTCGGCGAGCAGGAAGGAAACCGTCTGGACCCCTGGTTCAAGGGCTGGCTGGACGGCAGCGTCACCGTGCCCGGCGCGGATGTCCTGACCGATTTCATCGACCGATCCGCCCAGGTGATCGGCGACATTCTTAAACAGGACGATCGCCCTACGCTGATCGTCGCCCATGGCGTGGTCTATCGCGGGGTTCAGAAACTGATGCAGCGGGAGCAGTTGACCATCCCGAACGGGGTGATCCTGGAACACGTACCGGATGAAAGGGCCGGGTGGCGTATATTCATGAAATAGAGCGGATCGGGGACCCTCATTCCGCCGGCGCGGGGGCGACCTTGTGGAGGTTCTTGTGCCGGACACGGTTCGTGACCATCCGGTCGTGCAGGGTGGTGATGATCCTGCTGCCCGTCTTTTCGAACAGGAAGGGCAGGAAGGCGTGCCCGAGGCAGGCAAAGGCGGCCACGAAAAGCGGCAGGGAAAAGCTCATCGCCTGACCCATATGTTCGACATACCCTTCGCCGACGCTGTTCGGATGCTCCGTGAACAGATTTGTCATGCGCTGTCTCCTTTTCCGTAACCTGTCGTCCAATCTCAATCTCTAAGGAAGAGTCTGCCCGGTTTCTCCTGGAATGTGCTTGCTTTTTTAGCGCTAATTCGGCCTGAATACGATATTCTATCCTATTATTTTACATTATTCTGGAACAGAATATCATTTCGAAACTGGAGAGTGGAATTGGATCAGACGGACCGAAGGATATTGGCGGAACTTCAGCGCGACGGGTCGCTGTCGAACGCGGAGCTGGCCGAGCGCGTCGGCCTGTCGACGACGCCGTGCTGGCGGCGCGTCCGGCTGCTGGAGGAGCAAGGCTATATCCGCGGCCGTGTCGCCCTGCTGGACCGGGACCGGTTGAATGTCGGCGTCACCGTCTTCGTCTCCATCAAGACGGCGCGGCACGAGGCGGACTGGCTGGACACATTCGCGCGCGTCGTGCGCGACCTGCCGGAGGTGCAGGAATTCCACCGCATGAGTGGCGAGGTGGATTACCTGATGAAGGTCGTGGTGCCGGATATCGCCGCCTATGACCGCTTCTACAAACGCCTGATCGCGGAAATCGATTTGAGCGACGTGTCCTCCAGCTTCGCCATGGAGGAAATCAAGAACACCACGGAATTGCCCCTGTCCTACCTCTAGCCCTGCCTTTGACGCGCCCGTTTCCGAAACGGGGCGGTTTCACTTCCCCCCTTCCCTGCCCTACACTAAGCCCAACCGAGTTCTATCAATGGGAGGGTCCGATGGGCGAAATGATCACGTTCCACAAACATGAAGAAGACGGCAGCACGGCCGGCTATCTGGCAAGCGCGCCGGGGTCGAAAGCCGGGATCGTCGTGATCCAGGAATGGTGGGGCCTGAACGATCAGATCAAGGGCGTCGCCGACCGCTTCGCCGCCGCGGGCTACACCGCGCTGGCGCCGGATCTTTACGAAGGGCGCGTCACCCAGGACCCGGACGAAGCCAATCACATGATGACGGGCCTGGACTGGGGCGGGGCTTACAACGACGTGCGCGGCGCGGTCCAGCGCCTGAAGCAGGACTGCGACAAGGTCGCGGTCCTGGGTTTCTGCATGGGGGGCGCCATCACCATCATCGCCGGCGTGAAAATCCCCGAATGCGACGCCGCCGTCTGTTATTACGGCATTCCCGGCAAGGAAGCCGCGGACCCGGCCAAGATGGCCGTCCCCTTCCTGGGCCATTTCGCGAGCGAGGACGACTGGTGCACTCCGGCCGCGGT
>Ga0209692_10004522_pt1 | contig 12519 bp, 9 predicted proteins | sample tdDd472_FD_187129 | JGI IMG/M metagenome (GOLD analysis project Ga0209692, IMG submission 187129) | Marine sediment microbial communities from the Atlantic coast under amendment with organic carbon and nitrate - tdDd47.2 (SPAdes)... | ecosystem: Environmental > Aquatic > Marine > Coastal >...
AGAGGCGACGTAGGGGTCGTCCGGGACCTCGTTCTGGTAGGGGATCCCGGTCCGGCTCCGATCTTCCGCAGCGGCGGGGGAGATGGCGACCAGGACAAGCATGGACAGAGCGATACACAGCGTTCTGGTTAAGTTCTTCATCTCACGATTTAAGCATAAATCCGGTTCCATGTCAAAGGTGCCGGCCGCCAGTGGACTGTTTGACTCCCGTCGAGTTTGGTCATTGCGCCCCAATCGAAACCGGGCAGGACGTAAGTCCCGGTGTCGATTCCTGCTGGCAGATCGGGGATCGATGTGGCTCCAACGACCCCGCTGGAGTCCGGGATAGCCGATTCGGCGCCAAGAGAGACGGTCGCGATCATGAAAACGGTGAACGGGATGAAATTACGCCCAACAGAAAGAGCCTTAGGAAGAGACATTCGTTCCCCCTTGTGTTCATCCGTCAATCTCCCCAGACAAGAAAACAGATTTTCATAAACCGGCAACTCGTTCAATCTCTACGATATTGAGACCATTTTCGATTAACGGTGATGACCTGCCAGTCGCCGCATATGTCATCGGTACCGAGAAATACTACAATGCCGGCTCCTGTCCCTGCCGAGTATTCCGCCCGCACTGATAACTAACGACTGAGCATGCCACGTCGGTATCACCCATTATGCTCAATCAACTCCTGCTGTTCCTGCTGGCCTCGCTCAGATCCCGTCGCTCCCTGGCCCTGGAGAACGCCGCTCTGCGCCGCCAATTCGAGGTCCTCCAGAGAAACGCCAAACGACAGCTACCGAGATCGTCGGGATCGATTTCTTCACCGTCCACTGGCCTCGGAACCCACATGTACCGCACCGAGGCCGGCATCCGCAGCGGGCAAGGGAAGGCATTACCGGCGAAGCGAGATGGCTTTCAACTGAACTTCGATGTGGCGCTCTATTTCAGAAGCACCATCCTCTTCGTCTCGCTATACTCCCCTGCCTCAAGTCGATAGAAATAGACGCCGGAAGGGACCAGGCGGCCTCGGTCGTCGCAACCACGCCAAGAGACCTCGTGCATTCCCGCCTCGATCACACCGTCTGCAAGCCGGCTGATCTGTTTCCCATCGACGGAATAGATTGTCAGTTGAATTCTCTTGGCCTCAGCAAGATCAAAACGGACATTCGTCGCCGGATTGAAAGGATTGGGGTAATTATCCCGGAGGACAACATTTTCAGCGATCGGCAGGAGATTATCCACTCCGCTGAGCGCCGGCTTGTAATAGGCGCCACTGTCGGTACACGCCATGATTCCACGCGGGCCCGCGAAGGGAAAGGTGACGATCTTGTTGATGTTCGTGTTGGGCAACCCTTCATTGACGAAGATCAGTTCCTGGAAGTCCTCATCCCAGTAGGCCACTCCTGTGGGACCAGGATACAGATCGCTCCAGCCGACATACACGAGAGCATCGCCATCCAAACCGAGGGCGCTGATATTCTCGGACTGGATCAACTCAGCCCAGGTACTCCCGTGGTCGCTGGACTCGTAGACCAACGCCGGTGAGGCCGGGAAGGCGTCTCTCCCATACAAGATCCCATCACTTCCGTATTCGAGATCTTCAAGCTCGGGAGTCGCCTCAGCCAGAGCCCAGGATTCTCGTTCGTAATAGAAAAGATGGCAGTCGGAGCCGCCACTCTCCTCGCTGACTGTGTAATAGCCGTTGCAATCGGGCTTCCAGCATATGGCCTCGCCTTGAGGCTCCATTGTATAAGGGACCTCGGTGTATGGGGTTCCAAGCGTCTCCCAGAGCTCCTGCCCCTGATTTCGTTTCCAGTAGAATACCTGTGAATATGTCTTGATCAGGATCTCATCCCCAAGCGGCGAAATGTCGCCGCCAACCGGACCGACATAATAGGGAGGATACACAAAGGGAGGAACATCCAGGGTACCCACTTCCACCATCGCGTTGATATCGGTAGTGGACTGGGGAAAGGCGGCAAGTAGAATATGCTCGACATTAGGAGTTCTGTCTATCGTCTTGGAGACCACGAACAGATCTCCCGTCAGTGGATCCACCAGCAAGGTCTCGGAATTGTGAAGGTAATCGGGGTATTCCAGTGCGATGATCTCGACTCCGTACAGGGTTTCTTGTACCGGATCTTGATTGCCATCGACATCCGGTTCGACAACACGAAATACGTATTTTGTGCCATATGTATGGTTGTTGTCGCCAATATCTCCAATGTAGATGTAGTCCTCTCCCACCACGGAACCCGGGCCGATGGCGATATCCTCCCAATCACGGTTGAACGCTCCGTCAATGTCATACACACCCAGGTGCTCGCCTTGGCCGTTGAATGCATATATCGCACGTCCCCCTCCCGAATCGTTGTGAGTCCAGTAGACGTTTTCGTTCTTCCTGCTGGCCGCTATTCCCGAAGCTTCGTTGATTGGCTCGTGCTCAATGTATCCAAGATCGTTCTGACTCCCGAAGTGAGGAAGTCCATCGTAGGCCAGAAGATAAACTCCGTCCGACGTGGCAAGAGTGAAGTTGCCGCCCAGGTAAGCCATGGAGTTGCAATCGAGACTGGTTAATGTCAGGTCATCGACCCAGTGCCGACCGTCCCACGATTTGTACAAGCCGTTCGAAGCTCCGGCGTAGAAATAGCCGTTGGTTTCATTCTTCAGCAAAAAAGAAGGATCCGCGATCGAGAGCAGTGAATCGAAGTCGGAGGTGTCCAGATTGAAGCTATAGACACCATCGGTCGGTTGGCCTCCCCCGACGATCAACAGAAGGTGGTCCTGTTCCAGCAAGTCGACATCCAGCACTGGCTCAGAGAAGCCAATGCTGTATTCAGTCCAAATTCCGTCCCGGTTGACGATTATTCCACCGTCAGCGGACAGGACATTGATGGCCGGAGAGTCGATATGGAAATATGCGTTGTAGATCTTGTTGTCAGAATTTCCGTAACTCACCCATGCGCAGGCGACGATGGGGTGGGAGCACATCGTTAACATGACCAGGATTATCATCGGTTTCATGATGAATTCCTTTCATGAAATGGGCCACGCCTCAACGGACGAGCATTATCTTCCGTGACTCGATCCTGCCGGCAGTCTGCATACGAACCAGATAAAGGCCCGAAGAGACGGCTCGACCCAGCTCATCTTGTCCGCTCCACTCGGTGGTATGCGACCCCGTTTCGTACATCTGGTCGACAAGCACCATCAGCCGGTTACCTGTGACGTCATACATCGAGAGCTTCACGCGCTGGGGCTTATCTACTGAGAATGGAATGGTTGTGTGCGGATTGAAAGGATTGGGATAGTTCTGCAAGAGGACGAATCGAACAGGTGGTACAGGTGGTCCAGCATCGGTGGAAAGAGGGAAGGGCCCCGCAGCCCAAGGATCGTAATCCACATAGTCACTCACTTCATCGCCTGATCCAGGACCCGCCCCACTGGGGCCACTGGGATCTCCCCACCAATTGTTTGCGGCAGCAATCGTGACCGCCGCATCGGAATTCAGCACTCCATCTCCGGCGTTATTCACAATGTTATTGTAAATGATTATTGGATTGGCACTTTGGCCGGGCCCACGCGTGCAATATACTCCACTACCATGGTTACCGACTATATCACAATAGGTGATAACGGTTTCAGCTTCGTCGCGGCAACATATCCCTGCGCCAAGTGTTGCCGTATTGCCTTTAATGGTATTGCAGTATATATATGATGAGTCCCGATGCGAACAGTCGATACCACCACCTCTGGTAACTGCAGAGTTCCCGGTAATAGTATTGCCGACTATCCTCACCGACGCATCAACGTTGCAGGAAATGCCCCCACCGGCACTGCCTGATACATTGTCAGCTATAGTATTGCCGGTAATTCTTCCGCCACATTGACTCCAGAGTATGATTCCACCACCGGCGCTGGCGGCTGTGTTGCCTGTAATGGTATTGCCGTCGATAACGGGTGAGCAATTAATCGAACCGCCGATACCGCCACCGACACCATCAGCAGCAGTATTCATTGTTATCGTGTTGTTAATAATGATCGGCGAGGAGTCGTTGGTGCAGCCAATACCCCCCGCATTGATAGTGCCTTTGTTGTCAGTAATGAGATTGTTGCTAATAGTTGGTGAAGAGTCCAGGGCACAGTAGATGCCGCCAGCCGAACTGGCCAATCCGTTACGAATTGTAAAACCGTCGATTCTGGTTGATTCACCAACTCCTGTCGTAATCGTTATCACCCTTCCGATCCCGCCTCCATCGACGACTGTCGCTTCCGTCCCGGACTCACTCCTGAGGGTTATACCATCAACAGCAGGCCAAACGAGGTTCTCGTCGTAGACGCCTGGGGCCACAAGCACGGTGTCGCCCACCGCGCACATGTCCAGTCCTGCCTGAATAGTAGGGGCGTGCCCCGTTCCGTCGGACAGGATATGCCAGGTTTCAGCAGTGGTGGTCGAAGCCTGAAATGCACCGAGAGAAAGTGCAGTAGCTGAGAGAACAATCAGGGTTTTCACTATATCCCTCCTTACCGCCGTCGCAATCGCGGACACTCGATCAGGTCATGGCTGCTATCCACTCGAATGCCTCGAAACATTGCTCCGGTGCGCAAGCGACGGGATAACGCACACTACAACCCAGCAGAATGCGGGTGTTGGCGGCAAGGACGTATATGACCGGCAGGTGAATCGTCAGGTGATAGCACAGGCATCCCCGAACCTGCGTCGAGACATTCGTCCCTAACGAAATCATCCTTTGATAGTGTCGCTACGTTTTTGAAAAAGAAAATTCGCGAGGGCGTGTATCGAGTATCCCATCTGCGTTGGGCGTATTCGAATGTGTCTTATTGAGAAGAATCCTCATCGCGATACTCATGGCGTAAAAAACCCCGCCACCAAACAGCAGCGGGGTCCCAATCATCAACCCGTGGGCTGACTGACCAACCTACCAACGGCCACCGCCGCCGCCGCCACCACGGGAGCGAAATCAGTCTGCCGCTAGCTGGCGCAGCTTGTCGGCGGTGGTGCCGCGTTCGAACAGCCTCAGCAGGAAGATGCAGAGCCTGACCAGGAAGCCCCTGGGCTTGATCAGTTTCTGCGCGAAGGAGGATACGTCTTCGTCACGTTGCCGGACCAAGGCCGCGCGGCTGCCCGGCTGGCTGGCGCAGAATTCCAGGGTCTGGGTCCAAGCCTTGTCGCGTGCGTAGCTGATGCTGAACATGCTGAGCTGCTCGTCGATGGATCCCAGCAGCCGGTCAACCAGCCGCAGCGGACGGACGAAGCGGGCGATGCGGTTCTGCGTGCCGTTGATCTGGCTGCGGAGGATCTCGTTGATCTGCATGAAGTCTGCCTTGAGGTCCATGGGCGTGCCGCGTGCGACCTCGCTGGTCGCGATGCCTAGATCGAGATTGATGTGGGCGTTCATGCCCAGCAGGAGGTGCTGGAGAGCGGAGAGGCCCTGGTGCTGCTCCGCATCGAAGGCGGCCTGCCACGAGCCAGTGATCTCTTCACCCCGGCGAAACGCGTGGTAGGCCGCGAGGTAGCGGTTGGCGAAGACGACGTCGAGTTCCTCCATGCGCCGCCCGTCCTCGAATGCTCCCGCGGCGATGCCATTGGCCACCTCTTGGGTGACGCGACGGTAGAGTGCCGCGAAATACCCGAGTTCGCTGCCGGATTCAATGGATCGATCGACAATCTCGTCCAAGGCAACGATCACCGACTCGATCGTCGCCGGAAGAGACGGCGAAGGATCGCCGGAGCGCTGACCGGGATGGGGGGTGGATGTCATCTGACGCCTCCTCGCTTGCAGGAATCGCCAACCACCTCGCCGGCTTTGCCTACCATATATGCCGTTCGCACCTAAAACTAACAACCTAGTCCAACACTTCGATATCTCCCACTATGCGCAAACAACTCCTGCTGTCACTCCTGGCTTCACCTGGACAAGCCTGCAGTTGGTCCAGGCATTTCCGTCCCGAATGGCTGCGTTTGGTGCCTCAAGCTACATTGTATGCGAGTTTGACCGACCAATCTCCATGGAGGAATCGTTTGGGATAGCAATCAAACGGCAACAGGCCCGAAAAGCCCGCTCGGTTTGCTACGCTCGCGATCGACACAACTATGGACCGTCATTCTGTTGGTCTACGTATTTCTGTTCTGCACAACGGGATATGTTGCGTTTCTGCAGAAGGAAATCAATCCCGCGAGCCTGATGGGCGAGGAAGAACTCGCTCTTTTTGAGAAATACGAAGCCAAGCAGTTTCTCCTCGATGCCTATCAGGCCGAGGGCGATGCGTTCTCGGCCCGGCAGTCACTGGCGACTCAGTCCTTCAATGTTGTCCTAGGCGCATTGTTGGGATTTCTATCCGCATCGATTGCCGGCAAGGTCTCCCGGAAACAGGCCAAACAGGAATGATGAACCGCTGTCCATATCGGTTTATCCAGCCGAAGCAATGGCCACCCGATGAAAGCTCGACTGCCAAACGGTGCCCCTTGTGTCTGCCGTTTATTCCGTCTGCCGGGTGAACCGTCACGGGTTCACGTTTGCCACGGATGGATTACCTGGTAGGGACTAGTTTCCCATAGGTGTAAATATCGGATACCATCGGGCAAGGATTGACACAGAGTCATCACGTCCCGCCTGCAGGCGCAGGAGAACCTCACAATGGTCTTCGGATTCTTCAACAAGCGCCGCCGCCGGAAGGTACTCGAGGAACCGTTCGCTCCTGCATGGCGTCAGGTTATCGCGGGGCGGTGTTTCCTGCATGCCTGTCTGGACGAAACCCAGCGGCATCAGCACGAGGACTTGATCAAGCTAATCCTCGCCGAGAAGACTTTCGAGGGGTGCGGCGGGTTGGAGATCGACGACGAGATCCAACTGACCGTGGCTGCCTGGGCGTCTCTGCTGCTACTCGGCCGCGAGACCGATATATACCCGCGCCTCGACTCGATCCTCATCTACCCTACCTCCTTCGGCGTCGCGAGCGAGGTCATGCAGGAAGGCGGCTTTGTGACCGAGGAGGAAACCGAGTTGCTGGGTGAATCCAGCTACGTCGGCGCTCTCGCCCTCTCGTGGGAAGACATCCTGGAGGATCTGGGCCATCCCGAGGACGGTCTCAACGTCATCCTTCACGAGTTCGCCCACCAACTCGACGACGAGACCGGGGAGGGAAACGGAACACCGCACCTGGATTCACCCCGGGAGATTGCGGGTTGGAACGAGGTCATGGGCCGAGAGTACGAGAGGCACTGCCAGGCCGTGTACACAGGCCGCAGAACACTCATCGATGAGTATGGAGCCGAAAACCCGGCCGAGTTCTTTGCGGTGGTGACGGAGGCGTACTTTCTTCGGCCGGATCAGTTGAGGCGGAAGCATCCGGAGCTTTACGGCGTACTGGCTGGATATTTCGTGGCTGGTGGATGAAGGGGTGTTTCCCGTCATCAACGCCCAGACAGTTTCAAGCTCCAAATCAGTGGACAGTTAACGACGAGAGATGTCGGGCAGGATCCCGACTGAGCCGGAATATGGATCGACGTCTCGATCAGATCCCAAACTCCGGAGTATTCCACACGGAATCATGTTTGCCTCGGATGAGATACTTGGTAAGGACAAGGGACAACAGCCATAAAAACGTGCCAGGCCGTTGTGCCTACCGTCTATACCGTCCGCATTGAAAACCATAGAATAACCCCGCCACGAAACAGCAGCGGGGTTCCAATCATCAACCCGTGTGCCAACTACCTGACAGCGGTCACCGGATCAGCGACACCTTCTGAGTCTCCACGCCAGACCCAGTCTCCATACGAACGACGTAGCTGCCTGACGGCACCGCTCTACCTGCACCGTCCTTTCCATTCCATACGACCGAGTGGTCGCCCGCGATATAGTCGTGATCGGCAAGAACATATACAAGCCTTCCCATCAAATCGTACACTCCGAGTTCGACTCGTTCGACTCGTGGCAGTGAAAATACGATCGTCACCTGAGGGTTGAAAGGGTTGGGATAGCAGCTCAGACGTTCGGTCGCGCGCGGAACATCTCTGTCAACATCAGATAGATCGGGGGCTTTGTATAACTCCAGAACCTCCTCTGCATTCAACGCCTTTCTGTAGATGCGGACGTCGTCCAAGGCTCCAGCGAAGAACCAGTCACCCGAGTGTCCGCCGATTTCGAGGTACCGGTTCGTATCCCGTATGTTGAAGTAGAGGTCACTCGATGCAACCAAATCTGCGTTGACATATAGCTCAAGTACTTGATTATGTGCGTCGTATACTCCCGTCACGAACATCCAATCATGTATTTCTGTTGTATCGCAGTGCAGGAAATCCGCCTCCTCCCCCAAACCGAAAGCCAGGATTCCATCTCTGAAATGTAGTATATACTGATCGTCTACCTGGCTACCCGGCCCCCACTTCGTGATCACGCCAGCGTATTGACTCAGTTGTCCGTAGTCGGGGCATTTGATCCATGCACAGAGAGTCATACTGTGGTACCCAGAGATATTGATTGCTCCGTTGTTCGATACCTTGATCCAATCGTCGGAACCATCGAACAGATACGCGCTGTTCGGAATCCCAAATCGATCCGTGGTCAACGTTGCCCCAAACACTTCTCCATCGTGCCCATATCCACTCCGATCCTCTGCACCACCATTGAACGGATAGTGGGCTACAAGATCGACATAAGGGCCATAGGTCTCGTAGAACACTTCGACCGGGCCACCACTGTTGCTGCAGTCTATTGTCAGATAATGGGCACCCGAGGCTATCGCATGATAGAACAGGCTGATGGGATTCTCGGTGACACCGCCGGCAACACAGCTTCCTTCGAGATCATAGCAATCAGTGGCCAAATAGATTGCTGGGTTCATATACCACACGTCTTCCTCAACACGCACCGACAAAAACTCATCAAGTTCCAGGTCGATTCTGTATATGGCCTCCGGCCCTTCCGCCGGTTGACCGATACTGTTGTAACTGTCGTAATGGTTCGTGTAGTCCCGAAGATCAATAGCGAATTCATGTAGACCCTGTTCCGCAAGATCGACCGCACCCTCACAGGAGTCGTTATCCGGAGGCGGTCGATTACTGAACCACGCGCTGGTCACACCGTTACCGCAGTCGAGATGCGAATCAACTATCATGAAGTACGAGCCGGCACTTGGCGCTCGGAAGGAAATGTACTCAGGAGCATCATTCGCAGGGAACCGGAAATAGTCAGAACCGGCCACACAACTGCCGACCGGATCCTCGCAGTCCATGATCAGGTATAGCGACAGATCGATTTCCTCATCTATGTGAACGATACTGGCACGGAACCAATCGTCCTCATTCAAATCAATCAAGAAACTGGCGTCCGGACCTTGAGCCTCCCGACCCGTACAGCCGCCATCGCCGGGATCATATCTGTTCGAGTACGCACACAGATCAACCATGAAGGACTGCTGTCCAAGTTGGATTAGATCAACAGCTCCTTCGCAAGTGTCATTGGACGGAGGAGGCACAACATTGAAGCCAACCTCGGTCAGACCACCGCCACAGTTGCGATAGGAGTCCACCATCATGTAGTAGGAACCGGCCTCGGTAGCTAGATACTCGATAGTTTCAGCAGAATCACCGCCAAATGGCCCGCCCCAGAACTCGTCGGAACCGGCGACACAACTACCTGCAGGATCGTCACAATCAGAAATCAGATACAGTGACAGGTCTATGTATTCATCGACGTGCACGACCCCAGCCTGAAAACAATCACCAGCGTCGAGATTTATCCTGTATACGGCCTCAGGACCAAGGGCACACCAGCCAGTATATCCACCGAAGCCTGCGTTGTATTGATTCGAGTAGTCACAGAGATCTATGACAAATTCAGCCGTTCCCTGCCCCGTCAGATCGGGCGCTCCCTCACAGGTGTCATTGGCCGGCGGTGGTGGTACTTCCTCGCAGGTGACGGTTAAATCATAACCGCACTCCGGATCGCTGTAGTGACCATCTACCACGATGTAGTAAATGCCGGGATCGGCGATGAGATACGACAGGTTCCAATCCACGACGTTGAGACAGGTCGCCTCGTCGCATGTGCCGAGCAGGATTATATCGGGATCTCCATATGCGACGTCCAGCGAGATATCGATAATTGAGATGTTTGGCACACTCAACTCATAGATCCGCTCGCCACCGGTTTCATGCCAAGTCGAGCCATAGTAAAATTCTACATTGTTGGGCCACCCGACGTTGGTTTCCCCATACAAAGTCGTGCCGCAGTCGATCACGGCGGCCGTCATGCAATCCAGGTTCGGAGACGGTCCCGGCTCACAGGTGACGCTGAGGTCGTAAACGCAATCCGGATCGGACCCGTAGCCGTCAACGACGATGTAGTAGGTACCGCCACTGTCGAAGAAGTATGGAAAGCCAACGTTCCCAAAAGCGAGACAGACAGACTCGTCGCAGGAACCAAGTAGAAAGACATCTGGATCTCCCGAGATTACGTTCAGGGCAACGATGATATCGGTGCCGGCTGCAACGGTCAGTTCATAGACTCGCTCACCACCAGCTTCTGCCCATATGATGCCCGAGTAGTACTCGACGTTGTTGGGCCAGCCAACGTTGGTTTCACCATACAGCGTCTCGTTGCAACCAATCATCGTTGCGCCGGAGCAATCCAGTTCCCCGCGACTGGAGTCCGTGAACCACAGTTGTTCTTTCCCGGATTTGTTTTTCTCTCCGGCATCGGCGGCCGCACCACAGAACACGACTATGGCTGCAGCGCATAGAAACAGCACCCTCATGACTTTCCCTCCAGCTTGAGCCGGTCGGCGTGCATTAGTGAGGCATGATCACCTGGGTGCGGAACAGCAGCCGCTCCGAGTCATCCTATAGGTTCACATCAGGATACCAATGCTATCGGCTTGGAAGCAGAAGACAGGCGGGTGAATCGTCAGGCGCCAGCACAGGCATCCCCGAACCTGTGGCGAGGCATTCGTCGTCAACGAAATCATGTTTTCGCAGTGCCGCTACGTTTTTGAAAAGGAAATTTCGCGAGGGCGTGTGTCGAGTATCCCATCTGCGTTGTGAGCATTCGGATGTGTCCTATTGAGAAGGATCCTCATCGCGATACTCATGGCATAAATAACCCCGCCACCGAACGGAATCAGAACAAGAAACTCGCCCCGAGCTTCACCTGGGACGAGGGTGCACCTTGTGCCTGCCGTATATTCCATCCGCACAAAAAAATAACGATATAGATGTGACCTGCCCCCAACAATTTGCCACACCCAGAGTTGGGATGCGGCTACGATTGGAGGTTCAGGAACCGCCTCCGGTGCCCACGACTGCGCTTCTCAAAAAGAGTCCGGGCGCTTAGATTTGCCCCATGGACGTCCTGAACACCGTGCTGCCCATTTTTCTGATCATCGGCCTCGGCCTGGGGCTGCGGCGCGGCGGTCTGTTGACCGACGCGCTGGTGGGTGCCTTGTCCAGGCTGGTGTTTTTCGTGTCCGCCCCCGCGCTGCTGCTGCGCGCGACAGCCAACGGGGTCCTGGACCACGGCATTGTTGCCTCCCCCCTGCTGGTCATCGCTGGCGTTTCATTGCTGGTGGGTGTCGGAACGTACCTGTTGTGCTTTCGTTGCCACCCCGACCGGCGCGGCGTCATCGCCCAGGGCGCCTTCCGCTCGAATCAGGTCTTCATCGGCCTGCCCGTCGTGGTCTACGCGTTCGGTCAAGAAGCCGTCCAGCTGGTGGCGCTCCAGGTCAGCGTGACGGTGATCATCTACAACTTCCTGGGGGCCGTCCTTTTGATCCTGCCCCAGCAGGGTCATTCCGTCCGCTCGCCCCGCGTCTGGAGCCGGACGGCCGTGCGCGTGCTGCGCAATCCTCTCATCCTGGCCAGCGCCTTCGGCATCGTCTATTCGTTGACCAGCCTGCCTGTGCCTCTGTTTCTGGATCGAACGCTGGAATTGCTGGGGCGAACGGCCGCACCACTGGCCTTGCTGACGGTGGGCGCCGGTCTTGAATTCGGGCGCCTTCGCGGCGACCTGCGCACAACCCTCGTCGTCACAGGCGTGAAAACCGTTCTTTATCCCTTCCTGATTTTCGCGGGATTGCGGATGTCGGGGTTGAGCGGGTTGGCGCTGAAGGCTCCCCTCATGCTGATGGTCGCGCCCACGGCGGTGATCGGATACGTCATGACCCGGGAACTGGGCGGAGACGTGAAACTGTCCGGCGCCATCGTGGTCGGTTCGACCCTGGTCTCCATCCTGACCATCACCGCCTGGCTGGCCTGGCTGGGCTGAAACGCGGCAGGTGCGACCAGAATCACGTTGAAGTCATCCGATCATCTTCAGCATGGCCCTGATCACCGGAACCGGATCGCCCTACCTCGGAATTTGATCCCTGCGCCAAATGTCCGGGGGTTCAGCCGGACCGAAATCGTAGATGGAATCGATATCGAAGATCGGGCCGGTTTCTGCATCACGAAAGGTGATGACGCCGTTGTTTTCGCCGACGTGTGTCAGGTAAATACGGCCATCGACTTGCGACAGG
>Ga0209692_10004523_pt1 | contig 12518 bp, 9 predicted proteins | sample tdDd472_FD_187129 | JGI IMG/M metagenome (GOLD analysis project Ga0209692, IMG submission 187129) | Marine sediment microbial communities from the Atlantic coast under amendment with organic carbon and nitrate - tdDd47.2 (SPAdes)... | ecosystem: Environmental > Aquatic > Marine > Coastal >...
GAGTCTTTGATGAGTCCCACACTGGAGACGATCGCCGCGATCCCGACCATGATCATGAAGATCGGCGTCGTTTTCGCGGAGTCCTCGATGTCCTCGACCAGTTCCTCACGCGACACCCGACCGAACTTCGGCGTCCACGACTTCTCTTCGATGAGATTCGGGTCCTCTTCTTCCTCGGGTTCGGGGAGCTTGGGGTGCGTTGCCTCAACCGGCAACAGCACGATCCGGAATCGATCGCAATCCCCGAAGTCGTCCTGCAGCGCATCGGAGATCGGCTCGACGAGTTCCGCTCGCAGCAGCACGCTTGTCAGGCGTTTTTCCTCTTCAAGATCGGTGTACCACACACAAGGCGGGTTCGCCTCATTCAGCAGTTCGAGCAGCCGGGGATGATCGTCGCATGTGGTTACAACCTGTAGGAGGCGCGTAGGCATGCCGCCAGTATATCTTGATCGTGTCGCTCGCGTATGAAATCGGGTTTACTTGTCGCTCTCACCGATGGTGACCGAGACCGTCGGCGATGGCTCCGCGTCGTTCTCGATGTGCAGACGCTTGGTGCGGTGCTGCGACCAGTCCGTGACCTTGAGATCGGGGGATTCCGGTCCGGTATGGGTCTTAATGACATCGTACACTGTGTCGCGCTGGGCCGGGATGAACCCCGCGTTGCGGATGAGTCGGCAGAGCACCGCCTCGTCGAGGCAGTAGGTCGTCCCCGCGGAGGACACGACATTCTCCTCCATCATCACGGAACCCATGTCGTTGGCGCCGAATCGCAGCGCGACCTGCCCGATGTGTGGGCCCATCGTGACCCACGACGACCCGATCGAGTAGATATTGTCCATCATCAGGCGGCTGACCGCCTGGGTACGCAGGTACTCCGTTGACCCCGCGAGTCGCAGGCGCCGACCGAATCGCTTGTCCATGTCCTTGGTGCCCGACCCGTCGAGCTGGGCGACGACATCGCCCGGGAAGGGGAGGATCTCACCCGTTTCGGGATCGATATCGTCGGGCGTCGGCCAGTGGGGGAGCCGCCCGAGGGCCGTGTTGTCCGGCTGGAACGGCCAGGAGATAAACCCGAGGTAATGCCCGCCCGTCTCAGGGTTCTTGACCGTCGGATCGCTCGCGACCTGGGTGGGTACCTCGCCGGTGCCGAAGTCGCGGATGGCCTTGTCCTGCCAATGACGCACGGAGCGCATGTGGTGGATCCGATCCGCGTACCCCTCGATGTGCCCGTACATCATCGATGCGCTGGTGAACATCCCCAGCGAATGGGCTGCGTACATCACCTGCAACCATGCGTCCATGTCGCATTTGCCGAGCCCGATCTTGGTGCGGACCGCCGGGGCGAAGATCTCGCCGCCGCCGCCGGGGAGTGAGCCCATGCCGGCTTCCTTGAGGCGGATGAGCACCCACTGGACTTTCTCGATCAGCGTCTTGCCGGGCGGGTTGAAGAAGTGGACGAACTCGATCAACTCAGGCGGCGAGAACGCGTGGATCTTCACATGCGGGAACCGCTCGCGGATGCCGTTGAGCAGTTCCAGGTACCAGTCCAGCGGCAGGTTCGGGTTCATCCCCCCCTGCATCAGGATCTGCGTCCCGCCGATATCGCTTAGCTCCTGCACCTTCTGGTAGAGTTCCTCGTGCTCGAGGGTGTAGGCGTCGTGCTCGTCGCCCTTGCGCTTAAAGGCACAGAAGATGCACTTGGCGGTGCAGATGTTGGTGTAGTTGATGTTGCGGTCGATGATGAAGGTGCGGACGCGATCGCCATGGATCGAGCGGCAGCGGGCATCAGCGTAACGACCCAGCGTGTGCAGCGGCGCGTTGGTCAGCAGATCCAAGCCCTGCTCGGGCGTGAGGCGTGCCTGCCCCTCGGACACGGCGCGGAGCAGCCCCGGGTCCTGGGCGTCCAGGTGGGCGAACTCGGGCAACGGTTGATAGATGGTGCTCATGCGGGCCTCGTGCCTTGCGTACTTTCAAGAATATCTGAAATCATAGCGGTCAAATCCGCCCGCATCAATCCTACACAGGCGTTCAAGACGCCGAGCAGGATCCGGGCTACGCTCGGATCAACAGGAGCGTGCCCATGAAGATCGCGTATGTAAGCTGCAAGAACCTGCCAGAGCCCGACATCGATGAACAGCCGCTGGTTGAGGGGCTCCGATCCGCGGGGCACGACGCGTCCGTCGCGGGGTGGGACGACGAATCCGTCGATTGGGCGAGCTTTGACGCGATCCTGATCCGCGCCACTTGGAACTACGCGCAGCACCTCGACGCGTTCCGCGCGTGGATCGCCCGCGCCGACGAGCAGACCACCCTCATCAATCCGATCGAGACGCTCGAGTGGAACCTGCACAAGGGGTACCTCAAAGAACTCGAAGCAGCGGGGATCCCCATCATCCCGACGGCCTTCTTCGATCGCAACGCATCCGCATCGATCATGGAACTGTGCGAATCGCGTGGATGGTCCCGCATCGTGATCAAGCCGACGGTTTCCGCCGGGTCGTTCGGGACGCGCGCGTTTGATCTTTGCAAGGGCGAGGCGCATGCCGCGCAGGCGTTCTTTGACGAGATGGTGGCCCAGCGCGAGATGATGGTCCAGCGCTATATCCCCAGCGTCGACACCGTCGGCGAGACCGCCCTCATCATGATCGACGGCGAGCTCACGCACGCGATCGAGAAACGCCCACGCTTCGACGATCAGGACGAAGAGGTCTACCTCCGCGAGTTCATCACCGACGAGATGCGAGACATCGCGACCAAGGTCATCGATGCAGCCAGCAAAGACCACCTCTACGCCCGCGTGGATGTGATCCCGGACGATGACGGATCGTTCATGCTCTCCGAGCTCGAGATGCTCGAGCCATCGCTGTTCTTCCCGTACTGCGAACGAGCGGTGGAGGTGTTCGTTCGGGGTGTGGAGAAGCGGAAGACAGCAGTTCAGTCTTTTGATTGATCCTCGGTTTCATTTGCTTGATCGTTATTCTTTGTGAACAGATCGAACAAACTGATCAGCGCGATGAACAAAGTAGTGACTATTCCAGAAGCAATGAACAGATGAAGCTCGAGGTGACGAGCGATCAATCCAGCGCACCACGTCATCAGCCAGAGTGTACACAGGAGCAGTAAGAGCTCGATCAGAGTCAGCCCGCGTCGATTCATTCATCGCGTCCTGTCTTCGCAAACCGCAGATCATCCTCGACGCCTTCGAGACTCGCCTGCCCCTTCTTGTCAACCAGCGAGACCACCACCGCAACAACAAACCCGATCACAAAGCTCGGCAGGAGCACATCCAAGTCTCCGAGGTAGCCCGCCATGTCTGTAAAGAAGGTCGAGGTCATCTCCGCGCCCGCCGCGAGTTCCTCCGGCGTCGGCGCAGGCGGGTCGAGACGCTTGAGCACCGGCGGGATTACAAAGCTGAACAAAGGCACGCTCAAGAATCCCGCTACCATGGCGCACTTTGAGCCCAACGAAGTGAGTTTGCTCCAGAACAACGACAGGATCATCGTGGGACAGAATGTCGCCGCGATCCCAGACCATCCGAAGATGATGATCCAGAACAGCGGCTTCTCACGATCTCGCAAGAGCAGCCCGATCCCGATCGCAAACGCAACGAGTGACAACGCGATCGTCACCTTTCGGGAGAGCGAAACGAGCGTCTCGTCGCTCATATCCGGGTGGCGGGTTTTCTGCCAGTAGTCACGCACGCCGGCTGACGATGCGACGACGAGCAACGAGTCGATCGTGGACATGATCGCGCTGAGCACCATCGCGATGAACACACCCGCGAAGAACGCCGGGAGCAGTTCAAGCGACGCGTAGGGGAGAATCGCTTCGTGATCGCCCCCCAGTGCTTCAGGCGTGAATACCGCCCGCCCAAACAACCCAACGAGGACCGCACCCGAGTCCGCGAGAAGCGTCCAAACGAGCGCGAGCGTGGCGCCGGGCACGATCTGCTGCTCGTTTTTCATCGAAATATACCGGACAAAGACCTGAGGCGATCCCCAGAAGCCGATCCCGATTGCGGCGAGACCAACGATCGAGACGATCGTCGCGGTAGTCCATCCGCCCGTGCTCGGCGCAACGACGCCAGCCGCGTCCGCATCGCCGGGCCCATGTAGCGTGAGCAGATGCGGATCGATCGATCGGGGTGAATCCATGATGTTTGTGTACCCACCCGCCTCAAGGAGGATCACGACGGGTAAACCGACAAGCCCGAGGAACATCAGCGATCCCTGGAACACATCCGACCAGACCACAGCGGTAAAGCCGCCCTGGGTGATGTAGAGCATCACAACGGCGAACCCAACGCTCGCGCCGAGCAGGTGATCCCAGCCAAGAAAGCTATTGAACGCGTCGCCAGTCGCAAAGACCTGGGCGCCCGCGTAGATCGGCACGAAGATGACCAGCGCACCGGCGGCGATCAAACGCAGCCAATGCCCGCTGTCGCGGAATCGTGATTCGAGATAATCCGGCACCGTGATCGAGTCGTAGCGATCGGTCAATCGTTTGAACCGGCGCGACATGAGCAGCCACGCGCCGCCCACGCCGATCATCTCGCCGAGCACGACCCAGAACGCCTTGGCACCCAATGCGTACCCCATTCCCGTCAACCCGATGAGCAGCCACGCGCTCTCGCCTGTGGCACGGGCACTGAAAGCAACATGGAAGAAACCGAGGTTCTTTCCTGAGGCGAAGTAATCCCGGATGTTGTGCATCCGCTTTGACGCGAAGTACCCGATCGCGAGCAAGACTCCTGCGTACAACGCGACCGCGATGATCTTCATGAGCATGTCAGTATCGATGGTGCACCTCCAGTGTGTGGAGTTCCACCATACCCGCGATCACCCTTCGCATGCAACCCGATCCGCAACCCTACCCTCGCGGGTGCAGGTTTCGGACGGTTTTATGCAGCGACGAGCGATCCACATGCGTGTATATCTGCGTCGTCGTGATGTCCGAGTGGCCCAGCAGTTCCTGCACGATGCGTAGGTCTGCACCGCCCGCGAGCAGATGTGTCGCGAAGCTGTGACGCAGCATGTGCGGGTAGGTCTTGGGCAGCCCCGCCCGCTTCGCCCAGTGTTTTACGATCTGCCAGACCCGAACCCGCTCGATGGGTTTTCCGGTTCGCGAGAGGAAGAGCTTGCCTTTGTCACGCCGCTCGGCTGCTCGCTCGGCAGTAATCAGCATTGGACGGCACTCATTGAGATACCGCTCCAGTGCACGCTGCGCCGGTTTGCCCATCGGGACCAGTCGTTGCTTGTCGCCTTTGCCCAGCACGCGGACCACGCCGATCCTTTCCATGATATCGATCAGCCCGATCTGTCCGACCTCGCTGGCGCGTAGCCCAGAGGCGTACATCAGTTCCAGGATCGCCCGATCCCTCATCCACAGCGGGGGCATGCCTCTCGTGGTCTTCTCCGGTGCTTGGGGCGCTTCGAGCAGCTTGCGTACCTGTGATGGGGTGAGCACGCCGGGCAGGCGTTTCCACTTTGTTGGTTGGTCGAGATAGTCTGCGGGGTTATCGTCGATCTGCCCCGTCGCGAGCATCCAGCGGAAGAACACCTTGATCGTGGCGAGATGGCGCGAAATTGTCGATGCGTTGTATCCGCGTTCGCTCGACATCGTCCGGACATGTCCGATGAGTGCATCAGGAGTTGTCGCGGTCGGGTCCGGGATCCCCTGCTCGTTGAGTTCGATCATCAGGTGCTCAAGATCGCGTGCATACGCCTCGATCGTGGCAGGAAGCAGCCCGCACTCGATCCGCAGGTAGTTAATAAACCCGCGCCTCGACCGCTGCATGGGCTCGCTCAATGAATCGACGCGTTGTTGGGATGCACTGCGCACACCGGAACATCGGCCAACCGATACCGGCGCGCACACAAACGCCCCGGGCGAGTCAGCCCGGGGCGTGGAGTGTCAGCTTACGATTTCAGCTGGTCTTACCCGAGGAGGGAAAGGACCTGCTGCGGCTGCTGGTTCGCGAGTGCGAGCGTGTTGGTCGATGCCTGGACCAGGATCTGGTTCCGGGTAAGCGACGCGGTCTCGGCTGCGAAGTCGGTATCACGGATGATCGATTCAGCCGCGGTGGTGTTCTCAAGTGCAACACCGAGCGAGCGGATGGTCGCACCGACTGTGTTCTTCTGGAATGCACCCAGACGCCCACGGGTCGAAGAAACCTGCTCGATTGCTTCTGCAACGATCTTCTGAGCATCCTCAAGGTTGTTGCCGTCAACAACATTGAAGGACTTGCCCGATCCGAGATCATCAAGGTACCCGAGCGCGGTGTTGCCGAGCTTACGGGTCGAGATGTCACCGATACCCAGCGAGGTCTTGCCGGAGATATCGATGTTGGATGCGAGCTGGAAGTCAGCCCCGCCGCCGTCGATCTGGAACGCGGTGATGCCGCCGAGTGTCTGCGACGCGGTCGTGGTCGCGGTAAACTCGAGATCGATGAAGTCCGAGGTGACGGAAAGGGTCTTGCCACGACCGACGGCCTGAAGACCGTTGATCGTACCGCCGATGTCCTGCCCGTCGTCGCGAACGCCGTTGGCTGCCGCGGTCGAATCCCATGCACCCTCAGTGGTGAGGCTGGATGTGTCTTCGAAGTCGCCGGCGTAGCTTGCGATGTTGCCACCGCCGCCGTTTGCCAAGTCCGCATCGTCTACAACGGTCACCGAGACGAACTCGTTTGAGCCGAAGTCGGACGATTCAAGTGCGATGGTGTTTGTATCGCCTGATGCGGTCACGCCGGTAACATCGGAGACGGCGTTGATCGCGTCTTCGATCTGTGCAACGGTCGTGCCGGATGAGAACTGGAGTTCGCGGCTGCCGAGGGAGCCGGAGATCTCGATGGTGAAGTTATCACCACTGCCGTTGAGGTCGAGCGAGGTGCCGCCGACGGACAAGAGCAGACCTGCCTGCTGTGCAGACTGGGTGATGATGGTTTCGACGGACTGCGATGCACCGTCGAACTTCGCGCCGCGAACATTGATGTCGGTGACACCAGCGTTCACATTCGAGACATTGTAATCAAAGTTGCCGTTCAGGAGCTTGGTGCCCTGGAACGAGGTTGCGCCAGCAACACGGTCAATGGTCTGAAGGATCGAGTCGATCTGGAGCTGGTTTGCTTCCTTCTCCGACTCGCTCAGGCCCGCGTCGTTGGCAGATGTGGTCAGAAGACCCTGGAGTTCGGTCAGGAGGTTCGAGACTTCCTGAAGACCGCCTTCCGCGATGTTGACGACCTGGTCAGCACGCTCGGAGTTCTTGAGTGCGGCGTTGATACCGCTCTTCTCCGAACGCAGATTCTCACTGGCGATCAGACCCGCGGGGTCATCCTTACCACGGTTAATCCGAAGACCCGTCGACAGACGCGAGAGCGACTGGCCGAGCGAGTTGTTGTTCTGACCAAGCACGCGCTGTGCGGTCAACGATGTGACATTGGTGTTGATGCGACTCATTTGCTGACAACCTCCGTGTTACTTGCCGAGGAGTTTGTTGTCCCCCGACTGGTGCACAAGGTCTTGCCCTTTGCACCTGCCTCGCTGCTCCTTCGCACAAGGCATGGTCCACCTGAACTCTGATGGACGCATTGCTGATCGTCGCGCAGGGGGGGTGAGTGAAGTCGCACACTCATTTTTCTGGTCTCTTTTTCGTACTCCTGTTATCCGGACGCAAGCTGCTCATCGCAGCGGGCGCATGAAAAAGCCCCCGTTCATGGGGGCTTTTCGTGGTGTTAAGTTCCTGTATTGTCGTGTCTTAGCCGAGCAGCTGCAGGACCTGCTGGGATTGCTGGTTTGCGAGGGCCAGCACACTCGTGCCCGCACTCTGAAGGATCTGAGCTCGGGTGAGCTCGCTTGTCTCCTTGGCAAAGTCAGCATCTCGGATGATCGATCGGCTGGCGCTGAGGTTCTCATACGCTGCTTGCAACGAGCGATTGTTTGTGTCGAGCACATTCCGCTCGAACGCACCCAATCGCCCTCGAAGGATCGAGACCTCATCAATCGCCGCGTCCACGATGTCCTCGATCGCCGAGAAGTCATTCCGAGACGCCGCGTTGTCCAGTGAGTTGGTCTGCCCCTTGGTCAGGGATGACAGGAACTGGAGTTCGCCGTTGACGAGGGTCCCGCCGAGCGATTCAGACGCGGTTGATTGCACACCGATGTTCGCCTGTTGCAGCGCGGAGATTTCCGGGCCAAGCTGGAAGAGCGAACCACCGCCGGTGATGTCGAACGCTGCCGCAGTCAGGCTTGGGTCCGTCGCGAAAGTCTCGTTGAGCAGGAGCTCCATGCCCAGAGAGGGCGAGTTGATCGACACATTCAACCCCTCACCCGTGGCGAGGATCCCGTTGATCAGGGCTGAAACATCAGCCCCCGAATCGCGATCCACACCCGAGAGCAGGTTCGAATCGCCCCAGGGAACACCATTGGCGGGGATCTCGGAGTTCGAGTCGAGCTTGTAAAGCGTCCAGTTATCATCAGCCGGTGTAGATGGACTATCGATGCGTTCAACACTCACAAACGCGTCCGATCCGTATTCCGCCGAGCTGAAGACGATACCTGAGTTCGCGTCGCCGTTGATCAGTGCTGCCTCGACCCCCGTGAGCTCTGAGAGCTGGTTCACGGAGTCCACGACCTGGGCGTATGTCTGCCCAGACTCGATCACGAGCTCGCGAGAACCGAGCGGTCCACGGACCTGGATCGTCGTACGCGAAAGGATCGTTCCGTCCGTCCCGCCGACGGCTGAGTGGTCGCCGCTCAGGTACAAGTTGCCCTTCTGGGCAGACGAGATGACATCGACATCAACATTGATACTGGTGCTGCCGACAAAGCTCGCCGCGGTGATCTTCGCGTTGCTGATCTCGGTATTGCTGATCCCCGATGTGATGTAATCGAGAGACCCGTCGAGGAGCTTGAGCCCCCCGAATGTGGCGGTGTTGCTGATCCGGGTGATGGACTGGATCGCGGAATCGATCTGCAACTGATTCGCATCGCGTTCTTCATCGGAGAGCGCACCGGTATTGGCCGCCTCCACGGCGAGCGCCTTGATCGAGTTGAGCAGATCGGTGATTTCCGTGAGCGCGCCTTCCGTTGTCGCGATGACAGCACTGGCCCGCTCGCCGTTTTTGATCGCCTGCTCGATATTCGAGATGTCGGTACCGAGCCGTTCCGAGATAATCAGACCCGCTGGGTCGTCCTTGCCTCGGTTGATCCGTAAACCTGTAGAGAGACGCTCGAGTCTGGTGGACAGATCAGCCCCAGATTGGTTGAGGCGCTGCTGCGCGATCAGACTCGGGATGTTTGAGTTTATGCGTGTCATGGCAATCCTCCGTGATTGCGAGTGAAACCCCTCTCTGGGGGCACCTGGTTATGCAGTGTCCTTGTCCTGATTCGTGACGCTCGTTGCACCAACGCCGGGCTTGACGCGTGTTGCGCCGAGCATGGAATCGGGCAGGCCCTGCTCACGCACTTCGCGTCGAGCGGGACCGGGCTTGATCGTCTGCGCCAGCGAGTCGAGGTCGCTCGCACCCAGTCTGGCCGCCTGGGTGTTCTCTCGCTTGATCGCGTCGTACACCTCTTTGCGATGCACTGCGATCCGAGTGGGGGCGTTGATCCCGAGACGGACCTTGTCGCCCCGGATATCGACGACCGAGATCTCGATCTCGTCCCCGATCATAATGGTTTCATCACGCTGCCTTGAGAGCACAAGCATGCGTTGACTCCTTGCTCTCTTCCGCGTGCCGAGTGTGCTCTCGGAATGCGGTGTGGTTTTCGTTCATCGATCGAGGGGTTCGTTCGACCCGACGATGTCGTATAGACAGATGGATCACGCCGCGCTCTCCGAGCGCGTACACACGAACGATTCGCGTGATCAGTCCTCTCGCGGACAGAAGATCAGGCGGAAGCGGTTTGGGTTGCACCCGACGCGACCCGCATCAGCGGATGACGGGTGGTCCAGCGCTTCTCCGCCATGACGATCTGCTGTCCAACCTTGGTCAGCGTGTTGATCAGCAGCGGGCCTTGGAAGTTGCCCGTCAGCTGATCTCCGATCTTGTTGACAATAACGAACACCTGCGCGTCCTCGAGCTTTTCAAGACTCAGATCCGACATCTGCTCTGGGCGGATGGGGACAGAGTAGTCCTGCTCGAAGAAGGTCGGATCCGTGACTACGAAGGCCAGGTCCGCGTCCTCAACGCACTGGAGCCAAAAGAAACATGCGTCGTCACCAGGCTGCAGCAGACAGAATCGCTTCCTGTCGCCAAACCCGAGTAACCCTTCAGGGAAGGTGATCACGCGATCCTCCGCGATCTCGATCACCCCAAATCGTGTGGTCCGCACTTCCATGTGTGCGCTCCGATCAATTCGGCCGGTCCAGTTCAGATCGACGCCGGCGTCCTCGCCGGGCGACATCCTGTCTTGATCCCATGCCTGGCCGAAAGAGCATGGGATCTCGATCCAATCCGCGTCGCCGGGTTTTCACCCGACGCGCCATCTCTCCTGAGTTACCCCAGGAAGTCCAAGAGTGTCCGTGACTGCGTTTGCGCAATCACGCTCATCGTGGCCTGCATCTGCAACTGAAGTTGCGCGAACCGTGACGATGCTTGCGCATAGTCCAGATCCCGCAGCTGTGATCGCATCGCCTGATCCAACACGCTCTTGTCCTCTTGACGAAGCACTTCCTCGTCAACCCGTCTTGCGTATCCCCCGACCAGCGCCTGCGACTGGATCAAGTCCTCAAGGGATCCCTTCAGGTTTTCGGACGCAATCTGGATGCCAAGCGTGTCGTCGCTCCGCAAAGCCTGAGATAAATCCATTAAATGGGTAAACAGGTTGTTCACACGAACGCTCGCACGGTCACTCGATGTCAGCGTGTTGCCGCCAGGGCTCAGATCCGCATCGAGCAGCCCCAACTGCTCAGCAGCGGCTGACCGTTGAGGCGAGATTGAAATCGCTCCAGATGCCCCGATCGCGGCATCCTGTGTGAACTCAAGCCCGTTCGTAGTCGCCGACAACGAGACCGCGAAATCCGTCGTCGGACGCCCAGCTGCTGTCAGCTGCGTATCCGCCTGCGAGTTGATCGCGTTGATGAGGGTCCCAACCGTCGCGATATCGCTGGAACTCAGATCGATCGTGATCTCGAACCCATCTCCGAGTGTGATCGAGAAATCCTCATTCTCTGTCGCGACGCCGCTCCCCTCAGCGATGTCGATCCCTCGCCCATCATTAAACACACTGAGCGGGGTGTCGAGCGCGTACGAGCGGATCCCGAGCAGGGTCGCGGTATCGTTGCCGCCGGCAACCTCCGCGATCGAGAGCGCCAGATCCCGCGTCCCCGCAGTTTCTGTGAATACATTGAGTGAGGTGCCATCATCACTGATCCGCACGCGGATCCCGTCGCTGGCTGCTTCAATTGCGCTTTTCACATCGCCAAGCGTGGTGGCACCAGAGAGATCGACCTCCATGGTCTGCCCGTTGTTGCTCAACGAGATTTGATCCAAAGCCGAGCCGCCAAGACCCTGCAGCGATGAGATCGGTGTCGTCCAGCTCAGCTTGGCGTCCAGATCAAGGCCGGTCCCGCTCGCAGTCGTAAACGAGACCGCGGGATCCTGAACAAGCCCCAGGTCCGCGCCGACATATGAGCCCTGCTGGTCTGTAAAGTCGAGTGTCCCGCCGCCCGCGATATCAAAGTCGAGTGCGCCGCCGGAGATGCTTACCCCACCGGGCCCGAGGATCGATACGCCGTTGTCCGCTTCGTACTCAATAATCGCCGCTTCGAGCGTGTCTGCGACATCGCCGATAGTGTCGGCTCCGCTGAGATCCACCGTAACCGTCGGGCCGCCGTTGTAACTGAACTCAACGATTCCCTGCTCGATTCCCAGATCGCGAGCTCCGTTGAGATCACTCAAACGCGTGTCGAGTGTCAGGTCTGGATTGAGATCGACGGTTCCTTCAATTCGACTGCTCAGCGCACCGATCGCGTTATCTGCACCGAGGGTGATGGGGATATCCGAGATCGCACCCAATGCCGCGGTGAGCCCGCCGCGTTCACCCGTGAACCGATACCCGCCCCCAAAGGCGCTCACTGGCGCTCCCGTGGGATTGGTCCCGCCGAAGACATACCCAACGAGTGATTCGGTATTCGCGATGTTGAAGAGCGAGCTGACAAGCGAATCGATAATCGTGGCCTGCCCAGATCGTGATTCCGAATCTGAGGGGCTCGAGAGCTGCTCGGAGGCAATCGAAATCGCCTCGTCGATGAGCGACTTGGCGTCGCCGAGCGCGTTATCAATGATTCCGAGCGAGTTGCCCGCAAACTCGAGATTCTTGAGGATCTGTTCGGTGTTCTCAAGACGCCCATCGAGGATCGACACGGTCGCGCTGCGAATCGGGTCGTCACTCGGTCGCAGGATGTTGAGTCCCGTGGCGAGCTGTTCGTTGAGACGAGCGAGCGAATAGCTCGTCCGCCCCAGCGAGTTCAGCGAACTCTGTGAGAAAATGAGGGTTGGTGCCCGTGAGTAACTGGTC
>Ga0209692_10004530_pt1 | contig 12511 bp, 14 predicted proteins | sample tdDd472_FD_187129 | JGI IMG/M metagenome (GOLD analysis project Ga0209692, IMG submission 187129) | Marine sediment microbial communities from the Atlantic coast under amendment with organic carbon and nitrate - tdDd47.2 (SPAdes)... | ecosystem: Environmental > Aquatic > Marine > Coastal >...
AGCCGCTGGTGTAGATTTTAACCACCTGTCTTTGCTAGATAATATTTGCTGGTGCTCATCTGATGACCCAGAGCGCTTAGGGCAACTTAAACGCGCTATAAAGACCATCTATGAAATGGCTGTAAAATACGGAACGCCGTTCATTTCCGGCAAAGACAGCATGCATAACGACTTCAAAGGCTATGAACAAAACGGTGAGCCGATCAAACTCTCTGTTCCACCTACTTTGCTAGTCTCCAGTATCGGCGTTATTCCAAATGTTGAACGCTCTATATCCCTAGCACCAAAAGCGCCTGGCGATTGTGTTTACTTGCTCGGTGAAACCAAGGATGAGCTTGGCGCTTCCGAGTATTACGATCAGCTTGGTCACTTGGGTAATAACGTGCCCGAAACCGATGCACATCAGAACTTACGTTTGTACAGATTGTACGCTCGTGCTAGCCGAGATCGTTTAATTTCCTCCGCGCTAGCCGTTGGTTATGGTGGTCTTGGTGTAACGCTAGCGAAGAAAGCTATCGCCGGACAGCTTGGCCTAGATATCGATATATCGAAATTTGATCTTCGCAGCGATAAGATGCTATTCTCTGAAAGCACTGGCCGTATCGTTGTGACTGTCGCTCCAAAGAACAAAAAAGCGTTCGAGAAAAACTTTAAAGGTTTTGAGCAATGCCACTATATCGGCTCTGTCGCTAACAGCGAAAACTTGTTTATTCGCGATGTATTAAAGCTTGATATTAAGAAACTGGATGAAGCGTATAAGGCTCCGTTGAGAGATTATTAAATGACGGGTGTCATCCCCGCTTTATGCGGGGATCCGGAAAATTAAAGCAAATAAGCTCCAGATGCCCGCTCGGGGGCGGGCATGACAGAACATGATAGGAATTAAAAAATGAGTGCAAAAGTTATTGTATTAGCTGGCTATGGTTTGAACTGTGAGGAGGAAACGTTCTTCGCCTTTAATCATTGCGGCGTTGAGGGCAAGATCGTACACGTTAACGACCTGATCGAAACTCCAACCATGCTGCAAGATTATCAGATTATGGCTGTTCCCGGTGGTTTCTCTTACGGAGATGATACAGGCTCCGGCAATGCTTTTGCGCAAAAAATGAAGCTGGCCATTCTCGACGAACTAAAGAGCTTTGTAGAGCGCGATACCTTGACCATTGGCATATGTAACGGTTGCCAAATTCTAGTAAACCTAGGCCTAGTCCCTGCCCTAAATGTTTATGGTCAGCGCGACGTAGCCGTGACTTACAATGCAACAGCGCGCTATCAATGCCGCTGGATCGATGTAAAAGTTGAGAGCAATTCCCCATGGTTTGATGGAATTGAAAAACTTCACCTTCCCGTAGCACACGGTGAAGGCCGTTTCATGATGGAAGATGAAACGCTCGAAGCTCTCAAAGCTAATAATCAGATCGCAGCACGTTACGTAACCCCTGATGGATCACTAGCTAACGAAGAATTCCCATATAATCCTAATGGCTCTATATTTGACATTGCAGCGATGAGTGATCCTACTGGTCGCGTTGTTGCAATCATGCCTCATCCCGAGCGCGGAATGTTAATGAGCCAGCGCGATGATTATCATGAGCTAAAAGATTCGGCTCAGCGCTCCGGTGAAACTTTGCCGGAAGAAGCCGATGGTATGGATTTATTCCACAATGCGGCCAAATACTTCAGTAATTAGCAAAAAAACTTGCAACGAACATTAGAGAGATCTAAATATTGCAGCCCATATTTTAGTGAGGTTGTTATGTCTATATTTTCTAGTATTCGGCGTGCGTTTAGCGAAAAAGCGGATGGTGCTAACGGATTTAAGTTTTGCGAAGGAGACAACGTTGTCGTACGCATCAATTCTCCTGAAAAATTCGTACCTGCAAAAGTTTCCTTTATATTTGAAGATGGAGTTGCAAATCTTATTTGCTCTAATGAAATTGGCCAGTCAGTAGTAATATTTGCAGATGAAGGTGATATATATGATCCCGAAATAACAAAAGTAACCAGTGGGTTTGTTCCTCCGGATGTGAGTTGTATTAAAACGTTTGAACCGGTTGAGCTAACTGGGACGGACAGGTTTATTGACCGAGAAGTCGCTGTTCAGGCAGGATGGCCTACAGATGGTATCGTTAAAGCAAGGATTAAAGGAGTCGAAGGCGACATTATAACTGCAGTTGATCAAGCAGGAAATGAGCTGCAAGTTACGGTAAACTGTATAAGAAATATTGATGATGTAGAAATAACGCATGATGTTTTTGCTGAGGCTGACGCTTCTTGCTTCACTCCTCCAGAAGTGGGATACGTCCCTAATTAAGCAACCCTCATATGATATTTTATGATGCTCGAAGTATTTCGGATAGTACTTTATTAAAAGCTGAAATACTTGACGTAATGGGAATTATATCCTATACTAAATCCTATGATGAATGATAACAATATAAAGAACAAAGAAAATACCGCGAAGAACGCGCGGCACCTGCGCATCAAAAAATGGCCAAATAACTGGCCAAGAAAGCAAAAAAACAGCCCGAAACTCCCGGAGCAAACTATACAGATTTTCTACACCGAACCTTTAATGCATCCAAAAACAGTGTAAAATCAAAGACATGATAGTAATAGGTCTGCTGGAAAGCGAAACACATCAAGCTACCTCCATATGATATTCCATGATCCGGCGTTCTATCTCTGGGCGGAAATGTTTGATGAGCGCCTGTACTGACAGTGATGCGGCATCCCCAAGTGGGCAGATTGAGTGCCCTTCTATTTGCTTGGTAAGCTCGTATAGCTGGTCGATCTCTTCTACAGTAGCATCACCTTTGACCATGCGCTTCATTAAACGCCAGATCCACCCAGTACCCTCACGGCAAGGAGTACACTGACCACAGCTCTCATTCATATAAAAACGTGATAAGCGACATACGGCCTCTATAATGTCGGTCGATTTATCCATGACAATAACTGCGCCTGTTCCAAGCTCGCTGCCAGCATCACGCAGCGAATCATAATCCATTCGTACAGAGTCGCATATAGCACGCGGAAGTAACGGAGTTGACGCTCCTCCGGGGATGACGGCTTGTAAATTGTCCCATCCACCACGTACGCCGCCGCAATGCGTGTCAATTAAATCACGCAAAGGAATGCCCATTTCTTCTTCTACGCAACATGGGCTCTCGACATGACCGGAAATGCTAAAGAGCCTTGTTCCGGTGTTGTTTTTATCCTGCCCCAGTGACGCGAACCAGTTTGACCCCCGTCGCAAAATAGTCGGCACGTCTGCTATGGTTTCAGTGTTATCGATTGTAGTTGGGCAAGAGTACAATCCCGCCATCGCCGGGAAAGGTGGTTTGTTACGTGGCTGGCCTTTATTGCCCTCAATAGATTCGATTATCGCGGTTTCTTCACCGCAGATATAAGCCCCTGCTCCGCGATGTAGAATAACATCAAAATCCCAGCCAGTGCCCGCGGCATTCTTCCCTAAAAGCCCGGCGTCATAGGCCTCCATAACTGCTCGGCGAAGATTAGAGATTTCATTGTAATACTCTCCGCGTACATAGATAAACGCCGTGTGTGCGCCAGTGGCAAAGCCTGCGATAAGCGCTCCTTCAAGCAGTTTATGAGGCTCATTGCGAATGATTTCCCGATCCTTGCAAGATCCTGGTTCAGACTCATTCGCATTGATAATCAAATAATGCGGGCGGCCATCTGATTCTTTAGGCATGTAAGACCATTTAAGCCCGGTAGGAAATCCCGTTCTTCCGTGATCACGAAGGCCTGAAACTTTGATAGCCTCGATAATATTATCACGGCCTATAGCCATAACTTTTTTTGTACTATCCCAATCTCCACGCTTCTTAGCTGCCTTCAGAGAAAAATCCTCCCAGCCATAAAGATTGGTATAAATCCTATCAGAATCGTCCAGCATATTATTTCTTCACCACAACTAATCTGTATGGCCCAAATCCTTTGGTCATGAGGCGTTTAAAGACATAAGCTGACATATAAAGGCCTACTATTAATCCTGATACTCCTCCTAAGATACCGCCGTATTCTGGTCCAAGACGAATAAGTGCCGCAATTATGCCTCCGACAACACCGATTAACAGGGATCCTGGTATAATAAGAAGCATTGCGCGCCAAAAATAAGCCCACCATATTTTTAGACCAAGTACTTTAGTTGGTTCCTCTGGATTCATATCTATATTACCTTTCTTTTCTTAGCTAATTCTAAAAGTGACGTCGGGCCGGAAGCTGGCATAGAACATCGCCGCCCTTTTTGAGATCCTATAGTTGGCTTTATATCTTCAGCCAGAGAAATAATGATTTGGCGGATGCTTTCGGGAGTTAAATCCTCGTAATAATCATCATTAATCTGCACAACCGGAGCATTAACGCAAGCGCCAAGGCTCCCAACTTCTAACATAGTGAACTTGCCGTCTTTTGTTGTTTCGCCAAAATCAATGTCTAAAAGATCTTTGCAAGCCTCGACAATCTCATCACTGCCACGTAAGTAACATGGCGTTGTTGTGCATATCTGTACCAAATATTTTCCCACTGGCGCTGTGTTATACATGGTGTAAAAGCTTGCCACTTCATAGACTTTGACTTTGTGCATATCGAGCATTTCCGCAATATAATCCATTGCAGCGAGAGGCACCCATCCTCCATAAGGCGGAGACGCGTTAAATCCCTCTTGTGCGACTTGCCGTTGTGCGAGATCTAGCAAAGGCATAACCGCAGATTTTTGCCTGCCCGATGGGTATTGATCTATAATATCGCGGGCATGCTTCTGATACACCTCAGTAAACTCAAAGTGTGTGGGTTGATAATCAGCGTTGGGATCAAATGGTTTTTTCATTTTTAATATTTATCTTTTTCTAAAGTCTATGCTCCAAAAAATAAGTTTATATTTTTTAGAACCCAAAAACTCAAAAATAAGTTTGAGAAAGAAAACAATGTTTCGCAAATGACACGGCCTTCTTTAATTTGTTTATTAAATAAATATAATGACAAAATGGATTGGATAGGGATCATTAACACTATTGATATACCAAGCAGGAAATATAATGGATAAATGCCTACATTTAACGCTAGCATTTTGGCTACGAAACTGTCCCATGTAGGCCATGAGAGGCTAAACAAAAATAACAATAAGCCGCCAATAGTAATATAAGAATTTAAGTATATATGTGCTTTGTGTTTTTTATCCTGCGTTTTATGAATATTGTATAGTGACCATGTTCCGCTACAGAAGGACAAGAACAACAATAAACTCCATATATATTCATCTTCAAAAGATTGTAGAGCTTTAAGTGAGGTTGTGCCAAAAGCAAAATACCCCGAAACAATAATAGTTAATCCGATAATAAAAGAAATATATCTACTCATCTATCAATCTCCCCGAAAACAATATCCATTGATCCAATAATAGCGACTATATCGGCAAGAATATGTCCTTTGCTCATATGATCCAGAGCTTGTAAATGCGCAAAGCCCGGCGCGCGGATATGACAGCGATAGGGCTTGTTTGTTCCATCAGACACTAGATACACGCCGAACTCACCTTTAGGCGCTTCAACGGTGGTGTATGTCTCTCCCTCTGGCACGTGGTATCCTTCACTAAACAGCTTGAAGTGATGGATCATTGCTTCCATGGAGTTTTTTATTTCCGTGCGTGGCGGCGGTGTGATTTTATAGTCATTCACTCGCACCAGACCGTCCGGCATTTTCTCAATGGCTTGTTTAATAATCTTGATAGACTCATACATCTCAGCCATGCGTACTAAATATCGTGCGTAACAATCCCCTGTCTTTCCAATAGGAATATCAAAATCCATTTCCTCATAAACGTCATAGGGCTGACTTTTGCGCAAGTCCCACGCCAAACCGGAGGCTCGTAGCATCGGTCCGGAAAACCCCCGGTCCTGAGCATCTTCAGCGGAAATAATGCCAATATCTACAGTGCGTTGTTTAAAGATACGGTTATCGGTAAGCAGAGTTTCAAGATCGCCCAAGAACTCTGGTAAATCTTCGCACCATTGCAAAACGTCATTGGTTAGTCCTTCGGGCAGATCGCAAGCTACGCCACCGGGGCGGAAATAATTAGCATGCATCCGCGCACCGCTCACGCGTTCATAAAATTCCATCCCCTTCTCGCGTTCTTCAAAGCCCCAAGAAGACGTAGTTATTGCCCCTATATCAAGGGCAAAGGTGGTGACGTTAAGAATATGGTTTAAGATTCTTCCGATCTCGCAGAACATAACACGGATATATTGCGCGCGCATTGGCGCCGTAATGCCTAATAATTTCTCTATGGCTAGAGCAAAAGCATGCTCCTGATTCATAGGTGCAACATAATCTAAGCGGTCGAAATATGGCATGGCCTGAGTATAAGTCTTGTGCTCTATCAACTTTTCTGTTCCCCGGTGGAGCAAACCAATATGTGGATCAGCACGCTCTACGATCTCGCCTTTCATTTCTAAAACAAGGCGCATTGCTCCGTGCATAGCCGGATGCTGTGGCCCAAAGTTCATCGTATATGGTTTGATCTGCGTTTCTTCACTCACCACAATGTCGGGGGTGTCAGGTCTACTCTTCAGACGCATGGTGTTCCTCCCCTTCTTCTTGCTCTTCAGGTAACTCTTCTTTCACACCACGATAGCCATGCTGTTGATGCTCATTTTTGTCATTTCCGGCTAGCTGGACGTCTGTCATGCCTTCCCATGGGCTTAGGAAATCAAAGTCGCGGTAATCTTGCGTAAGGTGAACAGGCTCATAGACAACGCGCCTTTGCTCTTCGTCATAGCGTAGCTCAACATGACCTGTGAGCGGAAAGTCTTTGCGCAGTGGATAGCCTTCGAAACCGTAATCAGTGAGGATACGCCGCAAATCTGGATTGCCGGAGAATAGCACACCATACATGTCCCATGCTTCGCGCTCATACCAAAGGGCGGAGCTGAACAGATCTGTAACACTTGGAACAATTTGTCCCTCGTTCACAGCAATCTTGACCCGAGCACGAATATTCTGACGTAGCGATAAAAGAGAATACACAATCTCAAAACGAATAGGTTTGCCGAAATAATCTACTCCACAAATGTCGCAGAGCGTTGTAAACGTGCATTCGCGTGCGTCGCGTAGGAATTGCAGGACTTGGACGATGTTCTCGGCATTGGCATTGATGATTAATTCACCATGAATGAATTCATGTGAAATAACGTGTTTCTCAAGTTTCTCGGAGATATATTCCGCTAGGTCTAATAGGGATTCATCGGGCAAGGCGCGTATCCTCCCTCTGGATTTTCTTTTTAAGTTGCATCAAACCATAAATTAGAGCTTCTGCTGTTGGCGGGCATCCGGGAATATAAATATCTACCGGAACAATGCGATCACATCCGCGCACTACTGAGTAAGAGTAATGGTAAAGTCCACCGCTATTCGCACATGACCCCATAGAGATTACCCATTTTGGCTCAGGCATTTGGTCATAAATACGCCGTAAGGCTGGCGCCATTTTATTTGTTAGAGTCCCTGCAACAATAAGAACATCGGATTGGCGTGGAGACGGCTTTGGAGTAATGCCGAAGCGATCAAGATCATAGCGGCTCATATAGGCGTGCATCATCTCTATTGCGCAACAGGACAGGCTAAATGTCATTGGCCACATAGAACCAGTACGCGCCCAGTCAAAGAGCTTATCCGCGCTGGTTAATAAAATGCCTTTTTCATTAAGTGTTTTCGAGATAGCTGCAGGAACAACATTTTGCTTAATTGCTGGAGAAAGCGGGTCTATATCTTTTTCATAGCCATATGGAGGCGCTTCTATAATTTTTTTGTCTCGTCCCATTTTTTTCCATTACTCCCAATCAAGCGCGCCCTTTTTCCACTCATAGATAAAGCCAACCGTCAAAACACATAGGAACACGATCATTGACCAGAATCCAAAAGCACCAATCTTTCCAAGCGTAACGGCCCATGGGAAAAGAAAAGCAATTCCCAGATTAAAAATGATAAAGAGCAGAGCAACCAGATAAAAGCGGACATCGAATTTGCTGCGCGCATCGGAAAAAGCATCAAACCCACATTCATAAGCTGACAACTTTGATGTATTTGGTTTTTTAGGGCCAGCTAATAAAGACCCAAGTATCATAGCTCCCGAAATAATGACGGCGAGTGCGATAAAGACGAGTATTGGTAAGTACTCTAGTAAGAGGTCTTGAGAAGCCATAAGAAATCCATTGTCGGTATTGACCTTCTAATCCTATTGGTTTTAGCAGGTTAGCTGAATAATGGGAATACCTTTGGCTACGTATATATTTATTGCAGGCACAAAAAAAGACCCCCGAAGGGGTCTTCTCATTTTAGATCTCAAATGGCGCGAGTGACGAGACTTGAACTCGCGACCTCCGCCGTGACAGGGCGGCGCTCTAACCAACTGAGCTACACCCGCGCATTTAAGATGGGATTAGATACCACCACTTTCCTTCATTCGTCAAGCAAGATATTTAGCAAAACGAAAAAAAGTTCATTTTATTATTTCTTAAACCTATTTTGCACATATTCTTCCACGAGTTGCTGGAATTCTTGAGCGATATTATCTCCGCGCAGTGTGCAAGTTTTTTTGCCATCAATAAAAACCGGAGCAGCAGGATTCTCTCCCGAACCCGGCAAACTGATTCCTATGTCGGCATGTTTACTTTCTCCAGGACCATTAACAATGCAGCCCATGACGGCTATTTTTAGAGTTTCTACGCCGGGGTATTGTTTTTCCCACGTTGGCATTTTGGTATTTATGTAGCTTTGCACGGTTTGTGCAAGCTCCTGAAAGAATGTGCTGGTTGTACGTCCGCATCCCGGACAAGCTGTGACCTCTGGTGTAAAAGACTGCAGCCCCAATGATTGCAATATCTCTCGGCATACCCGAACCTCTTGCGTGCGATTTCCGCCCGGCTCAGGGGTGAGAGAAGCGCGGATGGTATCACCGACCCCTTGCTGTAGGAGAATGCCTTCACCAAGCGCTGTGGCGACTATGCCTTTAGATCCCATCCCTGCTTCGGTGAGACCAAGATGTAAGGCATAATTTGAGCGCTCAGCCAAAGCCTGATATACGGCTACCAGATCTTGCACACGGCTGACCTTGGCGGAAAGAATGATTCTATCGGCGGGCAGTCCTATATCTTCGGCCTTCTTGGCGCTGATCAAGGCTGACTGCACTAATGTTTCGCGCATAACGCTATCAGCGCCCCAAGGCTCGGCACGCTTGGCGTTCTCATCCATTATCTTGAGAGATAAAGCTTGGTCAAGGCTGCCCCAGTTAACACCTATGCGCACTGGCTTATCATATTCGATAGCTTTTTCGATCATTTGCTCATATTGAGCATCGTGCTTTTTACCGAATCCTACATTACCCGGATTGATGCGATACTTGTCCAAAGCCAGCGCCATTTCCGGATGATCGTTTAAAAGCGTATGGCCATTATAATGAAAACATCCGATCAAAGGCACATTCAGTCCTTCTTTATCCAGACGCTCGCGCAAGCTTACTACGCCTGCAGCTGCTTCATCGTCGTTTACAGTAACACGCACCATTTCCGATCCAGCCAGAAATAGCTGTTTAACTTGCTCGTACGTAGCGTCAACGTCAGCTGTATCCGTATTGGTCATAGATTGCACAACAATAGGAGATCCGCCTCCTACGGTGATGTTTCTTACTTTAACCGCGTGGGTTTTATGTCTGTTTATTTCGGGTAATGCGACCATAATAAGCGGTTTATAGCCTAAAATGGATTGATTTACAATTTGATTAGAAAGCTTTTATAGGCACAAAAAAATACCCCGGCTTTTGTGGTCGAGGTATCTGTATAATTTAACTAACCTGATTTGGCTTAGTGCCCAACCAAAGATGCATTTACTAGGAAGTGTGTTCCAATCGCAGCAATGTAACCAGCAATAATCACAGGTGTCCATTTTAGGTGTGAGAAGAATGTGTAATATCCTCTCGCAACGCCCATAAGACCAACACCAGCAGCCGAACCGATAGAAAGCATGCTACCACCAACTCCTGCTGTAAGAGTGATCAATAGCCATTGGAAGTGATCCATATCAGGGTGCATTGTAAGAACTGCAAACATAACCGGAATATTGTCAACGATAGCTGAAACTACACCAAGTGTAACGTTAGCAGCAGTTGGACCCCAGTCTAAGTATAGAAACTCTGACATAAAGTGTAGGTAGCCGAGGAATCCAAGGCCTCCAACACAGAAGATCACTCCAAAGAAGAACAATAATGTGTCCCATTCAGCTGATTGAACGCTTTTGAAAATATCAAAGTCTTTGTCTTTGTTGGTTCCTGTGTGACGGATAAACCATGCTGCAAGCATCAATAGTGATAGACCTGTCATCATTCCTATGAATGGCGGAATGCCATAAAGGTTCTCAAATGTAACAGCCATTGCAATTGTTGAGAAACCAAGTCCTATAATAAGTTTAGCTCCTTTTTTCATGCTGACAACTTCATCTACTGTCTCGGGTTTTTCATTTGGAATGAACGGTGTCATTATCGCGGCTGGAACTGCAAAACATACAAAAGATGGTAAGAATAAAGCAAAGAATTGGAAGAACTCGACGTGTCCTGCCTGCCAAACCATTAATGTTGTGATGTCACCAAATGGGCTAAACGCGCCCCCGGCATTTGCAGCACAAACAACGTTAATACATCCCATTGTAATGAACTTAGCATTGTTCTGTCCTACAGCCATAATCACTGTACCCATAACCAAAGCTGTTGTCAGATTGTCAGCAATAGGTGAAAGGAAGAAAGCAAGAATACCAGTTGCCCAGAATAGTTTTCGTAAGCTCATGCCGGAAAGGACAAGCTTCATACGAATAACTGCAAATACATTACGGTCAGTCAATGCACCGATATATGTCATAGCTGAGAGCAAGAAAAGCATCAGCGCTGCATATTCAACTAAGTTATGTTGAAATGCATGGTGCAGTGCGTCTTTATCAACTCCGTATTGTGGAGCAATAAATCCGACCAAAAGCCAAATTATTCCTGCGCCCAAGATTACTGGCTTGGATTTACGCATATGCGTAAACTCTTCGGCCAGAACAAAAGCATAGGAGAGAACAAAAACTGCAATAGCTGTAATTCCAGCCCAATGCATTCCAACATTAATATTCGTAGAACTTGCACTTTCTGCACCCGCTGAAGCGAATGCTGGCAAAGCTAGAATACTTGTTAGAATGAAGGCGCAGAAAGCAGTAACAGATAACGGTATAAAACGTTTAATCATAATATATATCTACCTTATAAAACCATTCCTTAAAAAAACGGAGAATCCATGTAAAACGCTATAAAATAACGTTTTATTGAACTCCCCTTCCGTACCGCCACGGTCTTTAGCATAAAACAAAATAGTAACCAAGGAAAAACGACAAAAACATTAAAAAACCTAGTTACTAAAGTCATTAATTGTGTATGCTTGCAAAAGTAACATTTGTAAAATAGATGATTATGCGATGGAGCTGACAATATTTCTTGACACCTGCCATGTAATATGATTACTTCCATCGCTCAAAGCGTATCAGTTTGTTTGGCTTGCCATATAATACGAAGATGAGCGCCTATTTTAGGACAAACGATAATAATAAATGGAAATAAATGCGATGTTTGCGGTTATTAAGACTGGTGGAAAACAGTATAAAGTTCAAAAAGACGATAAACTTCTTGTTGAAAAGCTAGAAGGAACAGACGGTGATAAGGTCACTATCGATGAGGTTTTAATGGTTTCAGATGGCAAAAAAGCCACATTAGGTGAACCATTGATTAAAGGCGCTAAAGTTGAAGCGAAAATCATTGAACAGACACGTGGCCCTAAAATAGTAATATTTAAGAAAAAGCGTCGTCAAAACTATCGTCGCAAAAAAGGTCATCGTCAGGATTTGACAATGATCCAGATTACAAATATTAAAGCGGCATAATTAGAGTTAAGAATTTAGGAGACATATCATGGCACACAAGAAAGCAGGCGGTAGTTCCAGAAACGGACGCGATTCGGTTGGCCGTAGGTTAGGTATTAAGCGCTATGGCGGTGAATCAGTGTTAGCTGGAAATATTCTCGTTCGTCAACGCGGTACAAAATGGAAGCCAGGAAAGAATGTTGGCTTGGGTAAGGATCACACTATTTTCGCATTAATGGACGGAGAAGTGCTTTTTTCTAAGGGGAAAGGTGATCAGCCAATTGTTAATGTTGTTCCGGCGAACGACCCGAAAAGCGTGCAAGCGGCAGAATAAACCTTCTTTTAAAAGAACATATCAGTATTTATAAAGGGGGTTAATTAGCCCCCTTTTTTAATGAGAGTTAGGTTGCTTGCAACCTTAGATGAGATTATCCTGTGGCCTGTTAAGGACACAGGGCTTATGGTTTAAATAAATAGAGCAACCGACAAATGAAATTCCTTGATCAGGCAAAAATATATATTCAAAGCGGTAAAGGTGGCGCGGGGTGCG
>Ga0209692_10004533_pt1 | contig 12507 bp, 9 predicted proteins | sample tdDd472_FD_187129 | JGI IMG/M metagenome (GOLD analysis project Ga0209692, IMG submission 187129) | Marine sediment microbial communities from the Atlantic coast under amendment with organic carbon and nitrate - tdDd47.2 (SPAdes)... | ecosystem: Environmental > Aquatic > Marine > Coastal >...
AATGAACTCCCAGTTCCTCGGACATTTCTCGAATTGTTGCTTCTTTGTTCAAAATCCGTAATACTGCTTGTTCTTTTATCTCTTTGCCGTATTTCATTGAAATACCCCCTTAGATTTTAATTCTCTCAAGGGGCGTTCTTCCTGTCTACTTTTTTGAGGCAAGGTCACTTTCTGTATATATTAACGTTTTGGCTTTTACAAAATGAAAAACTTTTTGAAGCAGTGTACTTGGACATTTCATGTACTGCAGCCGGCATCCACCTGCCTTTTCCCCCTCTCCCCTCAGTTCTTTTTTTCAAACTTCTGGGAGAGGGGGTTAGGGGGTGAGGGCAGGTTCAGCATCGGTCCTTTTGCGGCATCAGTCTGAGGGTAAGACTGTCGTAGAAGCAATTTTTTTTATTTCTTCCAGGACGATATTAACATCCTTATTAATTGCTTCATTTGTAATCCGTATAAATGTAATTTCTTTTTCTTCAATAAGCTTTTGCCGCAATGCATCATATTCTTTCTGTTTTAGATGTATTTTCCCGTCTATTTCTATTGCCAGCCTCAGCTTATGACAGTAAAAATCGACAACAAACCCCTGTAGAATGTGCTGACGCCTGAACTTTAGATTCATGAAATTTCTGTTTCTAAGAAGTTTCCATACCTTTTGTTCTTCAGGAGTTGAGCTTTTTCTCAGTTCTTGTGCGAATATTTTTTTGCTGTAGTGCATTTGGTGTATCCTTGGCGTTTTTCCCTCACCCCCCGGCCCCCTCTCCCATTTATATAAAGCAAAGGAGAGGGGGAGAAAAGCGAGCTTTCTGTATATATAAACGTTTTGGCTTTTACAAAATGAAAAACTTTTTGAAGCAGTGTACTTGGAAATTTCATGTACTGCAGCCGGCATCCACCTGCCTTTTCCCCCTCTCCCCTCAGTTCTTTTTTTCAAACTTCTGGGAGAGGGGGTTAGGGGGTGAGGGCACTTCCGGCCCCCTATGCCTTTGACTGGCTTTGGGAGCGGGTGTTGTCTTGGGGGAATGAAAAACGCGAAGCAGAGCTTCGCGTTTTTTAATTTTGAAGAAGTGTTGAAATCTAATTTTTTAAATTAGGGATTAATGTCAATAGTGTAATCAGGACTGGAATGGGTTACGAAACCATTTTTATAAGCAAATACAAACCAATGAAAATCTGCACCAGTAGATATTCCAGGTCCAACTACTCCCGTATCATCAAATAATCCGGTTGCGGGAACAAAGTCTCGAAGGTTTTGTATCGATATGCTCCCTCCGCTGATTTCACCAAAATCAGTGCTTGAACCATATAGCCAGTTTGCAGTATTTTCAATTTGATCAGTAGAATCATTTATATTAGGTTCAGCATTAAAAACTGCGAGTATTATTACATCGACTCCCTCGGGTTCATTAAAAATAAATGATTCATTAGCGCTTACATCGATATCACTATCGGGTTGTGTCAATTCTATCTTGGTTGTGCCTCGAAATACAGGTTCAGTAGGTTGTACTGGATCATCAGAAATACATCCGATAAGGTAGACCGCAACTCCAATGAAAATTAAATATTTAATTATATATTGTTTTTTGTCCATTTTTATCTCCTTCTTGTCCGGGCATCTTTATTAAAAAAATATTTTTACGCCGCCACCGATAGATGCTCCTGCATATGAAATTTTTTCTGAATTTTTCTCGAGATAACCACCCATTCCAAGTCCAGTCCATGAATAATTATTTCTTGTAAATTTAGGAGCTGTACCGATAAATCTTACTTCAATAAAGATCGAAAAGTTTGAAAAGGGAAAAAGGTTCGCTCCAATTTTTGTACCGTAGCTGAAAAGATTTATCCGGTCATCTTCATTTGTAGAAGTTGTGTTTGTATAATCAGTAAGTATTGTATACCCGATACTTATACCTGCATAAGGCTGAATATATCGCCAGGTGCCAAAAGGAGAATAGGTTACCGATGCGGCAAAATTGGTATAAAGATAATTCCTCTCCATGACTGAACCTGAAGAAAACGGCCAGTTTTCAATTAAATCATCGTGATTGCTGTAGTTAAAATTTATCTCTCCCGAAATCAGAAAAGCATCAAAGGTGTGGCCAAAACCAACAGTATAAAGGATATTATTTTTTAATGTGTCATTAAAAAGAAACGTATATGCCGCTGAAGCGTATATTTCCCATCGGTCACTTGCTACATCCTTGGCCAGAAAGGCATTAACCTGCTCCCGTTTTTTGGGTTCTATATATATACTTGTTTCGTAGTCAACATACCCATCTCTCACAACTTTTATACGGTGTTTACCTTTTACGAGTTTATATTCGACTATAGGTGTTTTTCCCGCAGGCATTCCGTCGATGTAAATCTTACTCCCTGAAGGGGTTGAAGACACCGAAAGTCTCCCAATCCCCTTGCCGCTGATAACAGCCGCCATGGTCCGCGCGGCTTCACCGGCACGGTCAAAGACATCTCCCATACTGGCCTTGACAACCTTGCCGTCAAGAACCTTACCCGTGGCAACCTCTACGGCTTTCATGGTAACGATTATACGTTTTTTTGATCCTGAAATAGATCCGAGAATCAGCACATCAGCCCGGGCCAGTCTGCCGGCGCGGTTGACACCCCGGGTGTTTATCATACCGGTCTGCTCAAGGGCCAGTTCATTGATGATCCGGCCGAGCTGCCGGCGCTCAATGACTCGAATATCTTTAACTTCTGAAAGTGAAGAAGAAAGGGATTCGGGAAGTGCATTTTTAAGAAAAGCTATATTTCGTGGTCCGTAATTTGAAAAATTAAGAACTGCAACGCGTTTTTTCCTGGCAGCGGAAAGGCCGCTTACTGCCGAGAGTATAATTATCAAAACTACAAGTACGGTAAAATATTTCCTGCCCATCCAGGACCCCCATCAAATAATTAAGCTCTTTCACCTGGTTGACCTTGACGTCAGTATAGTGTTTTTTTTATATAATCAACCAGTGGTAAAAATACTCAAAAAGTCTGCAAATGTCAATCAAAGTAAAAGTGATATGCCGCCGCCTGCCGGATATTTCCCTGTTTTTCGACTTGACAAATACCTGTAATCTATCGATGTGATTCAGATGTAATAAATGTGCGTGCTCATTCACAGTTATTGAGATTTTTTGCCCCTGTCATGTCTCAGTACCTCTGGGGCACTTTAAAATTTATGAAAAATAGTGCAAAATCAAAAAGATTGTAATATAATCGAGGAAACCATGTTTAACAATAGAAGTTATTGCGGCGAACTGACAAAAGCAGATGATGGAAAGGAAGTTATGGTCAACGGATGGGTCGACACCCGGCGTGACCTGGGCGGAATCATCTTCCTCGAAATTCGTGACGTAACCGGAATCATCCAGGCGGTCTTCGATTCTTCCCAGTCTGCTGAAAATGCGAAGCTGGCAGATGAGACAAGAAGCGAATGGGTCGTCATGGTAAAAGGTAAAGTCAGGCTTCGGTCTGATGAGACTATCAACCCGAACGTGCTGACCGGTGAAATTGAGATAGTTGCCGATTCAATAGAAATATTGAACAAATCTAAAGTCCCGCCGTTCCCCATTGACAGCCGGGATAATATAAACGAAGAGATTCGTCTCCGGTACCGGTTTATGGATCTTCGCCGTGAAGAAATGAGAGATTCGATGATTATGCGTCATAAGCTGATGCAGGCAACCCGTAATTATCTTTCCGATAACCGCTTTTTCGAAATAGAAACGCCGATGCTCAATAAGTCAACTCCTGAGGGAGCCCGTGACTTTCTCGTACCGAGCCGGATAAACGATGGGGAGTTTTATGCTCTTCCCCAGTCACCCCAGCTGTTCAAGCAGATCCTGATGGTTTCAGGTTTCGACCGTTATTTTCAGATTGTAAAATGCTTTAGAGATGAAGACCTGCGAAATGACCGGCAGCCTGAATTCACCCAGGTTGACCTTGAGATGTCCTTTGTTGATGAAAACATGGTCATCTCAGCAGTTGAAGGCCTTCTCCAGAACGTGGTGAAGGATATCACCGATCGTGATGTTGAGCTTCCCATGGCGAGAATGACCTATGACGAGGCAATGGCCAGATACGGTACCGATGCACCTGATACCCGTTTCGGTCTTGAGCTTGAAGACTGCAGTGATATTTTTGGGCAATCAGAGTTTAAAGTTTTTGCCAGCGCCATTAAAAACGGCGGCATCGTAAAAGGTTTTGCCGTAGAAGACGAAGGCAAAATATCACGTAAGATGAGTGATGATTATACTGAGATGGTTAAAATCTACGGAGCCAAGGGTTTTCCCATGTTCAGGTACCGGGGAGGCGAACTCGAAGGAGGAATCGCTAAATTTATCAGTGCCGATGAAAAGGCCAAAATTATTGAGCGGTTTAATCTCACCAATGACGCCATTCTCTTCTTTTCAGTTGACCGTGAAGATGTTGTAAACTTCACCCTTGCTAATATGCGGAAAAAAGTTGCCGCTGACCTTGATATGATTGATGCTGATAAACTTAATTTCGTATGGGTCACAGATTTCCCGCTTCTTGAATATGATTATGACGCAAAGCGGTTTACCTCAACTCACCATCCCTTTACGTCACCGCGGCCCGAATATATTGATAAGCTCGATTCCCTGACTCCCGAAGAAGCGGGCAGGGTCAAGGCGCTTGCCTACGACATAGTCCTGAACGGTTCAGAAATAGGCGGAGGCTCAATAAGGATTGCAAACTCAGATGTGCAGAGAAGCATTTTCAAGCTGCTCGGTATATCCGAAGAAGAAGCGAAGGTTAAATTCTCTTTCCTTCTCGAAGCCCTTGAATACGGCGCACCTCCCCATGGAGGACTCGCCCTGGGACTCGACCGCGTCATGATGATTCTTCTCAAACGTGACAGTATCCGTGACGTTATAGCATTCCCGAAGACTCAGAAGGGTCAGTGTCTTATGAGTTCAGCTCCTTCTCCGGTTTCCGATGATCAGCTTGAAGAGCTTTCAATCAAGGTAATCGAAAGGTAATGAATGGCAGACAATACCTTTGAAATAGACGATACTTCCCTCTATAAAAAAATCTGCGGGAAAAATGATGAAAACATCCGCACCATTGAATCCCTCATGGGTGTTGAAATTATGCCCCGGGGCAATACCCTGATCGTTCAGGGCGAGGGGGGTAAGGAAGTAAAGGCACTTAACATTCTTCATATCCTCGGTGATTACCTTGAGGCGAAAGAAGACTCCTTTGAGGTTTCTCCTTTCGAACTTAAGTATCTCACCAACGCCATCGCCGAGGGGAAGAAAATAAAACCCGATGACATTAACCGCCTCAAGGTGGCTATTGCCGAATCGGGAAAGACCATTACGCCAAAGACCCTGAATCAGGCCCGTTATATGACATCAATTCAGAACAGTGCCATCACATTCGGAATTGGTCCCGCCGGTACAGGTAAAACATATCTTGCCGTGGTGCTTGCGTTGAAATATTTCCTTCAGGGCAGGGTCAAACGGATTGTCCTGACCCGTCCGGCAGTAGAAGCCGGCGAATCTCTCGGTTTTCTTCCGGGTGATCTTATTCAAAAGATTAATCCCTATCTTCGTCCCCTCTATGACGCTCTTTTTGACCTTTTATCCTTTGACAAGGTCTCAAAGCTCATTGAAGAGGGAAGTATAGAAATAGCCCCTCTTGCCTATATGCGGGGGCGAACCCTTAATAACTCCTTTATCATTTTGGATGAGGCTCAGAATACTACTAAAAGCCAGATGAAGATGTTTTTAACCCGCCTGGGGGTAAATTCACGCTTTGTCATCACAGGAGATGTCACCCAGATTGACCTTGAAAGTCCCGGCCAGTCAGGGCTCCTTCATTCAGCCAGACTGTTGAAGCATATTGACGAAATAGACTTTATCTATTTTCAAAAAGAAGATATATCCCGGCATCCCGTTGTGGAAAAAGTTGTTGCAGCCTATGAGAAAAAAGGACATAGTGATTAGACTATGAAGTCCTTTGCAGGCATCTTTGCCCGCCGCTTTGAACAGGTTAAGAACAAAGAAAACCTGTTGTACTCCTTTGCGGCTCTTACTATTGTCATTATACTGGCGACGGTTTTGTTGTCCCTGAGCAATACAGGAGAAACCTACCGTTACAGCATAGGTGACATCGCTGGTGAAGATATCAGGGTTCCCCGAAATATTCAGTTCCCCAAAGAAGAAGAGACCAGGGCGAAAAAGAAGCGGGTCGCAGAATCAGTACCTATAGTCTTTGACCGGGATTCTTCCATTCTTATGGAACGCCTTAAGCTGACCGGTATTCTTTTTCGGCATATTCGAAGTACACTGATCAATAATCCTCCAATCGGCACCGATGACCTGACCTTTCAGCTTATCGCCCTTAAGTCAAAACTTCCCGCGTACCTGATGTATAGTGACCAGGTGCTGCTCCAGCTTTTAAGCTACCAGAAGACCAATGAACTGAGTAAAATAACTTCCAAAATACTTATCTATGTGTATGACAACCGGGAAATGGGTATCCTGGATGATCCCTACCGGAATTCCTTAAAAATCCCCAATAAAAATATTGTCATTCGGGTCTACAATGATGAAGGTACCGCCGAAGAGATCCCCTCGACCCTTGAAAACCTGGTGACAATTCCAGACCTTAAAAAAAGGGTCTACACCATCTGTTATTCTGTAGCGCCCAATCTTCCGAGAGCAACTCTCCATTCGGTCGCCGCGATTATCAGGGCAACCCTTAAACCGAACATGCGTCTGAATAAAGAAGAAACGAGCATGCGGATCAATGCCACAACTAAGAAAGTTAAACCGATCATGGGGCTTCTTAAAAAGGGACAGAATATTGTCCGTGAAGGGGATACCATCACCATTGATGCTCTCAGCAAGATTGAGATTCTCAATAAGTATGCCCAGTCTTCTAATATCAATTACGTTGCAGGTATTTTTCTTCTACAGATGGTATTTTTTCTGGTTATTGGATATTTTCTTCTCGAGTACAGTGAGCTGATCGTACCAGATAAAAATGCGAGTATCATTATCGCCTCACTTCTAATATTTTTTATGCTTTTTACCTATTTTGTTTTTCAGCTCGAAGGTGTTAAAAATTCAGCCCTTATATTTCCACTTTTTCTACCTATAGCATTTGTCACTATGATGCTGGCAATACTTTACAATATCTATATCTCAGTTCTGGCGGGAACCCATGTAATTTTCTTCACCGTTCTTATCTCAGGCGGTGATATGTTTATGGTTATTATTGCTGCAAGTTCTGTGATTCTCGGAGTTTTTGTTAACTGGAACGTTCAGCAGCGTACTGATTTTCTGCGGGGCGGTTTTATTCTCGGTACCATTAATGCTGCTGTTGTCATCGGGGTCTCCCTGGTTGCGGAAACACCGGGAAGCATTATTTTTAAAAATATACAGCTTGCCTTTGCCAATGGTATTATTAACTCAATTCTGGTTTTGGGCATATTTCCTCTTTTTGAGTCAGTCTTCGGCATAACGACCAAGTTTAAACTTTTAGAGCTCGGTGACCTTAACGCAGATCTTTTTAAACGTATGCTTGTTGAAGCTCCGGGGACCTACCATCATTCTCTTATGGTTTCCAATATGGCTGAGACGGCATGTAAAGAAATAAATGCAGACCACCTTCTTGCGCGGGTCGGGGCCTTTTATCATGATATCGGCAAAATTGAAGACGCGGGAATGTATATCGAGAACAAGGTGACAGACCCAAGAGCACGAAGCCTTGCGCCCAGGTATTACTCCCGGCTTATCATTTCCCATGTTGACAAGGGAGTTAATCTGGCCAAAAAGCATGGTCTTCCCGATTCAATTATTGATTTCATCAAGCAGCATCATGGTGAGACAACCATGACTTATTTTTATCATAAGGCGCTCGAGGCTGCTTCGGAGTCAGATGAAGAAGATGAAATAAAAAAGAAAGAATTCCAGTATCCGGGCCCCAAGCCTCGAAGCCGTGAATCCGCGGTTGTTATGCTCGCTGATGCCATTGAAGCCGCGTCACGGTCAATGCAGGATCCGACCAATGAAAAGCTTGAGGGTATGGTGAGCAAAATTATTTATAACAAGCTGAACGAAGGGCAGCTTGAATATACTGATCTATCCATGCATGACCTGAGAATAATCCAGGACTCCTTTATGCAGATACTTTCAGGAGTCTATCATACACGGATTGCCTATCCGGAAAGCCACGATGTACAGAGCCTTGAAAGCCAGGTGAACCGGCAGACCAGACAAAACGGCAGCGGCAGTGAACGAACCCCTCATTAATTGCTTTTTAGAAGGTGATGTCTCTCTTCCCGATGGAGTTACCGCAGAAAATATTGCTGACATTGCCCGGCGTGCCCTGAAAGCAATGGAAGACGGGCATGTTTCTGTTTCACTTATTTTAACCGATGATAAAACCATTCATGAAATAAACCGGGATTACCGTAAAAAAGACCGGCCTACCGATGTTATCAGTTTCGCCTATCGTGAAAATCCCTTTCCAGGTATTGAAGAAGAGTGTGAAGAGCTGGGAGATATTTATATCTCTCTTGATACGGCGCTGCGCCAGGCGGTAGACTACGGTGTCAGCCCTCATGATGAAATGAAGCGCCTGGTGATTCACGGCATACTTCATCTCCTCGGATTTGATCATGAACTTTCTCCCGAAGAAGAGCAGCGGATGGAACAGAAAGAAGAAGAACTGTTTCAAAATCTTTAGATTTTTTTGATGCAGTAAATTTTAAGGACGGAGTGCGGGGCCCCCGGAGGGGGCCTCGCACTCCGTCCTTAAATGTAATTAATTATATCTTTTCTACCATGGTAAGCAGGGCTGTTTCAAGTTGTTCCAGTTGAGAAGAAAGTTTATTCTTAGCCTGCTCAAGGTCATCTTCCACATCATCGGTATGAAGGCTGAAGTAAAATTTAATCTTCGGCTCGGTCCCTGAAGGACGCATGGTAACACGGCCCCCGCCCTCGATATCATACTGAAGAACATTTGATGAAGGAAGTGTATCCATTACCGTTCTTTCACCTGTCGCGGGAACCAGGGAACTTTGACTCTGAAAGTCTTTGATGAGAAGAATCTTTCGTCCGTCTATCTCTTCAGGGGGATCCTCACGGAAAAACTTCATGATGCCCTGAATTTTATCAAGACCATCGATGCCCTTCAGGGTCAGAGACTTTAATGAATCGAGAAAAAGGCCGTGTGTAAGGTAAAGCTCATCAAGAAAAGCCGTTACTGTTGAGCCCCGGTTCTGCAGCCAGAGAGCCATCTCAGCGAAGAAATAACATGAGCTGACGGCATCCTTATCCCGTACAAAGGGGAGGGCCAGGTAGCCGTAACTTTCTTCGCCTCCGAAGATGAAGGTACCTTTATTTTGATTGTCATATTCTTTCATCCGGTCGGCAATCCATTTAAAACCCGTGAGCACCTCTTCTGCCCGGCACCCATAGGCATCGGCAATTCTTTTTTGAAGGTCTGTGGTTACGATGGTTTTTATAATGCATCCATCGGCGGGGAGTGCATTCTCTTCTTTCTGTCTTTCAAGGATGTATGCCTCCAGGAGGGTGCCGATCTGGTTGCCGTTGATGAGCCGGTACGAGCCGTCGGCTTCACGGACCGCTACGCCCATTCTGTCTGCATCCGGGTCTGTGGCCAGGACGATAGACGCTCCGGTTTTTTTACCTTCTTCTATAGCCATTGCCAGGGCGGCGGGTTCTTCAGGATTGGGAGATGCAACAGTGGGGAAATTTCCGTCGGGCTCTTCCTGCCCGGGAACCACGACGAGTGAGGTGAAGCCAAAATGTTTAAAAAGCTTCGGTATAATCCGGTATCCTGAGCCATGGATTGGAGTAAATACTATTTTCAGTGATGAGGGATCAGCAGTCGGTGAGGTGTAGGGGGCAAGTTCTGTGAAGTAGGCTTGTGTGATTTCGTCTCCCGCCAGGGCAATCAAGCCGGATTTTCTTCCTTCATCAAAATCAACTGCCTTTATCGTTGAGATATCTTCTACCTGTGAGACCTCGTGGATAATATCCGCGTCGCGGGGAGGTACGATTTGTCCCCCGTCTTCCCAGTAGACCTTGTAGCCGTTGTATTCCCGGGGATTATGGCTCGCGGTGATGACGACACCTGCAGTGGCCCCGAGCTTTCTGATGGCATAGGAGCAGATGGGAGTAGGCATGATATCTTCAAAGAAGTGGACTTTAATATTATTGCCCGCCATAACCTCGGCTGTTCTCCGCGCGAATTCAAGGGACATGTGTCGGGAATCACGTACGATGACGATACTTCCTTCCCGGGAATTTTTTAACATGTAGTTGGCCAGTCCCTGGGTCGCCATGCCGACAGTATAAATATTCATTCGGTTGGTGCCTGCACCGATTACGCCCCGGAGACCCCCGGTCCCGAAGCTGAGACCACGGTAGAACCGGTCACGCAGTTCAGCTTCATTTTGGGCCGCGGAGAGTTTTTCTATTTCAAGAATCGAAGCGTTATCGTAGGGCGGGGCGCTCCACTGTTTGATTTTGTCCTGTATATTCTGTTCTAGTTTCATTTGTTCTCCTAAATCCCCCAAAGGGCAGACTTTTTCCCGCATTTAAAAGGTTGGGGAAAAGCCGGCTTCCTGAAGCCTTAAAGGCGACGAAGGGCATCGTCGCCTTTGGGATGTGAAGCGCATGTTATAAAAGGAGCGATGGCTGTCAAAAAGAATTTTTTCCTTAAAAAGCTTGTCACCGCAGGCATCTGCTGGTAGTGGTAGATATAATTAAAAAAACAGAGGACTGTTACTGTGCCGGTAACTGAAAAAGTTAAAACCTTTATTCACAGCAATGATTTAACCGCAAAAGGCGACCGGATCCTCCTGGCTCTCTCTGCCGGCAAGGATTCAATGGCACTGGTTCATCTTCTGAACGGACTTGCCCCGGCCTTATCACTTACCCTGGGACTTTTTCATTTGAATCATATGGTGCGGGGCACTGAGGCAGACCTTGACGAGGCCCTGGTGCGGGATACCGGTGCGGCCCTTAATCTTCCGGTCTATATCGAGCGGCATGATTTCTCATCTGTAAAAACAGGACGATCCTTTGAAGAAGAGGCCCGGGAAGTCCGCTATAAGCTGCTGCACCGGGTTGCCGAGAAAGATGGATTTACCTCAATAGCCACGGCCCATAACCTCGACGACAATGCCGAAACGGTTCTCATGCGAAGCTTCGAAGGAACCGGCATCCGGGGGCTGGGAGGCATTCCCGCACGACGGGGGATGATTATACGGCCCCTGCTTTGTCTCACCATTGAAGAAATAAAGGGCTACCTTCAAGAGCAGCACATCTCATGGCGGGAAGACAGTACAAACAGCGAGAACCTCTACCTGAGAAACTACCTGAGAAACCGTATCTTTCCGGTGGTGAAGGAGCGTTTCCCCCGGTACCGGGAATCCCTTGATGGACTCAGCGCAATCGCCCGGGAGCACCTGGAGCTTCTCGATGAACTTATTGATTCATCATTTGAGGCCCCCCTGAGGCGGGAAGATAGGTCACTCGTTCTTCACACCCGGGGCCTTGAGTCGAATATCAGGCTTTTCCGCTACCTGATTGTTCGGGCCATCCAGCAGATGCCGGATGTCTATGCGGGAAAATCGATAGTAGAGGAGATCCTTAAAAAATATTATAGTGAAGGAAGTCATCGCGTTCTCTATGAATCAGCCTTCCTGGAAATAAAAAAGACCCTTCGTGACAGGGAGCCGGTTATTCTTTTCTCGCCGGAAAGAACACCTGTAAAATGCAGGTCTGAGTGGTCCCGTACCGTGGAAATTTCATCCCACGAGAGGCTTACCCTTGAAATTGCTGAGGCGGGTCTCTCTCTTGAGGTATTTCTGGCGGAGAGAGAGCTCTTCCTTGAGAAAAAAGGTTCCCGTGAATATATTTTTGTAACAATAGATACGCCTGATATTTCTTTTATTATAAGAAACCGACGAAATGGAGACCGGATAAGATTATCCTCGGGAACAAAGAAAATTAAGGAAATCTTCATCGAAAAGAAGCTTGACAATGAATTGAAGAACTGTGTCCCTTTACTTTTAATAGAAGATAATGTATCTGCTGTATTGAGCGGATTCTTGATCGATACGAATAACTGCATAGCCGAATCCTGCATGGTGACAGAAAAAAACCGGTACATACTTGCAATAAAAAGACTTTAAAAGTACCTTTTTATAGTATAAGATACCGACAGAAGTCACCACCATGATGAGAGCAAAATAAGGAGACGTACATGAATAAATCTGTAAAACAGGTAGCCCTGTTTATACTAATCGGACTACTTGTCCTGGCCATATTCAAGGTTCAGCAGTCTGATGATAACAAGTTTATCAACTATAGTGATTTCGTTAAGAAGGCCAAAAACAATGAAATTGCCAAGGTAATTATTGAGAATGACCGGAAGATTTTCGGTTACTATAAAGCCGGTGTGGTGAAGAAAAAAGTGGCCCCCAAGAAGGGATTT
>Ga0209692_10004538_pt1 | contig 12497 bp, 7 predicted proteins | sample tdDd472_FD_187129 | JGI IMG/M metagenome (GOLD analysis project Ga0209692, IMG submission 187129) | Marine sediment microbial communities from the Atlantic coast under amendment with organic carbon and nitrate - tdDd47.2 (SPAdes)... | ecosystem: Environmental > Aquatic > Marine > Coastal >...
CCGTTGTCCGGCAGGCTCATGCACTGTGCGGGGCAGGCGTCCAAACAGACGCCGCAGCGGCAGCACAGGCTTGCATCAACCTGGGGCCGTGTCGTCACGAAGCGGTTCAGTAGCCAGGAAAGCGGCTGCAAAAAGGCCGGCCCCTCTACTGACATTTGTCTGGCCGGCACCAAATCATTAATTCGCAGGCCGTCAAGAGGATCGCCGATGCAGGTAATTTTTTTGGGATCTATTGTAAAGCCCATGTGTCTGGCTTCGGCTAGCGTGTAGACCTGCTGTAGGGCAACCCCGGCCAGGTGCGCAGCAACAGCATCCAGACTGACCATATCTCTTGAGGCAGCCAGATATCCGAGGCGGCGAGGCTCCCCGCTGCTGGGGCCGTTTCCCTGCATGCCGACAACCGCATCCAGAATCGAAACAGTGGGTTTAAGGGTATAGGCCAGTTCCAACAGGAAGCGCGCGAAGTGATTGTGTGCACGGCCGGATTGATAGTGCCAGCGTGCTTTTTGCCGCCCCACAATAACCCCGTAAAGGTTTTTTACGGCAAGTGTCAGTACCATCATGGCATGTGTTTTAAATTTTGGTAGATTGATAATAACATCAGCTTCTGCTGCTTCGCGTGCGACTTCGAACCGGCGGTGGATAAAACCCGGCGGCGCCTCAACGGTCACGCTTTCGCTGAAGTCTACCACCGCAATGCCGTAGTCACGGGCAACCTGCATGATGCCGCAGGCCTCGGCGACCTTGCCGGCGGTGCCGTATCCGGGTGAATCCCCAATGACGATTTTGCCGGCACCGGCAGAAAGACAGGCTTCCACCACGGCACGCACCACAGCCGGGTGTGGGCTGACCGCTGCCTCGGCAGGGGCTGGTTTTAAAAAATTAGGCTTAATGAGAACGCTGGCACCCGCAGGAACAATTGCCTGCCACCCGCCGGGCAGGCCGGAGATAGTTTCATCGAGCCTCTGCTTGATGCCGGCGTAATCATAGTCAGATGTTTTTTTTATGGAGACTGTTTTTTCAGCTTGCATGGTATCTGCTCCGCGACTGAGCCATTAATTGCTGCTAATCAAGCACCTGAACGGATGTGAGAAAATCATCGCGCCCGGCCTGAGCAGCGGCAACAGCGTCCGGGCCGGCCAGGGCCTTCACCAGAGGTGATCCCGGCAGGGCTGTAAATGCCTGCGCAGTTAAGCGCAGGTTTTTCAGGTCGGTTGCAAATACTTCGGAGCGCGTGCGTGAGCGCATGTCGTCGGTTATGCCGATCAGGTGCCGTTGCAGGGATACATAGCCCTGTATGTCCGGTAGCATGTAGTTGTCAAATTCTCCGATGGTTCCGATAATACTGCGCGCAAGTTCCTGCTCGTCAATAGAGATGCTTGTAAGCCAGTCAGCGGTGCGGTCAAAGACCTTCAGCGTGTCCAGCAGGTTTGGATCGCGGTAGGAGCCGAACCAGAATGCTCCGCTCAAGCGGTCAAAACCGCAAAAAGCGCCGTACGCCCCGCCCTGTACCCGTACTTTTTCCCATAGGTACATTGTTCGCATAAGCCCGGTGATGACATTGATTGATCCGTGATACTGGTATCCTGCTTTGTACAGATTAAAGGCTTTGCCTACGAAATTGACCTGGCTCGGAGCCAGTAGGGCTTCAGATTGTTGGGCGCAAGCGGGTTGCCAGTTTGAAGTCTGCGTGCTATGCCGAGAAAAATTTTCAAGAAAGCCGTTAAGCTGGTTCTGCACGCCGGGCCAGGCGCTGTGATCAACCGTGATATTAACGATCATGTGCTCGCGGTTTAGCAGCAGGGCACGCATGTGTTCAAGTGTTTTAAGGATATCACCCCAGCTGCTGTCAAATCTTTTTTCAAGATCGAGCAGGAAGCGGTAATAGCTTACGCCACCTATCTGTTCTGTAGCCCAATCTGCCTCGCTGAAATGCGCACGCAAGCGTGAAGCTACCAGACTGTGGCCGCCAGGTATCAGGCGTTGTTCAAACGCGGCCTTTTCTTCAAGTATAATTTGCTTAATGCGCGATTGCTGATCAAAATGTGCGCTGGTGAGCACATCAGTCAGGATGGAAAAGAGATCGCTGCTGCGGGCCGCAAGCGCTTTTGCGCGCAAGAACAGCCAGGCCGCCCCGGTTTGGTTTTGGTGAACGGATGAGGTGAAGGTTGCCGGGCGAACCCCCCCGGTCTGCGTGCTGATGCGTTGTGAAAGCGCTACGAAATCATCAGGTCCGGCGCCGGTTTCAAGCAGGGCTCTGCTGAAAAGAGCTACGAAAGGCAGGTACTGTTGTGGCAGAAGATGTAGGTTTAATCCGATATCGCAGTACAGGATGCCATTGGTAAAAAGATCGTGCCGCAGCACGGACGTATCGGCAACGCTCATATGTTCGCAGGGGATTATCCGGTTTTCGCGCGGCAGGTCCTCAAGCCGCAAGCGTGGCAGCGTGGCCAGGGCTTCGGGCGTGTCCGGTGCCTGCTGCAGGGCTCTGAGCTCATGTGTGCGCTCGGAAAGCACTTTGCGATCCTGTTCGCTGAGTGACTCGGCTACCTGCTGCAAACGGTTACTTTCCTGTTCCTTCAGGGATTGTCCCATGCCGGGATCAGGCTCCATGATCACGCTCACCCGGTGATTGTTTTGAAGAAAGCAGGACCGTACAAGGCTTTGCGCATAGTCAGTATCTGTTTTAAATCGGTCGCGGACTCGCTGGAGAACTTTCTCGAAGCCCAGCATGCTGAACGGGTCGCCGTTATACAGCCAGGCGCTTAAAGCCCGCAGCATCAGGCTCAGGCCGCGCGGGAAGCTGCCGGTGTTGTTTTCTCGCAGCTGGAATTCAATGGTGTTAAGCGCTGCTGTCAGTGTGCGCTCATCAAAGCCTTCTCGGGCGAGGGTTTCCAGAGTTTTTATGATGACCTCTTCAATACGGGGAGCATCCTGTGGATCAATACCCTTGAGTCCGGTTGAAAAAAACATCTGGCGGAGCTCGTTTTCAAGCCCGCCGCCGGTCAGACCATCGCCCAGCCCGGATTCAATCAGTGCTTTTCTTAAGGGTGAGCCCGGCATACCCAGCAGCGCGTATTCGAGCACACACAGGGCAAGGTTTTCCTCCGTATTTAAGACATCTCCCAGAAGCCAGTTCATGGTCAGCATGCCTTTGCGTGCGCCTTCTCCGGGATACTGGGCATGTACCACTCGGGGTTCCGACCATTGCGGTTGCAGGCTGACGTGAGAATCGGGGCTGCAGGCATCAAACTGCTCAAGGTATGAGCCCATAAAGCGAAGGCGTTCATCCGGGTCATCGTCGCCGTAAAAATAAATACGGCAGTTGCCGGGTTGATAGTAGTTTCGGTGGAACTCGACAAATTGTTCAAAGCTTAAGTCCGGAATTTTAAGCGGATCGCCGCCTGAATCAAGTCCGTAGGAAGTATCGGGAAATAAGGACTGCAGGCCGAGCCGGTCAAGCAGGCTGTCAGGCGACGAGTAGGCACCCTTCATTTCATTGAACACAACGCCCTTGCAGGAAAGATCGCCATCGGGAGTTTCAAGTTCATAGTGCCAGCCTTCCTGCTCAAAAACATCGGCGGTAATTCGCGGAAAAAAGACGGCATCCAGATATACATCAATCAGGTTATACAGGTCAGTCGTGTTTTGGCTGGCAACCGGATAGCAGGTTCTGTCCGGGTAGGTGAATGCATTAAGGAAGGTTTGTAGTGAGCCCTTGATCAGTTCGATAAAAGGCTCTTTGAGCGGGTATTTTGCCGATCCGCACAGGACCGAATGCTCTAAAATGTGCGCAATACCGGTTGAGTCAGGAGAGGGCGTGCGAAATGTTATGCCGAAAACCTTGTTGGTGTCGTTGTTGTTGAGCGACAGCATCTCAGCGCCGGATTTCACATGGCGGTACAAAACACCGTCAGTATTGAGCTCAGGGACATGTTCCTGTTTAATTACTTCAAAGCCGTGCAGTGTCATTATTTGCTCCTGAATTTTTAATACCGGGTGCGCGGCCTGCGGCTCGGATGCAATCCCGTGGGTAAGCGTTTAAAACAGTGAAGGTTATCAGGCTGCTCTTTCAGATGGATCAAAAACCGTTATGATGCCGAAGACACCGTCATAGCCCGGCTGCATGGCGACCTTGCCTGCCCGAAGCCGGGTAATTGCTTCGGCCAAAAGGGGCGGTCCCGCCTGGTTGAGTTCGGCCGGGCTGCTGTGCCGTAGAATTTTAAATTCACTGCCCAGTTCTTTTAGCAGGTGCATATAGGCATTTTGTACTTTTTTGCTATTGGGGCCAAAGCCGATGATTTCAGAGAGAATTTCCACAAGCGGTATCTGGGATTCAAAGGGGAAAATGTTCTGAGGGCGTTTTCCTTCAATGCGGTCGGAAAGTTCGTTTACGCGATGCATGACCCCGACAGTTACCTTTGCGCCGCATTCCGGACAGCGTCCCCCGGCGGCACGGGTTTGTTCCGGGGTTAGGCATTGGTTGCAGGGCCGGTGGCCGTCCAGATGGTATTTACCCTCCTCGGGAAAAAATTCAATTGTACCTTTGAACCCGGCAGGATCTTTTGTGCGCAAAGCCTGCATCATGCTGTAATAATCTTGTTTGCAGGTAAAAATGTTTGCTTCGCGTCCGAGTTTGGCGGGTGAGTGTGCATCTGAATTTGAAACAAGCACAAAGTCATCCAGCATGGAGATGCGCCAGTTCATAGGCGGATCGGAAGACAAGCCGGTTTCAAGCGCGAAAATTTGCGGGGTGAGTTCTTCAAAGCATTCTTCAATGCTGTCAAAACCGCTGGCCGAACCAAGGACGGAAAAATGCGGGGTCCAGATATGGGCCGGAATGAGAACATTATCGCTGTCAGCATCCAGGGTTAGTTCAAGCAGATGCTTGCAGTCAAGCCCCAGGATCGGGCGGCCGTCAGAGGCGATATTGCCTATTTCCTGCAGGGCAGCGTTTAAGCGGCCGGCAGCGAGCAGGTTCGGGGCCAGAACCAGGCTATGTACCTTGCGGGTGCGATCGTTTTTTTTATAAATGGTACTGATTTCAACACTTAACATAAAGCGTACCGGCGCCCGGCAGCTCTCCGGTATCTGCGTGTCGGCTTCGCGTGCATAGTTGTCTTTCAGGCGATACAGGCCCGGCTCAGCCGGTTCAAGTTTTTCATGTAGCTCCGCGTACCAGCGCGGGTGGGTGAAGTCACCGGTACTGATGACTGCAATGCCTTTGAGCTGCGCCCATACATACAGGTTTTCAAGATTCATGTGGCGGCTGGTTGCCCGCGAGTAGGATGAGTGAATATGCAGATCTGCGATAAATTCCATTGAGGACTTCCTGAATGAATGGATTGCCGTGATGGTCGCTGCGCGGCGGGTGAGTGTACCGGGTGCTGAATTTGTTTAGCTGAAAAATCTGCGCGGGTTATCGGTCAGCATGGTTTCAATCTGGGATTCACTCACGCCGGCGTACGTAAGCATGGGCATGACCCGCTCGAAGAAATTGGTCGGCTTCCAGTTTTTATAAGGGCCTTGTCCTAGTGCCGGTCCGTTTACCCAGTACCAGACAGAATCGTGTGAAACGATTAATTTGTCGAGAAAGCCGGCATCAATGAGTTTTTTCAAAGATTCCACGCGCACTTCATCCGGCATGCCGCCTTCCATGCCGAAACGGTCAAATCCGATATATGAACCGGCTTGGGTAATTTGCTGATGATAGCGGAGGCTGGTCGAAATGCAGCTGTGGCCCACGATGATTTTTTCAAGCGGTACACCGGCCGCATGCAGAATTTCCTGTTGCTTTGGTCCCAGCACACCTTCGGTATGCGTAATAATCGGTGCCCCGGTTTCAACTGATGCCCTGGCGCAGCAGGTGAGCAGTTCATGGTCATCATCATCAATTTCATGACCGCTCACCAGTTTGATTATACCTGCTTTTACGCCGCTATCGCCAATTCCTTCGGTTAATTCTTTAATAAAGAGATCGGCAATCGCATCAGGTCCTCCGCCCAACTGCAAACGCAGGTTCTGGTATGTTGAGGTACTGTAAATCCCGGTGCAGCACACGATTTGCAAATCGGCCTGTTCCGCGACTGCTACAAGCAGGGGAATGTTGCGGCCCAGGTCGGTCGTAGTGGGGTCAACTATGGTTGTGACACCGCAGGCCTTGACCTGGTGTGCGAAATCCAGACAGGTTGCAAGGATTTGAGGGCGGGCGGCGCCAAGGGGACGGTTGTCCTGCATGGCTGTGCCGTACTCTACAAACACGTGCTCGTGCATAAGCGTGCGGCCAAGCTCAGCAGGTGAAATCGGGCCGGTAACCGTGTTAATCATGCATTCTCCTTGTGGGTATGTAAATTTTCTATAAGCCTCATTGCTAAGACCATGAGAGTATAGGCAGGCCCCTGATATGTGTCAAGCAAAACCAAAGTCGTGTGTTTTGTGGGAATCAAAATCGTGCCTGGAACAGTAGTATCGATTAGGGCTTTGGTCTTTTGTGTATGCACGCGCATGGTGTCCGGCGAAATTTAGATAAGTTCTTTTGTGACTGGCAGGGCTTTTATGGTATTCTTGTTTTGCGAGTTGGTAAATACGGTTTATTTTTGAACAGGTTGCTAGAAGATACGCGCGGACAGTTGTTTTTTAGAGAGTAGTACAGGAAATGTGCTTTGTTAACTTTGGAAAAACCAGTATCAGTATCTTCGGGCTTGGCAGGTTCCACTGTTTGGAAATAGCCTTGAACTGCAGGGCGCTTGAGCAGTATGAAAGCCGCCCTGATACTATTGCTGCGGAGGCGACGCCATGAATACCCGGGAGCGCCACATATTGTTTCAAACCTGCTATGCGCATTTCATAGCCCATTTTAATATGCTTGTTTTTCCCGCGCTTATTATGCCGCTGGCAACGGGGTTTGAGATGGATATGGCGCAGGTCGTCGGCATGTCCTTTTGGATGTATCTGCTCTTTGGCGTCTCCGCGCTTTTGTGGGGGGGGCTGGCTGACCGTTTCGGTGCGCGTCCCTTGATGATGCTTTTTTACCTCGGGTCAGCTGCCTCGGCGTGTTTAGCTGCAGTTTTTTGCCGCAACCCAATTTTGCTGCCGCTGGCTTTGGCGGCTTTGGGGTTATTTTCCGGCATTTATCATCCGGTGGCCCTGGGATGGATCAGCAAGGAAATGCGGCGCATAAGCCGCGGGTTGGCCCTCAATGGAATCTTCGGCAGTCTGGGTATTGCAATGGCTCCTTTGCTGGCCGGACTTGCGGTGTGGTTCTGGGGTATCAGGGGAGGCTTTATGCTTCTCGCGCTTGTTAATGCTCTTGGTGTTGTGCTGATGGTTGTTTTTGCAGAGCCCTCACGGCAGGATCATGATGATGAGGTGTCGGCGCCGGCAGGTCAGGCCCGACCGGTTCCGTTTGCCGTTTTGCTGGTGATCATGATGCTGGCCGGCATAGCGTATCGCGGGTCAACTGTTATTCTGCCTGCCTGTCTGGAATTGAAAACTTCGGGCCTGCTGCTGTTGGCGCGCTCCTTTGGGGATGAGTGGCTTACGGCAAACCTGGCGGCAACCATAACTGCCGGCTTTATTCTGTTGCCGGCAATACTGGGGCAATATTTTGGTGGATTTTTGGCTGAGCGCTTTGATTTGCGGTTGGCCTACCTGCTTTTCCATGCAACAACGATTCCTGTGGTTTTTGGTATGGCCTATGCCTTTGATCTGCCACTTGTGCTGTTGGGCAGTGTATATTTTTTCTTTTTGCTCGGTACGCAGCCGATAGAAAATACACTTGTCGCGAAGTATACATCCGCTCGTTTTCGGCACTCTGCGTTCGGGATGAAATTCGCACTTACGTTCGGTGCGGGTGCGTTTGTGGTTAAGCTTATAGAGTATGTTCAGAAAAACGGTGGCCTTGAAAATGTATATCAACTGCTGGGCGGTGTATCCCTAGTGTTGGTATGTTGTATTGTTGTGCTTATTGGCGTTACAAAATCGGGGAGTATCAGGCAGCCGTGAGAGCATGGTCTCTGAGCTGCAGCGTAGCCGCATGGCCAGCGTTGGAGATGTTTAGTATGTTTGAATTAATTTTAAGTGAGTACATTTATAATGTCTAAACGCTGTATTGATGATAGTGCCGGTATTGACCGCGAACACCTCTGGCATCCCTACACGTCAATGAGTTCGCCTTTGCCGGTGTATTCGGTTGCTTCAGCCTCGGGCGTGCGCATTACCCTGGAGGATGGACGTGAGCTTATTGATGGCATGTCATCCTGGTGGTCCTGTATTCATGGCTATAATGTTCCGGAACTGAATAGGGCCGCCACTGGTCAGCTGGAGAGTATGGCACATGTTATGTTTGGCGGGCTTACTCATCAGCCGGCTATTTCCCTGACCGAAAAGTTGTTGGGGTTGCTGCCGGAGGGTCTGGATAAGATTTTCTTCTGTGATTCCGGTTCGGTGTCGGTTGAAGTTGCCTTGAAAATGGCAATTCAGTTTTGGTGTGCAACTGGTCGCCCTGAGCGCAAACAGTTTCTTACCATTCGCGGTGGTTATCACGGCGATACTTTTCATGCCATGGCGGTCTGTGATCCTGTCGCCGGCATGCACAGCCTTTTTGCAGGGGTGCTGCCGGACTGTCATTTTGCACCGCGTCCCGCGTGCCGGTTCGGAGAGCCCTGCCGTTCTGAAGATTTGGAGCTGTTTGAAGAGTTGCTCGCTTGCAATCAGCATACAATTGCAGCAGTTATTATGGAGCCGATTGTGCAGGGCGCCGGGGGTATGTATTTCTATTCGGCTGAGTACCTCAAGGCTGTGCGCGAACTATGTGACCGGTTTGACGTGCTGCTTATTCTGGATGAAATTGCCACCGGGTTTGGGCGCACCGGCTGCATGTTTGCCAGTGAACATGCCGGCATTGTCCCTGATATTATGTGTATCGGTAAAGCCATGACAGGAGGCTATCTGAGTCTGGCAGCCGCTATAACCACAGAGCGCGTGGCAATTGGTATTTCAAGTGGCGACCCCGGACTTTTCATGCACGGACCGACATTTATGGCTAATCCGCTGGCGTGCAGCATTGCCTGTGCGAGTATTGAAAAACTCCTTGTAAGCCCCTGGCAGAAAAATGTTAGTGCTATTGAGCAGCAGCTTAGGATGGAATTGGCGCCTGCAGCTGGCATTGGCCATGTTGCTGACGTGCGCGTGCTGGGCGCTATTGGGGTGGTGGAGCTGACGCGCCCCGTACATATGGCCCGTATTCAAGAACGCTTTGTTGAACAGGGCGTGTGGATTCGCCCTTTCGGGCGTCTGGTTTACCTGATGCCGCCGTATGTGATTGAATCGAAGGACCTGCAATGCTTGACCGGTATACTTGTTCAGGTGTTGCAGGATACTGCCGTGCTTGAGGACAGGAGCCGGTAGCCGTGAAGGGTATGCAAAAAGAGCACCCAAGAGTTCTTTGTGCGTTGCATACAAAGATTCGGGCGGCGGGGGATAGTATAAAATAATAAAAGTTATTATTTTGATTCTATCAAAAGTATCTACAGTAGATAAGCTGTTTGACAATTTGTTTTTTTTCGGATACGCTTTATAGGATTAACAATACATTTTATAAAAGATTATAATATGAAACCGGAAACCATAACAAATGATTTTGGTCTGCGTTATCGGCGCGTAGTCATTATTGTCACGCAAACCCTGTTGATTCCTGTATCATATTACCTTGCTTTCCTGTTGCGTTTTGACTTTGGAAATACAGAATTTTGGCACCCTGCTTTTTTTAAGACCGTTCCGCTGTTGATTGTTTGCCGCCTTATTTTTTTCTATTATATTGACCTGTTCAGTGGTTGGTGGCGCTATGTTGATTTTGAAGATATAGTCAAAATCGGCAATGCGGTTGTATTCAGTAGTCTGCTTTTTATCGTCTGTTTAGTTTTTATTTTTGGTTTTGGGGGGTTCCCCCGCTCTATACTGGCCATTGATCCGCTTCTAATGTTTCTGTCCCTGTGTGTAGTACGAATGGTTTCGCGCGTACTGCGCCAAAAAATTGAACATTATAGATCAAGGGGCAAGGTTACACGGGTGCTTATCATGGGGGCCGGCAATACCGGTGTTACCGTATTGAAAGAGATTAAGAGCAGTGCCGTTCTTAATCTTGTGCCGGTCGGATTTATAGATGATGATATCAATAAAAGGGGAGCTCGCATAAAAAACCTTTCGGTGCTTGGCACGTACAGTGACATACCTGTGCTGGCACGCAAATTTAAGGTGGATGAGGTGCTGATCGCGGTTCCCTCTGCGCCGCATTATCAGATTAAAAAAATCCTGGATATATGTGAAAATGCCGGTATTCCTTACCGGACCATGCCGGGCATTTCAAATATTATTTCCGGACAAACGTTTATCAGCAGTATGCGCGATGTGAATCCGGATGAGTTGCTGGGCAGGCCAAAGGTTTCATTTGAGAACGAAAAGGGCCGCCTGGAAAATGAAATTGCAAATAAATGTATTTTCGTTACCGGAGCTGGTGGTTCAATCGGTTCGGAGCTGTGCCGGCAGGTTGCACGTTTCAATCCAGGCTGCCTGATTATGTATGAACGTGACGAAAGCCATCTTTTTTATATTGATCATGAAATCAGGAAAAAGTATCCCAATCTAAAAATTCTCTCAATAATCGGTGATATTCTTAATCGGGAAAAATTTGCTCATCTGCTCGAGACCTATAAGCCCGATAGTATCTACCACGCTGCCGCATATAAGCATGTACCCCTTATGGAAAATGAGCCCTCCGAGGCCCTGCGTAATAATCTGATCGGCACAAAGGTTATCTCCGAACTGGCAGTACAGTACGAGATCCCTAAGTTTGTTTTTATTTCCACAGATAAAGCCGTTAATCCATCAAGTGTCATGGGCACCTCAAAACGAATGACCGAAAAATTGCTGCAAGTTCATAGCAACAAACCTACCCAATTCATATCCGTTCGTTTTGGTAATGTGATTGGCAGCAGCGGCAGCGTTATACCGCTTTTTAAAAAACAGATCGCAGAAGGCGGACCGGTGACGGTTACCCATCCGGAGACTACTCGATTTTTAATGACTATTCCTGAAGCTGTGCATTTGGTGCTGCTGGCGGGATCACTTGGTAATGGCGGTGAAATTTTCCTGCTTGATATGGGCAAACCCGCCAGAATTGCCGATCTGGCAAAAAGTTTGATTGAACTTTGCGGCCTGAAACCCGAAAAGGATATAGTTATTAATTATATCGGGTTGCGCGAGGGTGAAAAACTGCATGAGGAATTATACTGGGAGGGCGAGGATATTTTCCCGACCGAGCATAAAAAAATCCGCCGTTTGGATAAAACCGATTTTAACCATCTTCATTATACAATTCAGATACAAGAACTCGAGAAACTTATTTTCTGTGGGCATCCCCCTAATGAACTCCTGTTTGAGAAGATGTGTCAAATGGTTCCGGAAAATATTCTTGATTTGCGCAGGTTTGAAAATGGCGGTATCAAGAAGGCCATCATGCCTATAGCCGCCCAGGACTGATGCCCGGAATTACATCAGGCCTCACCCCCCCTTTTTTTTATTCCTGCAGTCGCACCGGTTTTTGAATCCAGGCATTTTATATTTGGGAGCAGTTTTTATTGTATTCTCTGTTGGAGTATTGAAACGGCAATTGCGTTAGCGGAAAACCGGCTGATGTGTATTATGGTCGAGATAGTAATGTGCTACAAAGACGGAAGCAAGTTAAGCGGAAAATGATGCTGATGCGACGCAGGCATAATTTTTCTATGCTTGCTTAAGCGACTGAGAAGGAGCCAAAACAGTCTCCTGGCTGTTCACTGCATTTGTCCATTTTTATTTGAGCTTTCCCTAAAAACTAATATATATGTATTGTTGCGATTCGGCAATTTCTATAGGTTTTTTGAAGGATTCCCGTAAATTGTAATTCCTTGTTTACTGTAACTCCTTGTAACAATACACCCCGAACTTATTTTTATATCGTCAGCAATTTTTTTTTCATGAATAATTGTTGAGTTACTACCCATGAAAACTCTTTTCCCAAGAGTGCATTTTCCGCCAATATCAATATTTCCCATTAGAGATGAAAAATCATCAATTACAACATCATGACCAATTTGAGTCCCAATATTAACGATAGTACATTTCCCCAAAGCGACATTGGTAGTTATTATGCAGTTCGGACAGATGATACTGCCCTCTCCTATAGTATTAAATTTCCCAATTATTGAATTTGGAGCGATATAAGTAAAAAAAGAAACTTTGTCTTTTAAGTATAAATATAGTTCCTCTCTAATTTTGCTGCTTCCTATTGAAATTACAACATAGTCATCTTTCGAATAAGGAAAATCCTTTTCACTGCCAATTATCCTATAATTTGATGGGAATGGAAGATCGCCTTTCTCTTGACCACTGTCAAGATACCCTGCAATGTTCCAATCACGTTCATCAGCAGGAATTAACTCTAACCAGCTTTCTAGCTC
>Ga0209692_10004543_pt1 | contig 12489 bp, 12 predicted proteins | sample tdDd472_FD_187129 | JGI IMG/M metagenome (GOLD analysis project Ga0209692, IMG submission 187129) | Marine sediment microbial communities from the Atlantic coast under amendment with organic carbon and nitrate - tdDd47.2 (SPAdes)... | ecosystem: Environmental > Aquatic > Marine > Coastal >...
GTTCGCCGGGTTGTGGCGCAGGTCGAACTGTAACCGCTCGTTCCAAAGGTGCACGAAATCGCGCACCCGGTCCGGCTGCGCCGGCTCGCCGGTGAGCGCGCCGACGGTGCGGTTGTAGTCCGGATGCAGCTCGGGTTGAAAGGCGAGCTCGGTGTAGTCTTCGTAGGTCAACAGGCCGGCGGCATAGAGATCGAGGCTGATATCGGCGATTTCGCGCGGTGATGCACGCCGTACATTGACCCCACCGATCAATTCGACGTCACTATCTTCCTCCGTCGGCGGCGGGGGCGATTGGGTGGCGACAGGGACCCGGGCCGGAACGCTTGCGATCAGGGCGCGCTCGCCCACCACCGTCAGGGCGCCGTACCCGGACGAGTGTTCACCCACCCGCTCGATTTCCAGGGCCATGGTTTCGTTCTCTCCCTATTGCTTGACCAGGCCGGTGCGCGCCGGGCCGGGCGTTTACGATTTGTTAACCATCAAGAAGATTCCAATGCACGCGCCGTGCCATGATAAAAATCGTTAAAAAACAGTTAATTGGCTGTTGCCTCACTCGGCAAAATTTGCCGTTTCGGGGGCGCGGCAATCATTTTCTGCCGACCGGTGATGGGTTAAGATGGCCAATCGCGGGCACGGAAAAAGGGCGAAATTGCATGGACCGTAGACGGGCGCTGGGCGCGCGAGGCTTCGGCTTTCGACGGTATTCGATCGCGACTGACGGACGAATAAGGTCGGTGCTTCTTTGCGGGGCTCTATCCTTTTTCGCCGCGGCATCGGCATGGTCGGCGGAAATGGTGCCGCATCGCGCGATGTATGGAATGGCCCTGCATTCCGCCGATCAGGGCTCCAGCGTTACCGGTGCCGGCGGCACAATGATCTACGTCTTCCGCGACGAGTGCGACGGCTGGTCATCGGAGACAAACGTCAAGATGCAACTGGTCTACACCGAGGGCGACGAGGTCGATACGGACTGGTCGTTCGCCAGTTGGGAATCGAAGGACGGCACGTCGTATCAGTTTCGCACCCGCCAGGCCCGTGACGGCAATGAAATCGAATCGCTGAACGGCAAAGTGCGCCGGGCGCGTGCCGGCGACGCCGCGACCGCGCGTTTCACGGAACCGGATGGCGAGATGATTCCCGTTCCGGGCGGCACGCTGTTTCCGACCCGCCACTTGATGGAGGTGCTGAAGGCCGGCGCGGCGGGGACCGGCTTCCTGTCGCGCACCGTGTTCGACGGCGCCAGCCTGGACAACCCCTATGTAATCACCGCCGTGCGCGGCCGGCGCTCACCGCCGGAGGCGCTGATGCACGCCGACGACTTCGACGCCTGGATCAAGGAGCTGGGCCTCCAGCCGGAACCCGTGGTCCATTACCGGATGGCGTTTTTCTCGCGCGACAGCAAGGAAGCGCTGCCCGAGTTCGAACTCGGCATCGACTATCGGAGCGACGGCATCGCGCGCTTCATCCGCCAGGACTACGGCGACTTCTCGGTCGACCTGCAACTGCGTAATATCGAGCTGATCAAGAAGCCCGATTGCTAATCGACGTATTCGCAGCCTCGTTCTTCGAGCGCCTTGTCGATCCAGCTGCGGTCGACGGTGCCGTCCTGATGCTGCTTGATTTGAGTGGCTTCGGCGTCGTTCTTTTTCTGCGCCAGGGCGAGCACGCCGGCGGCTTCGGTTCGGGGCACGCATAGGACGCCGTCGCAATCGCCGAGGATCAGGTCCCCCGGATTGATCACCATGCCGTTGAGCGCGATCGGGAAGCCGATCTCACCGGGGCCGTCCTTGTAGGGGCCGCGGTGGGTGACGCCGGCGGCGAAGACCGGCAGGTTGTGTTCCAAGAAGGCGTCGCGATCGCGGATGGCGCCGTTGAGGACCAGGCCGGCGATGCCGCGCCGGATGGCGTGGGTCAGCATCAACTCGCCGAACAGCGAATTGGTCAAGTCTCCGCCCGCGTCGCAGACGACGACGTCGCCGGGTTCCGCCATGTCGATGGCCTTGTGCAGCATCAGGTTGTCGCCGGGGCGCGAGCGGACCGTAAGCGCCGGCCCGGCCAGCACGCCGTCCTTGTGCATGGGGCGCAGCGCGTCGCCGGCGGCATCCATGCGCCACATGGAATCGCTGACGTTGGCCACGGGGATGGGCTTGAACGCCGCCGCCATTTCCGGCGAGACGCGTTCCCAGCTTTTCTTGATACGAAGTCCTAGCATGGTTCGGGTCCTTTTGTCCTTTCTATGCGGCGCCCGCGGGCAATGTCAGCCGCTTGTAGACGTGCGTCGCGTTTTTCCAATAGATCTTCTCGCGGTCCTCGGCGCTCAGTGTCGGGCTCGCTTCGATATAGCGTTTGGTGTCGTCGAAGAAATGGCCGGTGTCCGGGTCCTGGCAGCGGACCGCGCCGTGCATCTCGGATGCGAACAGGACGTTGTCCACCGGCACGACGTCGGTCAGCAGGTTGATGCCGGGCTGGTGATAGACGCAGGTGTCGAAGTACAGGTTTCCGGACATCAGGGCCGCCGGTTCCGGCTTGCCCATGTCGATGGCCAGGCCCCGGTAGCGGCCCCAGTGATAGGGCACCGCCCCGCCGCCGTGCGGAATGATGAACTTCAGCGTCGGGAAGCGTTCGAACAGGTCGGATTTGAGGATCTGCATGAACGCCGTGGTGTCGGCATTGATGTAGTGCGCGCCGGTGAAGTGGAAGTTCGGGTTGCACGACTGGCTGACGTGGATCATCGCCGGCACGTCCAGTTCCACCAGTTTTTCATAAAGCTCGAACCACCAGGGATCGGTGAGCGGCGGGTCGGTCCAATGCCCGCCCGATGGGTCCGGGTTGAGGTTGCAGCCGAGGAACCCCATTTCCTCGACGCAGCGCACCAGTTCCGGAATCGAATTGCTGGGCGAGACCCCCGGCGACTGCGGCAGTTGGCAGACCGGCTGGAAATTCTCCGGGTAAAGATCGCAGACGCGGCGGATCAGGTTGTTGCAGAGCCGGCTCCAGGCGTGGCTCATGGCTTCCGTGCCCAGGTGATGGCCCATGCCGCCGGCGCGCGGCGAGAAGATGGTCATGTCGGTGCCGCGTTCGCGCTGCAACCGCAGTTGGGTGCCTTCCAGGCTTTCGCGAATCTCGTCGTCGAGGATTTCGTTGCCGTCCGGGTTCAGGTCGCCGGCGCCGTCCAGTTGTGCCTGGCGCCATCCCTCGTGCTGCTTGGGCGCGGTGGTGTAGTGCCCATGAATATCGATGATCAAATCGTCCCTCCCTGCGACCGGAATCGTATCCGGCCGCCGTTAGGTTTCACCACGCGGGGCGGGCCATGCCAAACGAAAATCGCGCTTGGCCGATCCATTTTTGTTATAGGCGGCGGCGCACGGCGTCACGGCCAGAGCCAGGCGGCGCCGCGCACGCCGCTGGAATCGCCCCAGCGATTTCGCCTCAGTTGCGTATCGCAGGCATCCGAGAACACCCAGTCGGCCCACAGCTTCGGCACCGTTTCGTAAAGGCTTTGGATATTGGAGAGCCCGCCGCCGAGCACGATGACGTCGGGGTCGAGGATGTTGACGACACCCGCAAGCGCGCGGGCCAGGCGCCGGTGGTAGCGGTCCATGGCGGCACGGGCGGCGGCATCGCCTTTGCCGGCGGCTTCGACGATCGCCGCCGGCGCCATCCGGCCGCCGCCGGCTCGGGCGAAGTCGGCGGTGAGGCCGGGGCCGGAAATAAAGGTCTCGATGCAGCCGTGCTTGCCGCAGTAACAGGCCGGGCCCGGCCGTTCGTCCTCGAAATAGGGCAGGGCGGTTCCCGGCTGCATCCAGGGCAGCGGATTGTGCCCCCACTCGCCGGTGATGGCGTTGGGCCCGACCCAGAGCTTGCGCTCGATGCTGATGCCGCCGCCGACCCCGGTGCCGAGGATGACGCCGAATACCACCCGCGCGTCCGCGCCGGCACCGTCGGCGGCCTCGGAGATGGTGAAGCAGTCGGCGTCGTTGGCGAGACGCACCGGCCGGCCGAGCGCCTCGGCCAGGTCCCGGTCCAGGGCGCGGCCGATCAGGCAGGTGCTGTTGGCGTTCTTGACCAGCCCGGTCTTCGGCGACACGGCGCCCGGAATGCCGACACCGAGCGGCGTATCCGGCGCAACGCCGTGCGCCGCCGCCAGGGCTTCGACAATGGCGCCAACGGCACGCACCGTGCCGTCGTAATCGCCGGACGGCGTCGGCTGGCGTTGGCGCCCCAACTCGCGTCCGTCGTCGTCGAGGACGAGACCTTCGATTTTGGTGCCGCCGAGATCGATCCCGAGTTTCATGAGCGCCATTGCACCCGGCCCCGTGGGTCCGCGCAACCCCCGAATCGGCGGGCGAAATCGTGTTGCATGCCGGTTCGGGCGCACGTTTTCGGGCGTCGATTTCACGCTTGGGGAGGGGAATCACTACATTTTGGGGCCGAAAAGGGGCAAAGACACAAAAATCGGTTTGAATGGGATTCTGCTTAGGCTAGAAGGATTTATGTCCGCTTTACCGAGGACAGGCCTGGGCAATGAAGACTTTGAACACTGAAAACAGCGGAGACGGGGGCGAAATCGTCCCGGTATTCCATGGATTGGGGATTGTCGGCGTGAGCGGCAAGGATATCGCATCCGCCTTGCGGGTCTCCACCGCGAGCGTCAGTAAATGGCGCAACGGCCACACGCCGGTCCCCGATGACGTCATGGTGTTCCTGACCCTGATGCTGGGCGAACACCTGAGCCAGGCGGAGGACGCGGACGCGATGGTGGAGGCCGACCTCGACGAGGTGCGCCAAGACCTGCATCGACAGGAACGGCTCAACGGTGGCCTGCCGGCGATGGCCATTCGCGAGGGCGCCAGGCGCTACCGGTTGTGGTGGAACGCTGTCCGCAACGCGGCACTGCTGGGGCCGGAAAATTGGGGGCGCCGGCGCGACCTGCTCGGCGGCGTGGCGTAAGGAACATGGCGAACATCCTAGGGATTACGCAGGAAGGCCTGAAGACGGCCCTCGATATCAAACAGGACTACCGTGAAAAGCGGCCGATCCTGATGCCCGGCGAGGACGACCGCATCCTGGTGCCGGAAACCCTGATGAACCATCAGATCGACCTTCTGCAGATGGAGGACCCGCTGCCGCTGGCTTTGGTCGCGGCGCGGGACCCGGAGGCGCCGATGGCGCTCGCCGCCGCCGCCAGGCTGTCGCCGCAGGGCGGCCGGACGCGGCTGCTTGCCGGGATCACGGAAATCATCGCCGATACCAGCCGCCATGATTCGGTCAAGGAATGCCTGCGCTATGTGCAGGAACGCGCCTTCGAGCCTTCGGCGGTGGCGGAAATCCGACGCCATGCGTCGAAATTCATCATTCGCACCCGCCAGCAGTATACGGCGGCGCTGCGCGACAACCTGAAGCATCTCCTGGACGGCGCCATCGCGCCCCGACAGTTCGTGCGCGAGTTTTTCGAATTGACCGAAGCCGGCAACATGCGCCACGAGATCCGCAAGAAGCTGGTACTATCGCTCTTGCTGTCGCCGACGGTGCGACCGAGCGTCAAGTTCCTGATGCTGGAAAACTTCGAGCGCATGCCGAAGGCCGTGCAGATGGCCATCGTTTCGGGGGTGCTCCGCGCCGAACCCAGCCGCCACACGGAGATCATCAAGGAAGAACTCCGCTACATGGTGATCGCCCAGCGCCAGAAACAGACCGACATGCACTAGGCGGCGCTGAACGGGGGCTTTAGCGTTCGAACGGCGTCGGCTCGACGAAGGGGTAGCGCGCCTTTTGTTTCGCCTGGGTAGCCCCGGCGTTGCGCACGTAACGCGCCGCGTCCCCCTGGCGCGCCAGGAAGGCCCAGTCGGGCTCGCCGCCGGTGGCCTTCTGGATGAACATCCGTTCCTGCTGGCTTTGGATGCAGGCTTCGTTGATGGCATCCGGATCCCAGCCGGCGAGGATGTCGGTGGCCAGTTCCCGTTCGATCTCGGTGGCGTCGGGCCGGCCGGCGAGGTTTTTCAGCTCCAGCGGATCCCGGGCGGTATTATAGAGCAGCGCCGGATGGCCGTGGGTGTAGATGTATTTCCACTCCCCCCGGCGGATCATGCGGCAGGGCGCGATGACGCCTTCGCCGGTATATTCGGAGATCACCGTGCCGTCGCGCATCTCGTCGCCGCCGGAAAGCAGGCCGTCGAGCGATTGGCCGTCCAAGGGTGTCACCTGTTGCCACTCGGCCCCCGACCAGTCCATGAATGTCGGCAGCAGATCGACCAGCGAGACGTGCTCGGCCACCCGGCGGGGGGAATAGGCGGAGGGGTAGTTGACGATCAACGGCACGCGCACGGAGCCTTCGAAGAAGTACTGTTTGAACCACATGCCGCGCTCGCCCAGCATCTCGCCGTGGTCGGCGGTGAACACCACGATGGTGTTGTCGCGCAGCCCAACGTCGTCGAGGGTCGCCAGGATGCGGCCGACCTTGTCGTCGATATAGGTGGTCATGCCGTAATAGGCATGGCGCGCATTGCGCACGTGCTCGTCCTTGATGGTCAACAGGTCCTGGGCGTGGGCGTAATAGAGCCAGCGGCTCATCTCGTCCAAATCCTCCACCGGGACCGGATCGACCTTGGGCATATCGATGGCGTCGTGGTCGTAAAGGCCCCAATAGTCCTTGGTGGTGACGAAGGGCGAATGCGGATGGGTGAACGACGCCCAGAGCAGGAACGGCTTGTCGTTCCGGAACCGCGCCAGGTCGTGGATTTTCTGCACCGTGGCGTGCTCGACCTCGTCGTCGTAGTCGATCTGCAGGCTGCGCACGCATTGGCCGGCATCGACCACGGCGGCGGGATTGACGCCCGTCGGGCGGAAACGCTCGCCGGCGATCCAGTCCGGCGTCCAGGCGAAATTGGCGGGATAGATATCGGTGGTCAGGCGCTCGGAGAAGCCATGCACCTGGTCGGGACCGATGAAGTGCATCTTGCCCGACAGCACCGTGTGGTACCCGACGCTGCGCAGGTAATGCGCGAGCGTCGGCACGTGCGCCGGCATCTCCATGGCGTTGTCCCAGGTGCCGATATTGTGCGCCAGCCGCCCGGCCATCATCGAGGCACGCGACGGCACGCAAAGTGGAAAGTTGCAGTACGCGCTGTCGAACACCACGCCGGTTTCCGCCAATCCGTCGATGTTGGGTGCCTTGACCAGCGGATGACCGTAGGCGGGAAGCACGCCCGGTGTCAGTTGGTCGGCCTGGATGACGACGATGTTCGGGGCGGATGAAGATGCGGTCGGCGCCATGGGAGCGGCCTCGCTGCTGGTGAATGACGGGCACCCACTGTAGCGAAGCCGGGACAGGGCGGAAAGAACCAGGGAACCGTTGCGCTTCAACTTGCACAGGGAAGGTGCAACGACGGGGGATTCCCTATGGAAGGGATTTCGATGTAATGTGGAAAAAAAAATGATAAAACGTGTTAAACAAGAAAATCGCTTTTATCGGATTTGAGGGAGTCGTCCGATGCCGGTATCCGACGAGACCGCCTACCAATTGCTGCCAGAAGGACGGCCAGAGTCGGAGTTTGCCAATCCGCTGGTGTTGGCCCGGCTTCGTGAGCTTGAAAAAGAGTTTGGCCGCGATGGCCTCTTGCCCCGTTCCTTGGTGTGGCATTCACTTGTTGCCACGGTTCTGTCAGACGGTATTGGACGGATCATCGAAGTTTTTGGAATTCCGAGACGCTCCGCATTTGATGTGGCGGTCGGATTCATCGACTTGAGGGCGTGGGAAGAGCAGGGCTATTCGAGCACAGAAGGCCGTATGCTGGACGGCCATGTATTTGGCACCGTGCTGTTCGACACGCAGTTTGTTTCGCAGGAACCATTGTTTTCGGTACGTGATCTCGGGGTTTGGGATGAGCGGCTAAAAGGTATCCCACTAATTTATATACCGGTGGCGTCGGTTCCACACAGTCCCCCGAGTGTTCTGGGTACCACTTCGACGTGCTGGGCTGGGCGGCGAAAAGGGTCGGGACCTTCCGATATTCTTACAGCCGCGCACGCGTTCGGTTGGTACGGTGCCGGAACCACTGTGCTCTTGGATAACGGTTCAAATGGCCAGGTCAACTCAGTGTGCCAGCACCCTGTGGATGCGGCCTTAATCAGGCCGTCCTCCGCGCCGAGCGGGGCTATGCAACCGGTTGTCGTCGAGCCCGTGCCTGTGCCGCAAGAGCCTTTCGAGTTCGTGGGAAACGCATCCAGTTTGGTTCAAGGCAAGCTTGATCAGGTGCATATCCTTCCGGGTGTTTCAGACCCCTACAGCCCGCAACGAATATACCTGGATACTGCTGGTCAGCCCGGTGACAGCGGTGCTTTAGTCCGATCTACCGTTTCCGGACGGGCGCTAGGTATCTATACGGGCAAACTTGAGAACGCGAATGCTGTCTACATTCATTCGCAGGCCATGCAGCAGGCTTGCGATCTGCTTGATATTGATCTTTGGGAGTGAACGATATGGTTGATGAAAACACAAACGCCGAATCCTTCACGCTTCACGTGATGGAACTTGCACCGGCCGAAGGGGCGGCGCCGCTGCCGGCACTGAGCCAGACGAGCGGTGAACTCCAACTCCATAGCGGCAACCTGTTCGGAATATTTCGTCGCGATAAAGAGGTTCCCGCCGATAAGTTGCTAAACAGTTGGGAGAATACCCGAAGGGCGATTTATCACATGCTTGAAGACACGAAGCAGGACGAAGATAAAGGTATTCAACTCGACGAACTGGAAGTCAGTCTCTCGGTATCAGGCGAAGGCAATATTGTTTTCGTCACCGCCAAGGCCGAGGCCAGTGTCGTTCTCAAGTTCAAACGTAAAGCGTAGCCGCGCGGGCCGACCGGTCCGCCGGTCCGGGCATTACTACAGCCTCAATCTTTGGCGCCGCCGGCGTCCAACCAGGCCTTGAAGCCGCCGCCGAGATGCGTGGCCCGCTTGATTCCGGCCTCGCCGGCGGCCTTCAGCGCCAGGGCCGAACGTTCGCCGTGCGCGCAGTAGAACAGTACGCGCTTGCCGGACCCGGACAGCATGGCATTCAGGAGGCCGCCCTTGGAAAGCGCATCGGCCAGCGACGGGTAGGGGACGTGCAGCGAGTCGGGGATGACGCCGTCGCGTGCCCGCTCGCTCGCTTCGCGAAGGTCGATGAACAGGGTTTCGTCGTCGTCGAGGCGATCCATGGCCGTCGCCGGCGCCAGCGTCGCGGCGATGATGTCGGGATCCGATTTCAGGTCCTCGCCGATGGTCAGGTTGGCGGGGACGGCGACGTCCATCATTTTCGGGTTGGGCAGGTTGAGCGCCGCCATGACGGCGGCGTATTCGTCGGCCGATGAAACCTGCAGGCGTGGGTTGAAGGCGCGTTCCTCGGCGATGGTGGAGACCGTGTCGCCCTTGTAGTCGTGGCCCGGATAAACCAGCGTTTCTTCCGGCAGTTTCAACACCTTGTTGAACAGCGAATCATAGGCCGCGTGCGACGACCCGTTCTGGAAGTCGGTGCGTCCGGTGCCGCGGATCAACAGCGTATCGCCGGTGAACACCCGGTCGCCCATGGCATAACAGTAGGAATCGTCCGTGTGCCCGGGCGTGTAGAGCACCTTGAGCGAGACGTTCTCGATATCGATGCTGTCGCCTTCCGCGACGCGCATGGAAACCAGATCGACGGCGGTCTTCTCGCCCATCACGGTGATGCAGCGCGTCGCGTCGCGCAGCCTGCCGAGCCCGGTGATGTGATCGGCGTGGCAATGCGTATCCACCGCCTTGACCAGCTTCAGGTCCAGTTCCTCCAACAGCTTCAGGTAGCGGTCGCAGTGATCCAGCACCGGGTCGATCAGCAGGGCCTCGCCGCCCTTGCGGCTGGCGAGCAGATAGGTGTAGGTACTTGAGACATTGTCGAACAGTTGCCGGAACAGCATGGGCGGGGGCCTCTCTCGGGTCTTGGCGGATCGTGGGTCGGTTGGCTCCTCACCATATACGTTTCGGAGAATATGAGATCAAGGCACCGGCGAAGGAGATGCCATGACCCGCACCGTTCTCGACCTGAAAGGCATGAAGTGCCCGTTGCCGGTGCTGCGCGCCAACAAGCGGATCAAGGAACTGGGGCCGGGCGACGAGTTGGAGGCGCTGGTCACCGACCAGGCCGCGCCGGGCGACTTCCGGGAATTCTGCGATAGCGCCGGTCACGATTTCGTCGCTTGCGAAGAGATGGACGGGCACTGGTCGATCGTCATCCGCAAAAAGGCGGCATAGGCGGGCCTGTGCGCGACCTAACGGAACAACTGCTCCAGGTCCTTCGCGCAGACGCTTGGTCGATGGACATGTTGTCTGCCGTCCGCAGTCTTTCCTTGCCCGATTGGGCCATCGGAGCAGGGTTCGTGCGCTCGTTGGTTTGGGATCGGATCACCCGCCGGGCGGAGCGAACCGTCCTGGGCGACGTCGATGTCCTGTATTTTGATCCGGGCAATACCAACAAGACCGCGGAGCACGATATCGTCCGGAATCTCGCGCGCCTGCATCCATCCGTTCCATGGTCGGCAAAGAACCAGGCGCGCATGCACCTGAAGAACGGGGATGCACCCTATCGCGATACGCTCGATGCCCTGAGCCGGTGGTTGGAAACGCCAACGGCGGTTGCCGTACGCCTGGAGAAGAACGACGACCTGACGGTGCTGGCGCCGTTCGGACTGGAAGACCTTTTCGCCATGGTCATTCGACCGACACCTGCGGGCAACGAAAAGCCGGGTGAATACCGGGAACGACTACGGCGGAAAAGGTGGGCGGAATCTTGGCCGGAAGCGACAATTATTGTTTGAGCGCTATTCCGCCGGCTGGCCTTCCGCCGGCATGGCCGGGGCATCGCCGGCGGCGGCTTTTTCCGGTTTCTCCAGGAAGCCCGCGAACAGCGTCAGCAGTGGCGGGATGATCGCCAGCGTCAGTACCGCCGACATGGCGAGGCCGCCGACCACCACCGAACCCAGGCCCCGGTAGAGCTCCGAGCCCGCGCCCGGGAACAGCACCAGCGGCAACATGCCGAACACGCTGGTCAGCGTCGACATGAAGATCGGCCGGATACGGTTCCGGGTCGCCTCGATCACCGCATCGGCGACGGCCATGCTATCCGAGCGGATGTGATAGAGGGTCTGGTGCACCAGCAGGATGGCGTTGTTGACGACGATGCCGATCAGGATCACGAAACCGAGCAGCGTCAGCATGTCGAGCGGCTGGAAGACGAATGTGTTGGTCAGCGCCAGGCCGATGACGCCGCCCGCCGTCGCCAGCGGCACCGACAGCATGATGATCGAGGGATAGAGGAAGCTCTCGAACAGCACCGCCATCACCAGGTAGACGATGACCACCGCGATCAACAGGTCGACCACCATGGCTTCCCATGTCTGCTTGAGCTGGTCGGCGGCACCGGTGAGGCTGAAGGTGATGCCCTTGGGTACGTCGCCCGTCGCCTGCACCTTGTCGATCACGTCGTGCTGCAGGATTTCGAGCGCCGTTTCCAGGGGCATTTTCTCCGGCGGGATGATGAACAGCGTCACGGTGCGCTCGCGGTCGGTATGGCGAATCTGCGTCGGGCCGGAGGTGACGCGCACGTCGGCCAGGGATTCCACCGGCAGGATATCGCCCGACGACGTCACCACCGGCAGGTACCCGATACCTTGCGTTTCCTGCGCTTCCGGCACGGTGCCCTTGAGCATCAGATCGATGCGCTTGGAGCCGACGGTGATCTCGGCGACGCGAAGCCCGTCATTGAAGGTGTCCAGGGTATCGCCTAATTCCTTTGCCGTGACGCCGTTGTCGGCGAGCTTCACCCGGTCCGGAAACACCCGCACCTCGGGCGCGCCCAGCACCAGGCCCGGCACCGGGCGCACTTGGGTGCCGTCCGAGCTCGGCATCACCTCTCCGACCTGGCGGGTGGTCAACTGGGCGACTTCCAGAATCTTCTCCAGGTCGGGGCCCGACACGTTGAGTTCGATGGAGCGGCTGCCGCCGATGCCGCGGCCGAACAGCGACGGCTGCACGACGCCGCCGAAAGTGCCCGGCTCCTTGTAAACGGCTTTGCGCATGATCGGCAGCAGTTCGCCGACGCGCGCGGGATCGGCCGCCTGGCCGCCGACGAAGGTCATGCCGCGCGCGGCGACGAAGAAAAAGCGTTCCAGCTTCGGCGGTCCCGCCGGGTCGTCGTTGGTGCCGTCGCTGACCATGGGCAGCAGGTCGGCTTCGAAGTTCGATGCGATGTCGGTGGTGGTTTTCAGGTTGTAGCCAGGCGGCGGCACCAGGCGCCCGAAGATCAGGTTGCGGTTGCCGTTCGGCAGGTATTCGAGCTTCGGCAGGAACAGCCAGGTGGCGCCGGCGCCGGCGCCGCAAAGCAACAGCACCACCGCGACGCAGGCGGTGCGGCTGGCGGTGACGCGCCGGGTGAAGGCGATGACGAATCTGACGAAGCCTTCGGCGAAATCGTCGATGACGGGG
>Ga0209692_10004544_pt1 | contig 12488 bp, 10 predicted proteins | sample tdDd472_FD_187129 | JGI IMG/M metagenome (GOLD analysis project Ga0209692, IMG submission 187129) | Marine sediment microbial communities from the Atlantic coast under amendment with organic carbon and nitrate - tdDd47.2 (SPAdes)... | ecosystem: Environmental > Aquatic > Marine > Coastal >...
GCCTCCAGAGCCACTTTCATTTTGATTTGAGTACTGTGTTTTTTTCTAATGGTTCCCATTTCTTTTCCCTTGATTTATACAAGGAATTATATCTTAACTAGTGGTCCAAATTTTGGGGAGTATTATAGACCAAACGAGTTAATCAAAAGTAAATTTATAAAGCTTAAGTTATTTACAGCATATAAAGCTATGTTGGAATTTGATGAGACAGGTTTATCCGACCTAACTAAAAAGGCACAAATTATCGAGTTTCTTGAGCGTTTTGAACCTAAGGGTTTTCAAGATTATGATGACAAGAATTACGAACACAAACTTAAAAAACAGTACCTAGATGCAAAAGAAGAAACTGAAACCCCTGGCAACAATGAAGCTGAATGTTACACCGATGTTTATAATCTATTCAATAAACAAATTATTTCCCCCTTTGAAACAGAAAACTAAAAAAGGTAAAAAATTTTTGCCTTTGTTTTAGCCCCCCTTACCCACCTACAATTGCTCCATAGCGTAAGACTAAGACCCTGCTTTAGCGTAACCTATGGAGTTAACACATGCAACAACAAGCAACCCACGAGAATATTGACTTTACCGACCTTAACCAGTGGAAAACACTGGAAGAGGTTGAACAGTTATTCCCACACTTTAAAAAATCCACTTTAAGTTGGCTTTTACGTAAAAGAAACCTAAACGGCCTAGACAAAATCGTTAAGAAAATTGGTAAGCACAATTACGTACATGCACAAGCATTTAGTGTTTGGATTAGCCTGCAATAATCTGAGCAACGGTTGTATAAACCATTGAGCAGCTATGTATACCAAGGCTTGCTAAGCTTTAGGTGCAGCACAGGTGCAATTAGAGTGAAAAAGTGAGGACTTTAAGAAGAAAAACCCCGTAAAGGTATGAGCATCTACAGGGTTAAACACCTATTAATTTGCGATGGATAATAGGATTAGATAACGCAAGCATTATAGCATAGTACCAAGTTATTTGGCAGTGATATATGTATGTGTGATGTAGGTAAGATCTAGTTCGTGTTGAATCCATACCAACAATTATATTACGAATTAGATTTTTAACTGTTCGCAAAAATATTCCCTTCCTTTTGGCTAATAATTGACAGTTAAAAATCCTTAGAAATTATTAAGGTAACATTATGCCAAATAGAAAGACAGAGTCCAGCCAAGGATACAATAAACATCCAGAGTGCTTCAGCCCTAAAGTTAGACCAGAAAATATCCCTAAACAGATTAAAGATAATTGCCGTTGGTGTGTATGGAAAGCTAAGAAACGTGAAAAATCAGATGGAACTACTAAAACAGACAAAATCCCCATGAATGCTAATGGCCGAATTAGCACGGCTAAACCAAATCTATGGATGAAATATGAAGACGCTATTGGATTATATGAAGAAAGTATTAAAGACAGCGGAGAATATATTTATAACGGGATTGGTATTCTTGTTCGCGATATTATCTGTGTTGATATTGACGGTACAACAGATTTAGGTGAATGGGAATGGGTAGATACCTATATTGAGTACAGCCCTAGTTGTGAAGGTCTTCGTATCATTGGTGATGGTTGGACTAATTTTGACATTGCTAAGCCAGTTGAGATTTATAGTGGTAATGCTCCACGTTTTGTCACCATTACCGGAAATGTATATGGTGATTGTAAAGATAAATGGGAAGATATCGGTGATTTCTGCAATGATATTGTAATGGAGCATAAAAGTAATGTAATTGAAGCTGAACAAGTTGATGCATCACAGTTACCCACCCCACTTAAGTTTGAAAAACAAGACTGGTGGCTGACTAACCTAACTTTCCCACAAGGTTCAAATAGAAGTAATGTGTTATTCGGTTGGAGTAAAACCTTAATAAGTCGGGGATTAACAGACATACAGATTTTCAGTATTTATATGGGTACACCCGAGATTATTGAAATGGCTAAGTCGCATCGTAGGGGTAAGTTAGACAAAGCTCAATTATACCTATGGAAAGACATATTAAAGGCGAAAGCAAAATGGAAATTGGAACAAGAAGTTGACGGGGCTGAATTTGCCGATTTTGCTGATGATGAGCTTGATCATTTACTGGAAGAAAAAGAACGTCAAGACGACAAGTACAAATATGTTGAAAAACAGGTGTTACAGGACTGGAATAAAGAAGTCGCTGTTGTTTTGCCTGATTTAAAGCGGCTAAAGTCAATTTATCGTAATAGTGTTTATGATGGCAAACGCAATAAATTTTACACGCTAGATAAACATGGTTTCATTCGTACATACAATAAAATAGATTACCTGAGTTGTGAGTTAAACCTTCAGAAGATACTCGGTAAGATAGAAGGCCCCGCAGATGAAGTTAAAGAGTTTATAAAAACTGCTAAAAATGCTTTTGCAGAAGGAGTAATGAAGCATAGGCAAGTTGACTCTAGGCGTGCTCGTATTGACATGTTTATCAACCAACCAATAATAATTCGTGAAAATACGGGTACAGTAAAAGTGATAATACCCCACAATGAATACCCAGTGGATAAATCCGCTATAAGCTCCGAAATCATATCACGTTATAAACAGCATTTTCCTTACTATGACGATTTTTTGGAATTCTTAGTCGCTTGTCGCTTTGCTAGTAACCGTCGTAAAGCCTACCTTTTTATTAAAGCAGGTAGTAGCTGGGGGAAAGGTTTTTTGAATGGTGTTTTTAAAAGCATTGGTAAAACCGAAAAAGATCATGCTGTTTTACCTCTTAACGATAAAAAGGAACTGGCGAATTTGCTAAGTGGCTCTCCTTCTGGTGTGGATTTAGATGATTATATAGCACATCTAATGATTCATATTGATGAAGTAAATCACGTACTGAGAGATTATAAAAAGTTAGATGATACTATAACTGGTGCAGCAAAGAATAAATTGCGAACCACCATTGATGTTTATGCAAAAGTATTTACCAGCGCTCAGGAAATGCAAGGTTTAATTGGAGATCATGGTGTGGAAAAACAATTTGCAAACCGATTTTGCTACTATCCTAATTTAAAGGACAATATTGAGGAAGTATTGATAGACAAGTATGAGCAAAATATCGTTTTTAATGCAGTAAAGAATCATACAGCTAGTGAGTTAAATCGATTAATTGAAAATTACAGGAAATTGGGCAGGGAAAAAGCTAAAAAGGAAGCTGACCAATCTTTAAATCGACATTATCAGAAATATAAAATTACTAATTTCCACCATGCTCTTGAAGATAGCTTACCTGAACTTGCTGAAAATTTAATTAAGAAGATTAATGATGTAGTGTTCGATGATACATATATATGGGTTAACAACGGGGATAGGAAACTATATCACCGAGTACGTGAAAGCTGTCAATATGGTACCGCTGTTATTGATAAGCATCAATTTCCAGCAATACGAATCACCCAACCAAACACCAATGTTAAAGAACTATGTTATTTACTAACAGGGAAAGTAGAAGGCACAAAGTTGGTAGTCGATGTGGAAGAGATAATGAATCATATGAGTCTGAAAAAACCTTATGCTAGTCAAGATGGAACTTGGTTTACCCCGCATAATGGGAAGAAAGAAAAAGTAAAAGGGTTATTTATCCCTAGCACTGGAATTAAAGATTTTGAAGATCAGTAAGCGGTACTAATTCAATCACAATGGTACTGGTTCGGTACTAGGTTTTTAGAAACTTAGTACCGACTGTATTCAGCACCATAGTTAGGTTTTAGGTATTTTGGTACTACGGTACTACTTTTTTATATAAACAGTATAAACAATAAAAATATATATTATATAGGGGGGTAAGACAAAATGGAGTACCAAGTACCAAAAAACGCGGCATTCCTTATGGGGTGCGGAATACAGCCGGTATTACCGAAAGTACCAAGTAGTACCACAGTTGAATACCTGCCACCCCTTTTTACCCTTAAACCATACTTCATAAGTCGCACTACTAAACCCCAATAATAACCAACTTAAATAGTCTGATATTTTGTGGTATTATTTAGTTATGACCATGTATAAAATACGCCAACAATTTGTAGCCAAAATACCCAGCATTATGTTGGAGGCAGAAGAGCGCATGCACAGCAATATCGACCCCCTAACCAGTGAGCCATGGGAGGGCGATAAAGCCCTATTTAACATGACCTACAAAACGGCATTAGAAATGCTAAAGGCCAGTAGGGATGCCCCACCAAAAGCCATGCTAGAGGCTAAATTTAGCTCCACAATGGATCGTATAAAGCTAATTGTTAAGTACGTTCGTATGGGTGAATTAGACCCTGTACTAGCCATGGAACAAATCGCGCCAGAATTAGAATTAATGGGGGTGGAGCAAAAGGAAAAAGCATTGCAGTTGTTGGAAAATTCCCGAGTAACAGAACTAGAAGATTTAATTAATAGGATTAAATAAAATGACCGAAGCAGAACAAGTGGTATACGACTATAAGCAAGATATTTTGAAAAGAGCACCAGAAATATTCGAACTTATGGCTAAAGCTAGAGCTTCTCCTACTGAAGATCCTAAAACAGGTAAACCGTGGCGAGGGTTGGAAGTAATTAAACAAGAATACAGTTTTTTACAAAATTACATGTTATTCGACAATAACAAGAATCCAGATCCCTTCCACCAATTGCAATCCACGGTGGTAGAGCTAAAAGAAGAGAACCAAGAGCTAAGGCAAGACTTTGACGACTTGGAAAATGAAATATCAGTTATACAAGGTAATTATGTTGAACAACTTTGGGCTGACCACACCGACCAACAAATAGCTTCGTTAGAAATGAAAATTAAAAAACTTAAAGGAAAATAAAATAACTGCTTATACAAATGAAGTAAGAAAAACCGTAAAATATAAAGTGTTTATGTCTAGTGGTGTTTATGCCTGGACTCAATAATAAAGACAGTGTAAGAAAAAATTCCGCTTTCAACTCTAAGCCGCCGTTGGAGGTTTGTATTCCCCAAGGTCGGCTTCTGTATCCACTCCTGACATTAAGGAGTTCAACACGAAATGGGCCGGATAGCGAATATCTAGTCATTTAGACAGAATTGATATCAAGCTCAGCTCTATTAATTTAGACTATCCTCGAATGCAACAATAGGTCAATTTCTGCTGCTTGTTGAATTCATGTTTAATAATAGGCTTTATATAACATAGCAAGAAAGAAGATTAGAAGTTATTCTGCATGTAAAAATACCCTAATATATTCATATTTTTCATTTAGTCCTATAGCATTTCCACATCGCCATCCACTAGTGATTTGTGATGCGATAGTATGATGGCATATTCTATCATTTGCTCCGGTATTATTAGTATCACACTGCCCCCTTCTTACAGTTTGTCCTTCTGGAGCAAATCCCATACTATAATTCTCTGAATAATACCAATTAACTCCGTTGGCAGTGTGTGTAACATTGTTAAAATCACCTGTATTGTAAAAAACATCATCTCTGTCTGCGTATGCTGCTACTTTAAGGTAATCTTGGGATATATGTTTACATGCAACCATTACCAGGCGTTTATTGCACTCAGATTTTACTGTACTAAGTGCTGCAGTTCGACCATATGGAACAGAGTAACATTCTTCCCAGCCTACTAATTCATCGATTGGTTTGTTTTGAATTACACCGGTAAAATATGCGTTGTGAAAACTTTCTAATGTTGTCGTACGATTATCCAAACTTTCCATTTGGGTCCGCAACGAACTTAATTCCTCATGATGTGTATCCACGTGTTCATTCAATTGATTGTACAATGCAGATAATAAATTATACTGTGCATTCAAAGCACTCAAGTTTCCAGATAAAGTACTAACCTGCGTTTGCAAAGCGGTGATAGATGTACTGTCAGAGTCAACAAGTAAAGCTAATGCAAGCATTTGGGCTTTTATATCTTTAGCTAATGCAGTGTTATCTTGAGCCAAGATTAATAAAGCTGAATTTAACGATTGTAATTCAGCTTTATTATTTGTGATACTAACCTCATTTTCCTGAATCAACGTCAGTAATTCTGCTTTTAAGGCAGCTATTGCAGCATCTGATGCATCAGCATTAGAGTTTACCAAGTTGACTAAATCATCATATTGCTGAGTTAGAGAAGCCAAATCACTTTGTGCCGTCATTAAAGCTGTCTCTGTTTCTGTAATCTTATTTTGATTAGATGCTACTATCGCTTCTAAAGAAGCCAAACTTGAGTATAAATCATTTAATTTAGAGGTTGTAATATCGATTTCGTCAGCATTAGCTTCGACATCTAATTGTAAATTAGCCAAGTGTAGTTCCGCCGCAGCAATACTATTTTGCACATCTATAATAGAGCCTGAATTAGCATCTACAGTAGCTGTTAGCTCACCTAAATTTATACTCATGGTATTAATAAGCTCATTAACAGTATCTATTTTGGTAGCAGCATCGGTAATTGCTTGATTATTACTAGTAACATTTGTAGCTAAACCCACTAATTCTGCTCTAACTGAATCTATTTTACTAAAGGCTAATGTGATACTCGATGTATTTTGATTAACAGTATCCTCTAACGTATTAAATTTACCATTTAAATTATTTACACTTGTTTCTATAGTACCAACACGACCATCCAAAGCAGACAATTCTGAACTCAGGGAAAGAATAGCAGTAGAGTTTTGTTCGATTAAATCACCATTTTCATCAATCGCAGCCGCATTTTCTTCTATTAACGTATTTAATTCTTGAAAAGGTTTACCATTTGGTAACGCATAAACTGATTGTGACAAAAATAAAAAAATTAAAACTGGACTTAGCTTCATATTAAGCTCCTGATGTGAATCATTATTCATTTTTAAAAATTACTAAGAAAAAGGGCTGCATGATACAGCCCCTTAATTTACTGAATAGCCAAGAGCATTTTATTTATTTTTAGCTGCCTCCTTGATATAACGGCCTTTATCTTTTTTATCTATTAGTCCCTGCTCGACAGCTTCTTTAACAGCTTTAGTTACGCAGCTAACATAGTGACCATGTATTGCATAATCTTCTCTCAAGCACGAAATTTCTATAAATTGTGGGCCGCTGCAACCAAACTCATTAACATTATTGTCTGAAGAAGTAAGTGGGCAATAATCATTTTCGTTGGAAACACCATCATTATCAATATCACCATCACAAATGTCACCTGCTCCATCTGCATCTGAATCGTTCTGATCCTCATTCGCTGATAGAGGGCAGTTGTCGATACTATCATTAACGTTATCATTATCGTCATCAGAGTCGCACATATCGCCGAATAGATCTAAATCATTATCCGCCTGATCTGTATTTGGAGTATATATACAATTGTCACTTGCATTAGGAACACTATCACCATCAATATCAGCATCACATGCATCACCAATTCCATTATTATTGGTATCACTCTGGTCGAAGTTTGCATATGCTGGGCAGTTATCGATTGCATCAGGTATCGTATCGCCATCTCGGTCTGTATCACATACGTCACCTAAACCATCGATATCAATATCCATTTGATCTTCATTTATATCTAAAGGACAGTTGTCAGCCGAATCAGGAATACCGTCATAATCGCTATCCGGGTCAGGCACGATACATGTTGCACTTAAGTCAAATGATACTTGACCTATTTCTAATACATCTGGTGTTGGAGTACATTCTGACACCACAATAAACGGTTTATGCTCCCCATCAACCAGAATTGAATAATTAACATCATTAACCAAGACTGTATCAAAAACACCTGTAGGTTTTATTTGTTCAGTTCTAGTTTTCGCATAAGCCAACAGCATCCAAGTTTTTGATAAGTCACTAGGCACGATAGAAACATTGGCTGTGTTAAAGGTAATAACATTATTGTCAGTTGTTGCTGCATTTGAATCGTTTAAAAGTCCAACATTGTCTGATGAATCAATGGTAAATTCAAATCCAGACCTCCAGCTATTCAGGCTAGCAAAATAAGTGAGACCAGGAACAAGGATAATATCATTTATTCCTGTATAGTTGTTTGTAGAATTATTGGGATGACTATCTTGTAAGCGCCAGCCATCTTCATAGTTACCTGGATCAACAGTGATAACAGTGTTATTAAATGTCACTGAGTTTCCTGAAAAATTAAAGGCTTCTGTATTAGAGCCTGAAACACTTCCGTCTACACCAATAGTAATGGATTCCCTATTACTCGGATTAGTAACATAGCCAGCATAAAGTAAGTAAGAAACTCCCGGAATTAAAGAGACATTTTCAGCTCCATAATATCTACCGAAATAACGACTAGTTCCATATGGAATAACCCATCCACCTAAAAATTGGCCTGGATTAAAATTGATTGGTACACCTTTAAAAACTACAGACTGAGCACTTGCATCAATAGATTCATTAAACATGGTTGATACTGTTCCATCACCCTGTATGTCGATAGATAGCCAATTCTGTCCTACTAATATTGGAAAGCGAATTCCTTTTACATAATTGACCGTTTGGATTTCATTTGAATAAGCAAATATTGAAGGGGCACCTCTAAGATTATACCAGCCACTAATGTTAGAAGGATCGATAGTAATTGCTGTGGTATTTAATGTAATTTCGTTTGAGTTCAAGGTGACTGAATCTGACTGATCGGTATAGACTGTACCATCTTCGTTAACTGAAAACTGAATAAAACAATTGCGATAATCTGTTATAAAACTGTAGTTGTCGATTCTTTCTCCACAGTATCCTGCAAAACTCCCATCGAAATTAATGCGCTGATCAATACCGACTGGCAGTTGGTAAGAAATGGCTGTTTCTTTTTCTGGGCTTGAAAAACCCAACACGTACCATATCCCAGCATATTCTCCCGGATTAATTGTTACAGGAGTTGTATTGAGAGTGATGGTATTGCTATTTGATGTGGCAGCTAGAGGTTTGGTAATGTTTGATACATTTCCTAATTCGTCTGTATCAAAATAGAAATAGTCACCGTGACTTGGCTTACTTCCTATATAAAAAACATGTTTATTCTGTGCTTCTAATTCAATAGATACATCGCCAGTTAGTTGTGTGCTATTTATTCTGTATTTACCTTCGTACCCATTGACAACAATATTTACAGTCGCCCCAAACGCCCCAAACGATAAAACTATTAAACAAGTAAATAAAAATCCTAAAATAGAAATTTTTCTATTCATAAATATTCCCCCAGCAGCTAATTTTGAGATGTTTCCATGTTTTCGTATAAACTGCATACATAATCAAATAAGCTTGATAATATGAAAACCTGAATTTTCAGATAATAATAAAGTTGGAATATTAGTATCAATGAAATATCTAAAATAGCTCCATTTGGAGGGTACCCTGAAATTTAAGTAAGGTCGTTTGAGTTTAAGATGTGTAAAAACTAAAGACTTTAAACTTTCATTGGGAAAGTACTACAGTATAAAGCTGAAAAAATGGCAATTTTAGTTCGCCAACTCTCAACATAACAAGAATGGTTAAGTATAATCCGGGGGTATTACCTCACCACTTTTCTAAATTGGTGTTTTCATACATACCGAGACATTCATAAAAAATTATAAATGTGAACAATTTTTATTCAATCTCCAAACTAAAAATGCTTTCCAAATATCTGGAACGTCACTTTTTAAGCCGTTCGACAGTATCTACGAAATGGTATACCAACGTCCGGAGTCACCATAATAGCGGTCCTTAGCCATTTATAAAACTTGTAGGTAACAAACTACCGCATTTGGCCTAAAACTGACAATTAGTAGATTCTAATATTGGAAATTTGAAAGGTTTTACTTTTTCTGACCGTTACTGCTATGCACTATATGAGGTGATACATATAATGTTATCAAGTATTATTAAAAGACGATTCTATTTCTTGTACAAGCCTAACAGCCTTTTCAGGATCTATGGTAACCGAGGTGCTAATTGGATGGTAAATATTATATTTGTCTCTGACGATATTAGCTGGTATACCTCCAGATAATTCTTTAACCACAACTTTCCAGTTTATAGATAAGCGATGCAAACAGTGCCCACTAAGACGATCTTCTTTGCTTCCAACCTTACACAGATGATAATCTGATTTTTCTATTATTCCCCATCCAATTGCACCATAACCTTTTGCATAAGCAATTATATTGTCCCCAACTATATAATTAGTTAATATTTTTTCACCTTGATCTCCTGGCAAGTTATCGAAACAAGCAGGAATTTGTTTGCTTTCTATTAAGTAATCCCACCATTTTTGATCAGCTCGGGCTATGTTATGCCAATAGTATCCTGGTTCTCGTGCAGAACTACCAAGAGTAAGGGGATTTAAAATGTCTTTAGAACGATCAAAAGCGATGCTAAATGAAAGATAGTTTTTATCATGTAAGCTTATAGGTTCGTATTGAATACACTTAAAAGAAATTCCGTTATTTGATAACCACTCCCCCATAGAGTAAATGGTTGGGTCGAAATCTCTAGCTAAAAGAACAACTCTACTTTTTTTATTTAAATCTTTAATAGAAGCGTCACCACCAAGAAAAGAATTGATTACGTCTTCGAGGTTACTATCCGCTTTTGTGAACTGTTTGATGAAATCTTTACCGGTATAAACAGAAAAGTCTGCCAAATATTGTAACGCTTGTGTTTCTACGCCTAGATTACCTTTATTTCTTTTTAATTCTATTATTACTCCGTTTCCTTGTCTGTCTATAGCTAATATATCAGCTCTTTTTCTAAATTTAGTTTTTACTTGGTTACTAATAACAAGGAGAGGTTCACCAAAAATTGAAGCATCCAAAATGTTATTTTCGCTGTCTGATGCAACTATATAATTTTCTACATCTAGCTCTTTTGGTTGCCAGCTTGAAACAAATCTTTTTAATGATTTTTGCTCTGTAATTTCAAATAACATAATTCTCTCAATTAAATGCTACTTATCGTCTGTAGTCTTATAGTCATCATATCAATAAGATTTTTGCATGTCCATTGAGAAAAAGTCTAAAGCAAGGCTTGTTTTTGCTAGGAATATGAAAAGCTTTAGATTGCAGAACAATATCTCACAAGAAAAGCTTGCAGAACTTGCTGGTTTACACAGAACTTACATCGGTTCCGTTGAGAGAGGAGAAAGAAATATTGCAATTGACAATATGGAAAAAATTGCTATTGCTCTTTCCAAACCACTTAGCGAACTTTTATCTACTTAGTTAATTAACCCATTTTTAGGTGCAATTTAGGTGCACACTTACACTCCAAAACTCTATTTTATACACTTACCCACACCATTAGCCAATAGATAAGTTGTTGTTTATTGGTGTATATGAGTGTATACTTATATTGATAGTAGGACTGTTAATCACTTGGTCATATGTTCGAATCATATTGGGGGAGCCATATTTAAGCTTGTTAAACAGTAGCTTACGCTAAAGCAGGGTTTAACAGTCTTACTAAAAGCGTTCATTTAGGTGCAGTTGAAGAACTTAATCACTTTTAGGAGAGACCGCATGGCTAGCATCAAAAAGATCCAACGTGCAAAAGGTGCCGTTTATAAAGTTACTATTCGCCAGAGTGGTAACGGCACCGTCTGCAAAACATTTCCTCTGAAAAAACAAGCCTTAGAGTTTGCACGCACTGTCGAAGGTGATAATAAACTGCTTTCTGCTTTAGGCAATCCCGTAAACAAAACCCTCACCCTTTCCATATTAATTGATGAATTTATGGAACAGTATTCAGGTAGAGACCAAACTATTATCGGGCATCTGCTTTGGTGGCAAAATCGTATTGGCTACCTAACCATTGGCAATGTTAATGTTGCGCTGATACGTGAAACCTTAAAACTTTTATCTACTGGTAATTGCTTACACAAAGGTTCAGGTAAACTGAAAGAGTTAGATCGTAAACGCAGTGGTTCCACCGTCAACCGCTACAAAGGCCATTTGTCCAGTGTTTTCGAGTATGGTAAGGAACATTATGGTTTAACCGATAATCCATGCCGAGAAATTAAAGCCAAGCCAGAAAGTAAAGGTCGTACCCGTTTTCTATCGGATGTTGAACGCACCAACTTATTAGAAGCTTGTAAGAATTCTAAATGGGATAAACTCTATCTTCTGGTACTAATGGCATTAACCACAGGTGCAAGGCAAAGCGAATTATTGCACCTAACATATAAAGATATAAATTTTAAAGAAAGAATTGCCCACCTTTGGACAACTAAGAACGGCGAGCAGCGACTATTGCCATTAACGGAAGAGGTAATTGGCTTATTGCGACAATTTAAGCAAAGCATTAACCCTGGAAGTAAAAACGTGGTTAAATTGGGTGAGTCGCGACCAAACCTCATATTTGGTTCTCCTACTCTTCCCCATAAACCCTTTGTGTTCCGTAAGCATTGGAATAAGTAAAGTGGACCCTATCGTCAAGACAGCTTTTTCAAATATTAAGATATAATCCCTTTGTTTATTTTTAGCACAAGTCTTATGCACATATCCCCAGGTCTGCCAATAGCCCAGAGACGCTTGCGTGATA
>Ga0209692_10004546_pt1 | contig 12484 bp, 27 predicted proteins | sample tdDd472_FD_187129 | JGI IMG/M metagenome (GOLD analysis project Ga0209692, IMG submission 187129) | Marine sediment microbial communities from the Atlantic coast under amendment with organic carbon and nitrate - tdDd47.2 (SPAdes)... | ecosystem: Environmental > Aquatic > Marine > Coastal >...
CGTAATGCTCTTCAAATCGTTTCTGCAACCACTGCTGCTCTTCCAGAGGCGTTTGGCACACAGCCCGCCATCCACCGATATTCCGCAGTGCTGTCGCTGTTACCTCGTCAAACTTCGGTGCGTGGTAGCTGCTGTATTGCTCACCCGTGTCCGGGTCTACCTGCCCGATCATGGCGAACACTTCCTGCCACACTTCTTTTGCTGTCTTAGGCGGGTTCATGCGCTCAATAAGCTCAGACGCTTGAGGCATCCACTTGCTTTCTCTCATGTGCGCCATTGCTGCGGCCTGTACTGCTTCAAGCGGATACGGCTTGAGCGTTTCAAACTCCAAGGCAAGCACTGCCTTGCTCATCGGCTTGCTGTACTTCTCAGCCATTGCTGTCCACAGTGATGCAAACTCTTTCTTGTTTTCGTTATTCACCCGCAAACTCCCTCGCTGCTGCGTAGTTCTGTTCTGTTCTGGAATTGGCTTGCTGGTAGTTCTTGGGCGGGAAAACGCCCTTCCATCCGTTGCGGATAGATTCATCTACCATCTGCTGCTGAATCTGCTGCGGGTATTCACGCAACAGGTTGACCAGTTTGGTCACGGTCGATTTGTGGGGATTGCCGCCTTTGTACTCTGTCCACTCATGCCAAGCAGTCACATTCACACCCGCTGGACAATCTCCCCATCCTTTCTCTTTCTTATCTCTTTCTTGTTTCTTATCTATATAAGTACAAGAGGTCATATTGACCTGTTCTGAAGAGGTCATATTGACCTGTTCTGAAGAGTGCAAATTGACCTGCTCCATTTGGTCAGATTGACCTGTTCGGATTTCCTTATGCTTCACGCGATATGAAACAGTGCGGTCAAACTTATTTTTGCTAAGACTTTTCTTTTCAATCAGCGACATATCAGCTAAAGAGTTTGCAGTTCTCTTTACCGTTGCTTCAGACCAGAACGGGAACACCTCACAAAGCCGATCCAGACCACCATCAAGCCACTCTTTTTTGAGCGTCAGGAAGTGAATCTGCTGAAGCATGATTGCCTCGTTAAGGCCGTACTCAATCGCCAAAGATGGAAGCACTTGCAGGGGCGGTTCTGAAATCAGCAATTTGCTCACAATTCAGCCCCTTTAGAATTGATGCCGTACACTGACTCACATTTTGTGAGTTCGTGCGTTCTAGCCTCAGAATTGGGGCTTAAACCGCCTTCCGCTGGCATTGGACGCACCGGGTAAAGAGCGCACTTAGGAGAACTGCAAGCCGCGACCTGTTGCCGCCACGTTCCAGATTGGTACGGGTCGTAAATGCAGTTTTTGCAATGTTGAGTTACAGCAGGTGCGTAGTGGTGGCGGCTCACTTGAACAGCCTCACCGGATATACGTCTGGATTCAGACGGGAAATATCCAGATTGTGAGCATCGAACAGAATCAGGGCGTGGTCATACGGGACATGAGTCCACGTTTGGACTGCCCCTTTTGTTATCCCTAACTCTCGCGCCAAGCCAGCTTTAGTTAAACCAAGTTCGCTCAAAGCGAATTCCAACCCTGTCACCTTGCGACTTCCTTATAAACTTCCAACCCGTGAAGGACACAGTACGCCTAGACTATACCGAAGTCAAGTAATTCATTTACTATTTTGGGTAGCGATTGAGCAATATACGCTAATTCTGGTTAAAAAAAAGACAAGTTTTTACTTGACTACGGTTTAGTCCGTCTATACTATGTCTCTAACGAATCAGGAGAGAGACATGGACAACGGATACCCCGCAGGCGTGACAGGCAACGAGCCGATCTTTCAAGACGCTCGACACCAGCCCGCCTCTGAAGCCGAAGAACTCGAAACCATCGCAGAGCTTCTGGACAGCAAGCCGGACTACTGGGAATGGGTTGCCGATGCTTATGGCGACTTGTTAGGCGAACCGGAATTTATTGAGAACCTGACCAATGCAGCACTGGCCAATGATGACTTGAACTCCGCTGCTATCCCTCTCCAGATGCTGCGCAGGCGGCTTCACTCAATGCTTAACGAGAAGGCTACTGAGTGGAAAGAAGAAGAGTTAGCCGATGCGGAGTATGAGCGATGAGTACAGATGATTTCTTGGCAGGGATGGGCTTTCTAGCTGCGCTGCTTCTGCTTTCACTCCTAATGCTAATGACTGTCCCTGATGGTCATGCAGAAGCGCAGCTAGTTATGCCCACAGAGGTAAGACGATGAACGCTAACCAGACAGCAGGAAAGATGATTGCAGAGCGTGATGCCCGGATAAGAAAGCTAGAGGCTGAGTCAGACAATCTGCTTGAGGCAGGAATCCTTCTTCAAGAGGACTTGCTGCTCAGAGCGCAGATGCGTAATGACGTTGATCCTGATGGAACGGTAGTAGTCGATTGCAGCGCAAGCCGATGGAGTTCGTTTTGCGATGCGTTGAAGCGATGTGCGGAGGTAATCAGATGAATGCCGATAAACCCGACACCCGGCTCAGCGAAGAAGTCAGAGCCAAACAGTTAGAACGGATGCAGGAATTTATTGAGGAGTTGAAACATGAAAAAGACGCACTGGAAAAAGACGTTTAACAAGGATTATTTGGGATCGCACGATCTTGACGATGGTGAGGGCGGTTATGACTCCCACAAGGTCACGATTGACCACGTTGAGTGCAAGACAATCAACGACCCGAATGGCAATAAAGAAGCGGTCAGGATTGCTCACTTCAAAGAGTCAATAAAGCCGATGATTCTGAATGTGGGTTCATGCGAAACCATCGAAGGGTTTGCCGGCAGCACCTACATAGAAGATTGGGCAGGCTGTGCAATCCAAGTCTATGTCGATACCAATGCGCGGCTATTCGGTGGGCAACGGGGCGCAGCGGTTCGCATCGCATCACAACAGCCCCGAACTGACAAGCCACCAATGACCACGGAGCATACACGCTTTAAAGGACTCGTCCAGGCATTCGCTGACAAGGGTGAGGAAGCACTGAACAACTGCCGCAAGGGCTTCACGCTGTCGGATGAGGTTGTGCAGGAGATTCAGAAACAGGCCGCAGAACTCAAGGATGCAGCGGCTTGAAACCTATCCGCCACAAGTTAACGGGAATGGGCGAACTGCACCCGCTCCGCATTGGTCGCTTCACTGCGTCCATTGCCGGGGCGTTGTTCAGCAAGCCCAGCACCAAGACGTACAAGGACATGATTGCCCGCGTTGCATTTGAACGGATCACAGGAAAGAAGCCAGAAGGAGGTTTTGAAGGTAACTACTGGACTGCGAGGGGTCATGAGCTTGAACCCTTCGCAGTCGAGCAGTACGAGATTGACACCTTCAGCACTGTTCATCCAGGTGACTTCTGGACTTTGGGTGATTGGTATGGCGCGAGTCCTGACGGACTGATTGAGCCAAATGGGATCTTTGAAGGCAAAGCACCTAAGCACACCACTCACATCCAGTACCTGATAGCGAACCGACTGCCCAGCGAATACAAGTGGCAGCCCGTCATGCAGATGTACGTCCTAGACCGGGATTGGGTGGACTTTCAAAGCTATCACCCTGACTTAGCCCCGTTCCGAATCAGAGTGGAACGGGACGCAACAAAAGAGGCTGAACTGGTAGGCGCGTTGCTGACAGCTCAGGAGCAAGTTGAATCAATGATAAACGAAATAAAGGAAGCAGCATGAAAGCCGACATAAGCAGCAGCCACAAGATTGAGTGGCGCACCGACCGGGAATATCCGCTAAAGATTGAAAGCTACCCAAACTGCGGGCTGATGAGCGAACAGGAAGCCATCGCACTCCGCGATGCGCTGATTGAAATCCTGCCGCTTGAAACGAATCTTAAACACTGGACTGAGGAATAGAGATGAGCAAGGGAATCAACAAAGTAATTCTGGTGGGGAATCTCGGAGCAGACCCCGAAACAAAATATATGCCATCAGGTCAGGCAGCAACAAACCTGTCTGTGGCTACCAGTGAAAGCTGGAAGGACAAGACCACAGGTGAGCAGGTCGAGAAAACTGAGTGGCATCGCGTTGTGGCATTCGGGCGGCTCGCTGAGATCATGGGCGAGTATTTGAAGAAAGGCTCAAAGGTCTACATTGAGGGCAGTCTGCAAACCCGTAAATGGCAGGACAAAGAAGGCAGTGACCGCTACACCACTGAGATTAAAGCCCGCGAGATGCAGATGCTTGATAGTCGCTCAGGTGGTCAAGCGCCGCAAGCTGCACCAAGTCAGCCCTCTGCTGATGATGGCTTCGGAGATCAGGAGATTCCATTTTGAGTATCGGCCATCAAAACGGTTCGCGCTACAAATCTTTAGTGACGCTTGGCGAATCGCCCAACGATTGCTGGGGTTGGACAGGATCAATCAATAAGCGCACAGGCTACGGCAAAAAGCAGTGGCACGGTGAGAGCGTTCTTGCTCATCGGTGGGTTTGGATGATGTTGTTCGGCAAGATTCCTGACGGGAAAGTGATTAACCACAAGTGCAGCAACCGAAAGTGCGTTAACCCTCACCACCTTGAGGTAGTGACCCAATCCGAGAACTGTCGGCATGGGGCTGGAACGAAACTAACGGCTGATGCGGTAAAGAGCATTCGTCAGACTCTTTCGTTGAGGCGCAGCACTGCGACAAAGAAAAATCTTGCATTTCAGCACGGGGTATCAGTCCAGACAATTACGGATATTGATACAGGAAGATCATGGCGAAGTTTAAATTAAGGAGCGGCCTGTTGTGGGCAGGGCTAGTCGTTATCTGGCTATCCCTGTCCTCTTGGAGCTACTACAGCAAGCCCCACGATAACGGGTGTCTTGATAATCCGGGCGGCAGATGTATTCCGGCAGCTAACTTTTACGGATGGAAATGATGAACGCTGAACTGACACAGATAGCAAAAGAGCGCGAACAGTACCGGCAGGAGGTTGACGCACTCAAGGCAGAGAATGCGCGGCTGCGTGAGCAGACCGAGAAAGCCGATGCGCTGGCTGAGTATTCCGACCACAAGCGAAGCTGCCCTGTCAGAATCCAGAGGCGAGGAGTTGGTGCTGCTGTCGTTGTCCTATGTACCTGCGGTTTTGAAGAAGCTCTTTCCGACTACCGGAGCAAGCCATGATTAAGCCAGAAGAATTATTCACTGAGGTGATGGGAGAAAGACGTGCCTAAATACAAGGAGAAGCACCTGACTGTCGTTTACACAGTCAACGACAACGATGCGTTTGATGATGAGTTCGATTCAGTTATGAACAAATTTAAAACGTCAGAAGGCGAGCAATGGGCGATTACTGCTGTAAGCATGGGGCATGAGATGAATCGGATTCACTGGATTGAAGAAGCCCTAGATGCCAACGACATTAATGCAGCTAGAAACGCAATATCTCATGCTCGACCAGACACCATTAACTCACTTGAGGAACTACAATGATTGCCCTACCCGAAGCAGTCTACTCGGCAGCACTCAAGGCTGTGAGGGGGATGGGATGAGAGATTATGGCGCAAGACCGGAAGTGATAAAGGTGCGAAATAAGTTTGTCGGAAAAATTACTGATGATGGTTTCGGACATATTCACATTTGCAGTGCGGATACAGAGCGCATGGCATGGGCTGAAATGGCTGAGATTTTAGAACGCATGACCAAGATTGCAGATCATAGGATTGATTTTTGTAGCGCAGTTAAGGAGGCAGACCATGAGCAAGCTGAGTGATACAGACCGCGAGTGGGCGGCTAAGAAGATTGGGCGACCATATTCAAATGGAATTGTTCATATAAATGATACCCCTGTTTATGTCCCGCCTGATTGTAGCCAAGAGTATCTGGACATCATTCAAGATGCCCTGCTGCTGGATGCGCTTGACCAGTGGCTAGTATCGCTTGAAGTGTATGAATTTTCGATGGACTACTCATGTCGGGGCGGCAGTTGGCTGGCTGTAATTACTGCATATACATCTAACAAACGTGAGTGCATCAATTCATTCAGTGCCGTAGCCGACAGCAAGCTAGCCGCCCGTATCGCAGCTATGAGAAAGATGGAGGAAGGATGTACCTAACTGACACGGAATTGGTCGAAACCACCGGATACAAAAGACGCAGCAAGCAGATAGCTGCACTTGCGCAGATGGGGGTGAAGTTCAATATACGGCCTAGAGACGGAAAGCCGCTAGTCCTACGCGATGCCCCCGCAAGCGTTAAATCCACTCCACAACCGAACTTTGCAGCGTTATAGTCCGATGATGGGACGCATAAGAAAGAATGACCGACACCTACCGGAGCGACTGTATGCCCACGGGAAGAAGTGGCGGTATGTGCATAAGGATGGCACTAAGACTGTCTTTGATGATTTAACTGAGGCGATTCAGTTTGCAGCGGCTTCTCACGATCCTGCAAAGCTGTTCACGATGGGACAAGTGCTGCAACGGTATCAGGCAGAAGTTACGCCCACCAAGAGTAAGCGCAACCAGGCTAACGAGATCACCACGATAGGAAGGCTCGCAGCAGTATTCGGAGATATGCCACCTTCAGCGATTACGCCCCCTCAGATTTATACCTATTTGGACAAGCGCAAGGACACCCCAATATCAGCAAACAATGATGTTGCTGTGCTGTCTCATGCGTTCACCCATGCGATTAAGTGGGGAGCAGCACTGCATAATCCGTGTTTAAAGGTGCAGAGGTTCAAGAAGAAGCCCCGGCAAAGATATGTCGATGACGCTGAGTTTTGGGCGGTTCACGCCCTTGCGAGTGAGCAAGTACAACTAGTGATGGAGCTTGCGTACCTGACCGGGCTAAGGCGCGGTGATGTTTTGGCACTGTCACGGGATGATGTGACTGAGGAAGGCATTACCGTCACGCCCTCGAAAACGAAAGACAGTAGCGGAATGGCATTGCTGATTGAGTGGAGTGATGAGCTTCGGGATGTTGTTAAGCGTTGCCAGCAGTTAGAGCCGCGAGTACGATCTGCACTCATCTGTAACAGTCACGGCAATCACTTCACGGCATCCGGCTTCTCAAGCGTATGGCAGAGACTTATGGCAAAAGCAGTGAAGTCAGGTATTGAGCGGTATCAGTTTAAGGATATTCGGGCGAAGTCTGCCAGTGACGATACGCTAGAGAAAGCGTCTGAGCGGCTAGGACATACCAATAAAGATATAACGCAGCGGCACTATATGAGGAAGGGTAAGAAAGTGAGGCCGCTTAAATAATATTCCCAAAATGGCGTTTTATTCCCAAAACGGAAACCCCGCCCCGCTGAAACGTACTGATAGCAACGGTTTCAGAGCAGTGCAAAAAACGATGTCTGGCTTCGAACCAGCAACCCGTTCCGCCCTAACTCCCTGATTAATCGGCAATTCTGCCCTCTGAAATTGGGAATACTTTTGCCCCGCTATGTACGGTTTTATGCGGGTTTCAGCCTGTTTCGACCAGTTTTATTCCCAATTATTTTGCATCTTTCTGCTTAAATCGCTTGACGATTCATTGAATCTATGGGAATATAACTCATCGGCTGAACGCAGCCACTTAAACGGAGAGAGAAAATGAGGATTACAACTGTACGAATAAGAGATAACAGAGTTATGGATAGCTATACACACAACAGCATGACCGAAGCAGAACAAAGCGTGGAATCCCTCCGCGTATCAGGTTTGGGTTGCACATTTTGCTTTGAGAATGAGAGTGGCGAAGTTATAAAAGTGGTGAAGAAGTGAAAGTTAGTAAGCGGTCACTCTGCCGCCCCCATAGGGGGGGCGGTGTTGTAAGATTTACGTTTTGGAGAGATAGCGGTCGCTGGTGGCTTATGGACTCCGATGGGTATGAACGGGCATTGTCAAAAACGTGGGCGGAGTCTGTCCCTCAAGTGAATTTAGTTCTGCGCAATTATGGAGCTATAGGCGAGGTATCATAATGAGCAACTGCAACTGCAACACGATCTCCCCAAATTGGGGGCTTCATCTAGATAGCTGCCCGGTTTACAAACAAGGCGCGGGTGAAAAGCTGAAGCAAATAGCGGATCACCTTGATGGTGAATGCGAGTTGCCGCTCAACTACCGCCAGTTCCTTAACGATGTCGCCAAAATTATCGCAAATGACCACTAACGACCGCATACATAAGGCATGGCAGAACTCAGGGCTAACACAGCCTGAGTATGCCGATGCGTTAGGTGTACCGATAGCGACACTGCGGAACTGGTTTAGACCGGAAGATAACGCAGCGTACAGGAACGCGCCTGAGAGTGTGGCGCGATTAGCAGAGATGATGGGAGAGAAGTGATGGATATCAACACCCTTAATCAGTACGGCATGAAGCCCTGCCCTCTATGCAAGAGCGCAGAGGTGGGTAGTGAGCTTCGGTGCATGGGCAGTTTTGTGGTGACAAAGTGCTATAACTGCGGGCATGAGGGTGAATCAAGCATGAGCAGGTCAGCAGCTAAATACAAGTGGAATAATCAACCGCCTCTGTTCAATAATCTTTGAACATCGCCAAATCTTGAACAGCCTAAACCTTCCGCCACACGTTCAAGCCAATAGCGGCAAGCACAGTCGCCTCAAGCAGAAAGCCGATATTAACCCCTGCCGCTACTATGGCGGTCAGGGCTATTGACAGACCTTGCAGCATCTGACCATGCCCAAAGGCGGCTAGAATGCCGCCAATGACTAACAGGTTAATGATGGATACAAGGCTGACCGTCACATACTCATCCTTCCAAGTCTGACCAAGACCGGAGGCAAGTATCGCCTCCACTTCTTGATCCCCCAATGTGACCTCGTGTGACCCGTCTTGTTTCGCTTGAACCAGTTTAGCCGCAGCAGTATCAGCAGCAGCTTTCCGCTCCTGTCTGTTGGTGACTATCTTGGCAAGCGGTTCAATCAGGCCGGATGCTATGTCTTTGAGCCAAGTCATTATGGGTTATGACTCGCGTTATTGGCAATCTGTGCGCCAGTGCTTGACGTTGCATTAATATGACCACCGCGTACTGATGTGTTGCCCGTCACTGCGCTGTAATCAAGATACCCGCTTAGGAAGTAGCTTGAGCCTGTAGATGTTCCGTCATAGTAGCAGACGTTACCTGTAACCGTGTTGTACTTACACCCACTGCCCGCAAGACTGATAGCTACGCCCGTTCCGTTTGCGTGAGTGGTTTCACCATGCAGCACGTTCCCTGTGATGGATGAATAACTTAGGCGATTCGGAGAGCTAACAAACTGAACATCCGTCCCGTTGCTCATCGCTACGGCATTGCCGGAAATCACAGCACCATCAAAACGAGTACCCGCAAACAGTATCGGCAGACCCACCTCACCGGATGCAGTGTCAGTGGTTGAAGCAAACGTATTGTTTGCCACCGTCAAAAGCTGCTCTGCTGATAGTGTGGGATTTACATGGATGTTTGCATTCGTATAGGTGTTGCCGAACGACTCAAACAAGTTAGAACTGATAGCATTGCCGCGACCTTTAACCAGCACAGCCTCGTCAAGCGTGTAAGTGTATGTGTCGGACGTCGTGATGAAGTAGCAACCGTTGATATTGCTCTCTGTATTCAGCACCACACTCGCCTTGCGGTTCATGCCGAAAATGCAGTTATTGAAGGTGCAGTTGCTAACACCTAACGCCTCATCGTCATGCACTATTCCATACTCGGAATACATAAACTTCACGCCAATAAACGTGCAATCGAATATATGATTGCTGCCAGCCGCAGGGGATGTGTAGCAAATCCAGTTATATCGCAGGTCGTTTGTCCCGCTGAACAGTGGATGCTCAGGGGCAGTGATGCCGTGGTGACAGTGCCATACATTATTATTGTGGAACTTCGGAGAGCGACCGCGCCCCGTATACTTCACGCCATAGCGATGGTTCTTGATGTCGCACTCGGATACGGTGAAGTCAAAAATCTCATTGCCAGCACCGTTATCAAGCAGAATTCCGGTAGTGGTTGCCGCGTTTGCAGGAGTGCCGGAATCGTACCAGTCAGCCTCCACAGCAGTATTGCTCATTGTGGGGCTGTTACCGTCACCTTTAATAGTGAGGCCATAAACGCCACCACCGCGATGCGTGCCGCTCTTGGTGGTTACAAAGCCCGCTTCACCGTCAGGCACAGTGATATACGTCTGACCCGCGCCCGCGCCTACCCATGTAATCGGGCGAGTCTGGAAAGTGTCAACGCTTGCGCCCGCAGAGAGTGGTGCGTCCTGCACCGTGTACTCACCAGCCGGGACAAAGACTGTACCGCCCAAGCCGCCTGACTTATCATCTGCTGACGCTGCTGCTGCTGCGAACGCTGCCGAAGAACTCCGTGTGCCAGTGTTGTCAGCACCGAAATCCATGACGTTTACTGCATTCTTAACCGCATTGCTGCCAATGCTTGCGCTTATCATTATTGTGATTCCTCGTGTTCAGCAGAGATAGAAGTAGATGCACCCGCATCCGAAAGAGTGAGCTTCCCAAAAGCGTGTTTGCCCGCATCAACGCTCACGCCAGAGTCGGCAGTGAATACGCCTATCTGTGCGCCATACGCATCACGCAGAGGCACGAAAGTTCCGTCACGGTCATTACTGACGGTCAGGGTTACGGTTGCCCCGTCCCATGTGCCGTAAACGAGCAGGATTGATTGATCCTCACGATTCCCGTCATCCGGTCGGAGTCGGAAGGCAATGCTGCTGCCGTCTACTGTTTGATTCGTAAATAAATCCATTTCTATCGCCCACAAAAAAGCCCGCTCAGTGGCGGGCTGTTAGAAAAATTCGGTTATCTATGCTGCTTCGTAAGTCGCGTCTGTAATCAGCCGACTGAGTTGCCCTTTCAAGGCTTGCACTTCTTCGGTCAGTTCAGAGATTCGCGCTGCGTCAGCATCGTGTGAGTCAGCGTAATAAGCGATAACGCTCACTAACTCGCGCTCCAGCTTGGCTATCTTTTCGTGGTAGCCCTGTCTTTCAATGTCATCCATATCTGTCTCCTACTACGCCACATTGCCGCTATCAATTCGGGATAGCTGTAGCCTGTTGCGTAGATGGTGTTGCCGATAACGAACAGCAGCAGAATCGGCTTATCTGCGTCTACAGTTGGACATCGTGAGATGTGCATTAAGCGTACTCGCCCACTCCAAAACGGGATTCACAGCCGCGCCTGGAATTATCCGAATGAGTCAGCCATCGCATATTGTCAATTTCATAGCCCCGCTCAGAATCAATGCGATCTACTGTTGGACACGCCTTGCGGTCATAGTCGGACTCTTCCCATGCAGCAAACATCTGATGAAACTGGTCGTTACTTAACGCCCATGCATAGAACTGCTCGCGGGGCAGAAGGCTCTTGCCTAAATACAAATGGCTTTTCTTTTGCTGTATCCCGTTTACTCGGGACTGCATATTCCTGTACTTGCGCATTAAGAAACCCTTCTTTGTGCGCTCATACTTCTTGGTGTAGGCGTTGCCGTTTTTCTTCCTCGCAGCCCTTTGCCATGCGTTTTTGTCAAAGTTGCTCATGCCTTCACCTCTTCGACAGACTTCACAGAGCCACCGCGAATCTTCGCGATGAGGTAGCCAGTCGGCATAGGCGCATACATGGCATATCGGGCATATTCCGCATAACGCATGAACGATCCTGTGCGGCATAACCAGATGCCCGCCCAATGCTCCTCACCGTTCTCGTCATACTCCATAGCCCCCGCTAACTTCGCGTACAGGTCATGCGTATGTCCTAAGTGGTATAAGTGACAGTTTGGATAGACGTTTGCTAACCGCTGAACCTCAAGCAGCGTATTCTTCGCGCCTGAGTTGCCGTGGCCACCGCAAATCTTTACCGTGCCTGACGGGGTTTTGTACTGCACAACAGTCGGCACAGTTGAGTAAGCAACGTCTAGCATCCCTGACAGCATGAGGTCAGGGTCAATGCCCACTTTTGGAATGATTCGCTTGCCACCGTGATTACCCGCATAAATCAGGTCAATCTTGTCGGCTATTGGCTTTAACGCATTAGCAGTACGGATTATCTGATGATCTAAATCAGAGTCAGACGTTCTGCCGCCATCGTGATAACCCGGTGGAGTCATTTCCATCTGGTCGCCACCGATAATCATGCGGGCATTCGGGTTCTTGGCAACGTCTTTAATCATCGCCCTAAGTCCTGCGTAATCGCAGACTTCCGCACCGCAATGCCAATCAGATGTCAGGTATAAATCAAAGTCATCCGGTGCGTCATAGACAACCCCTTCAGACACTGGAATCTGCGTAGTGCCTCGATTCCGAAAATCTTCATATGATCTGCTGCCGCCTCCAGTTGCGGCATCAAACAACCGCCTGTAAGTAGTACGCGGGATGCCTAATAATTCAGCAGCCGCAGTCTTATTCTCCCCTGCGTTATGAAACGCGGAGATTACTTCCTCATGTGTAGGCACTCTCTACCTCTTCGTTTTCAAGACTTGGAAAACTGCTTGCCCGATCTGCTCCACAAATCGCTCATTCTCTGACCACTCGGGATAACCAAGTAAATCCAGAATTGCGTGGGTCGCTTCATGCCAGAATGT
>Ga0209692_10004548_pt1 | contig 12479 bp, 2 predicted proteins | sample tdDd472_FD_187129 | JGI IMG/M metagenome (GOLD analysis project Ga0209692, IMG submission 187129) | Marine sediment microbial communities from the Atlantic coast under amendment with organic carbon and nitrate - tdDd47.2 (SPAdes)... | ecosystem: Environmental > Aquatic > Marine > Coastal >...
CCGGTAGTGAGCATTGAATTATTTTAACATTGCTATCCGAAATAAAAGCATATACTTCTCCATAACTTCCAGAACCTGCACTTGTAGTTATAAGGTACAGTTCTTGGTATCCATTTTTGTCCAGATCAGCCAGAAAAACATCTGTAATTGGTTCAGTTTCCAAGTTTATCGAAACATCTTCTTTAAAATCTTTCGAAGTGATCTTTACTTTATTAATACTAGCAGATTCTGAATTGTCCACTTCTATTTCCAGTGTTTTTCCAGATTTATATGTCACAGTATACAAAGGACCCAAACTTGTTGAAGCAATTTTTACAGGTGCTACATACGAGCAAATTTTCTCATCACCTTTATAATAAGTAAAATCTCCATGATGTGACCAAAAGACAAAGTTACCATCATTAGTTTGGTATTTTGCACCACTAGCAGAAGGTACAAGTTTCATCTGATGCTTTTCTGTTAAATTGTCTTTTGTAACTTCAATGTACAAACCATCCTTATCTATATTTGAATATCGAATGGTATAAGCATTGTCGCAGTTTAAACTAATAAGTTCTTGTTTTATTTCATTGTTGGTTTTTAACTTATTTGAGCTATTGTCATTAGCTGCTGATTTTTTTTCGCTAGTTGTACAGCTAAATGTTACTAATAGTATTAGCAATACTGTTGTAATTCTTGCTTCCATTTATTTATCTCTTGTTAAAAATTTCGTTAAATATGTTGATTTTTTGTCAATAATTTTCAATCATATGGTATGAAACTTAATGTGTATACATAACCACCTTGCAACTGCACGAAATGCAATTCGATGAAATCAATCCTCTCCTGTGCTTCTGTGTAAGTAAAGGAGAGGATAGAATTGTTTACCAATAGTGGAACTCTTTTAAATATTTACTCCGTATTCACAGTGCAGGAGCGAAAGGTCCGCGCTAGCTTTGCTTGCATGCGCTCCTGCTATTGAGGGTTAGACCATTGATTGTTTTTCATCCAAATGGTATTTTTGTTTATTGTTAATGTATATCCTTTTTGCTTCTTGTAAACAATTGTTCCAATAACAACAATAGCGATAGTTGAAAAACGAAAAATATTAGAGTAAAAACCCCCAAATGCATTATCACCTGCAGAGAATAGCATCCAAAGTAGATTCATAAACAAATGCAAGAATATTGGAACCCATAAATTATTATTCCATTCTATATATGTCCAGCCAAATAATGCTGAACCTAAGAAGGTTGTGGAGAAAATACCAATTACCGTTGATATTTCTTGACTTTGATACAAATGCGCTGAAGCAAATATTAATGAAGGTATGATAAGTGAAAGAATAAAACCAAATCTTGTAAACCTAAAGATCTGACCAAAAAAGTAGCCTCTAAAATATACTTCTTCAAAAAATGCCGCTGCTAATGCTCCCACTATTATTTGTTTCAAACTTATTTCAAAATTAAACTTGAAAACCAAAGAGTAACCTATCAACATGGGTAGAGTGCATAGTAAGGAAAATAGTAAGCCCGTACTTATATTTTTACTTAATCCTATGGACTGGAAAAAATCTTTTGGTTGGTGAACTATTGGAATTGCAACAAATATTGGAATCCCAATTAGGAGATATGCTATAATATAACTTAGTGTATAAACTTGGAAAATATCATTCAGAATATTTATTAGTTGTTTAAAAAATAAGTTGTGAAGCATAAAATACACTCCAAATGCGATTATGGTACTTATGAGTACTTTTGTTGTTTTATTCATATCTACTGTTTTTATTACTTGAGTTCCTCAGCCTTGTTTTGTGGTATAGACAGTTCCATAGAGCGATGCTTTTTGAACACTGTTGGGCAAGCATATTCTATTTATATCAAAGTGTTTTTGAGCAAAACAAACTCATTTATAGGTGTTTCCTTATAAAAATCCTTTAGGCAATGGTTTTATTTTTAATTTAACATTGGTTCTGCCAATACTAGAATTACGTGAGTAAATAGGTGAGCGATAAATGCACATTCCAATCCTTTCTTCCAATAAAGCCATCCAAATATTAATCCACCAATTGAGTTTCCAATTAAAATGAAAGTCAATAAACCTGTTGATGGGTTTGCAATGGACTGATAGGCAATTGGGAAATGCCCAATGGCAAAAATTAGTGACGCAAGTAGTATCCCAATCCAATAAACAATTGGTTTTGTTCCTTTAAATATTTTAGATGCGATCCAAACGATCAATGTCATTAGTCCAAATCGCATGAGAATTTCTTCTGTTAACCCTCCATATAAAAACCTGGCAACTAAAGTCAGTTGTAATGATTCTCCTAACTCAATAAATTCTGTAGGTAGCATCGGTTTAAATATAAAACCAAGAAGACTTAATAAAATCCCTGATAAAATACCTCCAATAACACCGTATTTTAAGATATTCGAGAAGTTGTATTCATTATGCTTTATGCCCACTATTTTTTCAATTAGTGGAACTTTAAGATTGACTTTTTCATAAAGAATACTTCCTATAATTACCATAAACATAACCAGTATGGTTGGATTGATTAAGGTCAGTAGCTTTATTTGTAAAGGGGTAAATTTATCTTTTAGAATAGCTTCTGCTTCTGGAGGTAGAGGAATATCCATTGTAAGCGTAGATAGAATTCCTATTAAGCCGAATCCAAATAGAATTAATCCCAAAAAGATTTTCTTCTTTTTCATATTTCTAAATTTTAGAGTTACTATGTTTTTCTTTTGCTTGTTATTCTACTATTCATAAAAAGGGTGTTTTTATCCCTGCGGTTGGGTACATAACTATACCTTTTAAAATAATAATGAAAATAAAATTACAAATACTAATAAGACATAATATCAAAATCAAATAAAAAAGTAGTCTAATTACTAATATGGAAGCTGTCTACATAATGTATTTTAAGAGAATTGTTTCGGGAGCAGTTGTGCTTATAGGGCATCTTTAAATTGTTAAGCCTTCTTGATCATTAGAAATCTTCGTTTAGTATGCCGCACTCCGGTCAGGAGTCATCAAATTTTATTGAAATTGAAGTATTCTTTTTTGAGTTTTCATCTCTCTCAATTCGTGCAGAATGCCAGCCATACTAGAACCAATCAAGTATGATTCTTTTAATTGGATTCGAGTGTGTTTATTGGCTTACTTTCTTGTCTAATAAATGTATAATAAAAATGTTATGGAAATATACTTTCCTTTATTTATTAGATATGCATGTTTTTACTTATGTCTATTTGTGTTGTTTAATAAATAAAATACAGTTGTTAATCAAAAGTTAATGTATTCTTAAAGTTTAAGTTCCATTAGAAGTCTTTAATTCTGTACTTTAGGGCTCCTAAAAAAACCATTTTATAGATTGTATACATTTATTATTACAAACTAATCAATCACATTTATTACAAAACCTATGATTACACTTTACACGTGTTACAGGCGGTGTTTGCTCACATTGCTTGCTTTTTTTATGATCTCTATTCAGCTCAGTTTTGGGCAGGGATTAGAGAAATTCGATGCCTATCCGCATTCAGGGACTTCCTATTCAACTTCTATACCCGATTGGGCTGGGGTAAATGGAATTACCTGGAGCTTAAATGCTGGAGGTAGAAATGGAACCATTGATGGAGTTACTCCATTATTGGGAACCAATGGAAATGGTGGTAAACCTAAAGGTGGTATATTAACTTCCACAGCTATTTCTAATGGAATAGGGAACTTAAGTTTTAAGTACCGTAAAGCATTTTCTTCAAATACTTCAATTGCAATATTTATTAATGATGTTGAGATTGAAACGATTAGTGTTACAAGTCAAACTGTAAACACATATACCAAAGAGATTAATGTAGAAGGAGATTTTACTTTTAAATTTGAAACAACAGAAAGAACTTTAATGGACGATGTTGAATGGACTCCTTACGGAGATAGTCCTACACAAAGTTCAGCAAAGGCGATTACATCGTTTACTGTTGATGGCAAATCAGCAACAATTGATGAATCTGCACACACGCTAAGTCTTACTGTTCCGGCAAGTGCTAATCTTGCTAGTTTGTCTCCTACAATAGAAATATCTGCTAAAGCAAGTATTCTACCTGCAAGTGGTAGTACGGTAGATTTTACAAATCCAGTTACTTATACGGTAACGGCTGAAGATGGATCAACACAAGCTTATGAGGTAACCATTACCAAAGAGGCTGTTGTAGAATCCATTTTCTTGATAAATGAGTTGGATTGTGATCAGGCAAAAAATGATGAAGGCAAAGAAGATACATGGGAGTTTATCGAACTATACGATGGAGGAGCAGGTAATTCTTCTCTTGATGGTCATGTATTAGTATTTTATAATGGTAGTAATGATGAATCATACCTAACAATAGATTTATCTGGAAATAGTACCAATGCGGAAGGCTTTTTTGTGGTTGGGAATTCAGCTGTAGCTAATGTTGGAGTAACATTTGCTGATAATAAACTACAGAATGGTGCCGATGCAGTTGCTTTGTATAAGGCATCAGAAAGTGACTTTTCTAATGGCACAGCCTTTACTACAAGTAATTTAGTAGATTTACTTGTTTATGATACAAGTGATTCAGATGATGCTGGTTTATTGGCAGGCTTATTAAGCGGAGGTCAAATCAATGAAAATGGAGAAGGTGATAAAAACAATCACTCCATTTACAGAGCAACCGATGGAGAAGGTGGAGCTAGAAATACGACGGCTTTTGTCGCGGGTCTACCAACTCCTGGAAAATCCAATGTCAATACTGATATTTCTGTAAATATTGAATTTTCGGCAAATTCAGGAACGGAAGCAGATGCAACAGCAATTACTTTAACAGCAACAGCGAGTGAAGCTGTAAGCGAAGATCAAACTGTAGATTTGTCGATTTCAGGTACAGGAATTACAAGTGATGATTATACGATATCGGCAAGTACCTTAACGATTTTATCTGGTGAAACAATAGCAACAACTACATTAACTATTGTAGACGATTCTGATGAAGAAGGAATAGAAACCATGACTGTTTCTTTAAGCAATCCTTCTGCAGGAATTGTTTTGGGTACAACAACTAGTGGTGATATTAGCATTACCGATAATGATAGTGCTGGAAACGATGGATCGGAAGCCAAGCCGTTTACCATTGCAGAAGCAATAGCATTACCAAATACTGAGAAGACAACTAAAACACGTTATTTTGCTTACGGATATATCGTAGGAGTAGGGAATACCTTTGAAGGACCTTTTTCTAGCGAGTATTATGTAACAGTTGCGGACTCGAAAGACGAAACTAATTTTGACAATTGTCTGAATTTAAAACTAGAAGCAGGAGATAACAGGAACAACTGGAATCTGAAAAATAATCCTGGAAATTTGGGTAAACAAATCAAATTTGACGGATATAGAGGAGAGTATAGCTCACATCAATCTTTCGAAGGAAATGCTGTAATTGAAGAATTGACAGGACCAGCTTTACCAAGTGTGGAACTTGACTTATCTGCAAACTCAGCAACAGAGGCTGATGCAAGTCAAATAACTTTAACTCTTACTGTTTCAGAGATTGTGACTGAAAACCAAAGCATCGATATAGATATTACAGGAACAGGCATAACAACAGGCGATTATACTTTATCAACGAATCAGATAACCATAGTAGCAGGAGAGTCTTCTGCAACTGCAACTTTGACAATTGTTGATGACTCAGAGGATGAGGGAACTGAAACAATGACTGTTTCTCTAAATAATCCTTCTGCCGGAATTCAATTGGGTTCTACCATAACAGGGGATATTACAATTGCGGATAATGACAATGTAAATGATGGCTCGGAAGCCAAGCCGTTTACCATTACAGAAGCAATAGCATTACCGAATACTGAGAAGACGACTAAAACACGTTATTTTGCTTATGGATATATTGTAGGTGTAGGAGATACTTTTGAAGGACCTTTCTCTAGCGAGTATTATATAACAGTTGCAGACTCTAAAGACGAAACCAACTTTGATAATTGTCTGAATTTAAAATTGGAATCAGGAGATAATCGCGACAATTGGAACCTGAAAAATAATCCTGAAAATTTGGGTAAACAAATTAAATTTGACGGATATAGAGGAGAGTATAGCTCACATCAATCTTTTGAAGGAAATGCTGTAATTGAAGAATTGTCTTCAGGTCCTTCACTACCAAATGTTGAACTTGCTTTATCTGCTAATTCAGGATCTGAGGCTGCTACCAGCAGCATCACTCTAACTCTTACTGTTTCGGAAACAGTAGATGAAAATCAAACTGTTGACTTAAGTATTACAGGTTCTGGAATAACAGCTTCAGATTATACAATATCGGCAACCAACTTAACGATCTTACCTGGAGAAACAACAGCTACAGCAACACTAACTGTTGTTGATGATTCGGATGCTGAAGGAACGGAGACGATGACAGTTACCTTAACAAATCCTTCTGCTGGAATTGTTTTAGGAACTACAGTAGCCGGAAACATTAGAATTGCTGATAATGATGGAAGTACAGGCAGTATTTTAGACAATTACGTTTATCTCGATCCTAGTACAAGTGGAGATGGAAGCATTGTTGTGAATTTAACGCCTAAAGAATATGTGGTGACAGTAAGTCCTAGTCATCACATGACAAGTGTGAAGATTCCTGCTGATTATTATAGCGATGCTGTTGGCTTGACAGGTGCTAACTTGAGAGATGAAATTATGACAATCATCAGCACTGGTGCTATAAAATTACCTTATTCAAGTTCTTCAAGCGATGTTTGGGATATGTGTGAAGCGGGTGACCAAAATCCAAAAAATGCGTCACAGGTTTGGCAGATGTATGTTGAGGAAGGAATTGCTAAAACTGCTCACGTTTCAGGAAGTACAGGTTGGAACAGAGAACATACCTGGGCGAAATCTCATGGTGATTTTGGAACATCGGCTGGACCGGGAACTGATGGTCACCATCTAAGAGCAACCGATGCCAGAGAAAATAGTACACGAGGGAGTCGTGATTTTGGAAATGATTCACCTGGATATACGCCTCCAAAATCGGCTCGTGGTGATGTTGCTCGTATGATTTTTTATATGGCTACCCGCTGGGAAATGACCGTTGATGATCAGTGTAAAGAATCAGAATCTGCTGCCCGTCATGGAAAACTTTCTCATTTGCTACAGTGGCACGAAGAGGATCCTGTAGATCCATACGAAGTAAGAAGAAACAATGTAATTTTCGGATTTCAGAACAACAGAAACCCTTTTGTTGATCATCCGGAATTGGTACAATATATTTTTGGTGAAGCCAAGGACATTGCCTGGAATGGTGGTATTGGTACTGAACCTTCAAAAATTAAAATCTTAGGAGCTTTAGCTGACTTCGAAATGGTGAAGTTTGGAGAGGAATCTTCAGTTCAAACCTTCTCGATTTCAGCAAATGAATTGGTAGAAGATGTAGCTATCACAGCACCGCAGCACTTCTTGTTGTCAACCGATGCTCTAAACTATAGCTCTTCATTAAGTCTGCCTCTTAGTTCAGGAACTCTTGCAGAAACTACGATTTCTGTAAAATTTGTGCCTGAATCTGCTGTTAATACAGATATAAGCGGAAGCATACAAATTGTAAGTGGAGAAGAATCTAAAACAATATCTGTTTCAGGAACCGAAGGCGATCCAGCTCTTGTTCCAGTAGCCTTCTTCCAGGAGAATTTTGAAACGAATACTCATGCCAATTGGATTCTGAAATCAATAGTAGGAGATCGCAATTGGGAAATTACAGAGCATTCTGATAATAAGTACATGCAGATGTCGGCATATCAAGCATCAGGGGATGTTGTTTCCTGGTTGATTACTCCGGCAATAGATTTGGATGCTTATAGTAATGAGAAGTTAAACTTTAAAACGAAAAATGGTTACTATAAAGGAACTACGCTTGAAGTTTTAATTTCGACCGATTTTGATGGTTCAGATGTTGCCACTGCAACATGGCAAATAGTACCTGCAACAATTGATGAAAGAAACAACTCATCCTATGGAAGTACTTTTGTTGAGTCTGGCGCTGTAGATTTATCAAGTTATGAAGGAGAGGTTTATCTTGCCTTTAAGTATTCAGGAAATGGAAGTTCTTCAACTACAACCTATCAGGTTGATGATGTTACGATTGAAGGAAATAAAGTTCCACTTACAGGTACTCTTGCAAGTAATTTAACTGAAGATCTACTATTTCCTTATACGGAAGCAGGAGATGTTAGCGAAACGAAAACCTATGAGTTGAGTTTTGATAAACTGGAAGGTGACATTAGTGTTGAAGCAAGCGACAATTATGAGCTTTCTTTGGATGGTATCGCATGGACTTCAAGTTTAAGTATTGCGAAAACAGAGGAATCACCAAAGTTAATCAACATTAGATTTGCACCTAAAACTTCTGCGATTAACGGAATTACCGGAAGTATTACCAATAAGGCTAAAGGAGCTGCATCTCTAGTTATTAATATGTCTTCAGAAAAATCTGATGAAATTTCAGATGCTACAACTCTTGGAAAAGATAAAACCTTGGATATCGTATCCTGGAATATCGAATGGTTTGGAGCACCAGGCAAATCGAAGAGTGCTTCAAGTTTCTCTGAACAATTGGATGCTGTTTCTGCTAAAATAATCGAATTTGATGCTGATGTGTATGCATTGCAAGAATTGGTTTCTGATGATTTGAATGGAGATTATCTTCAGCCTTTGGTAGATAAATTGAATGAATTGGCAGGAAGTGATTCTTATGCAGGAATTATGGGACCAAGATATTCTCATGACGATAGCGATCCAAGTACAGAGTATCCTGCTCAACGTGTTTGCTACGTTTACAATAAAACTAGCGTTAGTAAGCTGAATGATTTTTCAATGTTCTCTGATGAGTACCAAGGTGGATCTACTTCATCTATTGATGGGTATACTGGTGATGCTTCTAAGTTTTGGGCATCGGGTCGTTTGCCATACTTCTTCGAAGCTGAGGTGAATATCAATGGAGCTAGTGAGAGAATAGCTTTTATAAACATTCATGCCAAATGCTGTTACGACAGTCATTCAAGAAAATTAGCAGATGCAAAATACTTGTTGAATGCATTGAATACAGATTATCCGAATGATAATTTGGTGATCTTGGGAGATTACAATGATTATCTGGAAGGAAGTATGTCAAGTGGAAAGGCTTCTCCTTATGCATCATGGTTCGAAACGAGTGATTATTTTGATCATGTATTAACTTCTACAACGAATATCGATCATATCAGTATTTCAAATGAATTGTATGATGAGTATCAGATTTTAACAAACAATACAAGTCAGACCAATACTTCAATTTCTGATCATCACCCAATCATGCTGCGATTGAAATTGCATGCTTATTCTTCGCAAATTCTAGCAGAAAATACTGATGATTTGAATTTTGATTTTGTAGATGTTGAGAATTCTGAAGCTCCTTCGGCAGCTAAAACATATACCATCAAAGGAATTGATTTGGAAGAAGATCTTACGGTTTCAGTTGATCAATCTTTCGAGCTTTCTTTAGATGGGAGTGCTTGGGCATCATCAGTAAGTATCGCTAAAGAAGAAGCTACAAGCAAGCAAATTCAAATTCGCTTTAATCCTACAGTGGCTTATACCGAAAAAGTTTCTGCTAATATTACACACAAATCGAATGGAGCAAAAACAGTAAGAGTTCCGGTTCTTGCTTATGGTAAACCGGATGTTTTGGCTCCAGAGTTTGTGAGTGGATACCCGAACATTGATAGTTTTACTTCTTCCTCATTTGTGATGAATGTGAAATTGAATGAAGAAGGAAAGGTTTACTTTGTTGTTTTGGCAGATAATGCAGATGTGCCTTCAATTGAAGCGGTGAAAGCTGGTACTGATGCGATTGTTGCGGGATCATTTGATATTGCAACAGAAGAAATTGCTCATGAGGTAGTTGGTTTGACCAAAACTACAGATTACGATGTTTATTTAGTTGCAGAAGATGATAATGAGCCTGTAGCAAATACAAGTGCTGCGGTAACAAAATTGGAGGTTAAGACCAATGATCATATTTTGTTGCCATTTGAATATATTTCTACAGTTACTGCAGGAGAACATTATGAAAGTACAGGTATTCCGGTAAATTACTATCAGGAAGCTGAAGGTACCAAAGCAGATGTTCTAAAAGACAAATTGGCTGTAATTATTAATGCCGGATTTGTTTCCTATCCTTACGAAGAAGACGGAAGGGGAGATGTTGCTCCTGAGAGCCGTAGATTTGTAACCGGAGATATTCCTTTAGATGTATACGATATTATGGATGAGGCGGATCGTGATCCGAACAATCCTTCTAAAGTATACATGATTTATAAAGAGATGGTGTATGATGCTGATGCAAAACATTTGGGACAAACCGGTTCTCAGGAAAAATGGAATAGAGAACATGTTTATCCTCAATCGACAGGTGGTTTTAAAAATGCCAGAGCTCCTTGGGGATCGGGATCTTATGCGAATGGAAATATCATTGAAAATGCAGGTGATGATTTAGCCTTGGCTCAATCTGATGCTCATCATTTGAGAAGTTCAGATAAGAATGAGAACAACAAGCGTAACAATTTTCCATTTGCGAATTCAACTTCGGGTAGTAAATATGCACCGCCATTATCTGCTAAAGGTGATGTCGCTCGTGTTATTTTCTATTTGAATTTACGTTATGGATTAGATATTTCACAAGTTGGATCAGTTGAAATGTTTAAGGAGTGGTCTGAGCTTGATCCGGTAGATCCGTATGAGGTTAGACACAATAATGTAGTATACAAATATCAGAAGAATAGAAATCCATTTATCGATTATCCTGAACTGGTAGAGTATATCTACGGTGATAAAATCACTACCGCCTGGAAAACTGATGAAAAAGAAACTCAAACCATCACTTTTACCGATATTTCTGATAAGGTGTATGGTGATGAGGCATTCAATTTGGAAGCAAGTTCAACCTCTGGTTTAGATGTGAGTTTTGAATTGGTTTCCGGACCAGCTGATGTTGTAGGAAAGCAATTGACCATTACTGGAGCAGGAACGGTTGTAGTAAAAGCTACCCAAGTAGGTAATGATGATTTTGAGGTTGCGGAGCCTGTAAGTCAATCTTTTATTGTTGATAAGGCAAATCAGACCCTTACATTTACAGAGATAGCTGATAAGCTGTTCGGAGATGAAGCCTTCAAATTAGTAGCAAGTGCTACATCCGAATTAGAGGTAGGTTTCAGTGTTATGTCAGGACCAGCGATAATCTCTGGCGATGAGTTGACCATTACCGGCGTAGGATATGTAACATTAGAAGCTTTTCAATCAGGAAATGACAATTATACTGCTGCAGAATCGAAGTACAGAAATTTCGAAGTTTCGAAAGCTTCACAAGTAATCACTTTCGAAGAAATAGCTGATAAAATTTATGGAGTTGCTCCTTTTAAACTGGTAGCAAGTTCATCATCCGAATTAGAGGTAAGTTTCAATGTTATATCAGGACCTGCAACAGTTAGTGGCGATGAATTGACGATTACAGGTGTAGGAAATGTAACTGTAGAGGCGGAACAATTAGGAAATTACAATTATGTTGCTGCAGAAACGAAGAGTAGAACTTTTAAAATTTCGAAAGCAGCTCAGGTAATTACATTCGATGCGATTGCTGATAAGGCATATGGAGACGCCCCTTTTACATTGGTAGCAAGCTCTACATCCAATTTGGCAGTTGACTTTAATGTTATTTCAGGACCAGCAGAAATTACTGGTGATGAATTGACAATAACGGGAGTTGGAAGCGTAACTGTAGTTGCAAGTCAGACTGGAGATGAGAATTACAATGAAGCTGATCCAGCAAGCAGAACTTTCACAGTTTCTAAAGCAGCTCAGGTCATCACATTCGATGCGATTGCTGATAAAGTTTATGGAGACGCTCCTTTTGCATTGGTAGCAAGTTCTTCATCAGATCTGGCAGTAAGCTTTACTGTACTATCCGGACCAGCAACAATTACTGGTGATGAGTTGACCATTACAGGAACTGGAAATGTAACTGTTGAAGCAGTTCAAGAAGGAAATACAATGTATGCCGCTGCAGTGTCAGTAAGCAGAGGCTTTACAATCGCTAAAGCAGCTCAGGTGATTACATTTGATGCAATTGCAGATAAGGTTTATGGAGACGCTCCTTTTGCATTGGTAGCAAGCGCTTCATCAGATCTGGCAGTAAGCTTTAATGTGGTATCAGGACCAGCAGAAATTACTGGTGATGAGTTGACCATTACAGGAACTGGAAATGTAACTGTAGAAGCAACACAAGCAGGTAACGATACATATGCTGCTGCAGAAGTGAAGAGCAGAACTTTCACAGTTTCTAAAGCAGCTCAGGTCATCACATTCGATGCGATTGCTGATAAAGTTTATGGAGACGCTCCTTTTGCATTGGTAGCAAGTTCTTCATCAGATCTGGCAGTAAGCTTTA
>Ga0209692_10004549_pt1 | contig 12476 bp, 11 predicted proteins | sample tdDd472_FD_187129 | JGI IMG/M metagenome (GOLD analysis project Ga0209692, IMG submission 187129) | Marine sediment microbial communities from the Atlantic coast under amendment with organic carbon and nitrate - tdDd47.2 (SPAdes)... | ecosystem: Environmental > Aquatic > Marine > Coastal >...
ATTTCCAGCAGTCCGGTGGTAGCGGCCACGGCGGCGTTTTCCGGGTTTCGGCCCGTGGCGAATGCATTGGGCTGCGGGTTCTCGATGATGTAGACGCGGGGCATAGGTATTTCTGCACGCCGCGCCAGTTGCTCGACGATGCCGTAAAATCCCGGGGCCGACCGTTTGTCGACCTCTCTTGCGCCATACATGCGCAGGACCATTTTGTCGGAATTCCAGTAAGCGAAAGCGTTCATTCCGAGCGCCAGAATCAGCGCAATCGCCATGCCTCCTTCGCCGCCGAGCAAAAACCCCGCGCCGAGGAATAAGGCCGTCATAGCGGCCAATAAAAGAGCAGTACGGGCGTAACTCATGACCTTGATGGCTTTCCTTTAGGGTCTATACTTCCTATTTAGTAGTTTGCGCAGAGCCTTCGGGCAAGATGCGCCATACTTTTTAGGAATCCTCAAGCCAATGACCGATAAGCCTCGAAAAATTCCGGTGGAAGAAGTGATGAAAGCCGATGCGGCGGGCGCGCCCTTCCAAGAAGGTAAAAAATTCATCGACGCCAAGAAGGTCGATAAGCCGGAAAAGGAAATCGGCGGACCCCAAGGACCTGAACCGACCCGCTTCGGTGATTGGGAGAAGAAGGGGCGCTGTTCCGACTTCTAGGGTCAGGACCCTAGTTAAGCAGCAGGCTTTGATGTTTGGCTATAGTCGTAAAAGACCAACTTTCCTCGCCCGGTATTTTTCGCGTCATAGAGGGCCATATCGGCTTTTTTGACCAGAACGTCCTTGTTTTCACCATCTTCGGGGAACATGGCCGCGCCGATGCTGACGCCGGTGACGATATCGGCGCCATCGATGGTCATCGGTTTCTTGAGTTCTTCGATGATTCGATTTGCGCTGACCTTAACGCCTTCGCGGTCACAGGGGTGAACCAACAAAACGATAAATTCATCGCCGCCGATGCGGGCGATCAGGTCGGTGCTGCGCAACTGCTCGCTAAAAATATCGGCCGCTCTTTTTAAGACCTTGTCGCCAACTCCGTGGCCGTAAGTGTCGTTGACCGGCTTGAAGCCGTCCAGGTCCAGATAAAGCAAGGCGCAGTGGCGCTTTTCCCGTTCGGCTAGTCTTAGGTATCGATCAAACTGTTCGTCGAAAAATTTCCGGTTGAAAAGATTGGTCAGAGGATCTTCCCGGGCCTCCCGGAAAATCCGGGTTTCCAACTCTTTACGGGTTTTCAGTTCCCAGGCGATTCGGCGAATGATCCGGCGGCTGGCGAGGATGCCCGTGCCGATCAGGATAATCAGAATGGTTCCGCTGATTTTCCAGGACATGTCGCGGACCCAGCGGGCTCCTTCGCTCAAGGCCGCGGAGAACCGTTCTTCTTTGGCGTGCAATTCGGCGCTGGTGAAGGCGATTTGCCTGCGTAACTTGGAAAGCTCTTGTTCATCGGCGCCACCGGTTTTGATCGCTTCGTCCAAACGTTGCCCCAAATCGATCAGGCTGGCGACTTTTCCATCTGCTTCGGCCCAAATCTGTAGGGCCTCCTCGATGTAGAAGAGATCGCCGAAATGCAGGATCAGGCCGATCATTGCGTCGAGGTCCTGCGGGTCGTTGCCACCTTGCAACAAGCCTTGCCGTGCGACTTCTTCGTCGGGTGTCGGCTGGGTCAGGGCGATGCGAGCCTTTTTGTCGCCCAAGGTGACAGCAATCCGCTCAAGAAACTCCCGGTAGTCCAGCGGATCCTTCGTATAGGAATAGCTGGTCAGGTGATAGGTTGCGTCTTTTTGCGCCTTGACCCAAATCCCTTCGCCTCGGACGAAAGAGCGGACTCCCTCATAGAGGGCGCCATAAAGATAAATCTGAGCGGCAAGCAGGACGGAAATCAGAACGAAAACGGCAATGATGGTGACGATCCGCGAAATAATCGCCTTTTCATCCCCATTATCGGGCTCAATTCCTTCATGTTCCGTCATGTCTTGCTTCTGTCCCATCTGGCCCATTCCCCAGGGCTTTTCATAACGATGCACGGTTCGGCGTTTGGATGCAATACCCATGAAAAAACGCCGAAGCCCGAAGGCTCCGGCGTTTCATATTTATATCCGAACCGAAGTTATTTGCTGCGGTTCTGGCGGTTTTCGATCAGGTCGTCAACCACGGCCGGATCGGCCAGCGTCGAGGTGTCGCCCAGGTTTGAAAACTCGTCTTCGGCGATTTTGCGCAGAATACGGCGCATGATCTTGCCGGAACGGGTTTTCGGCAGGCCCGGAGACCACTGAAGCCAATCGGGGCTGGCGATAGGGCCGATTTCCTTACGGACCCAGGCGACCAGCTCTTTTTTCAGCTCATCGGACGATTCCACACCGGCGTTGAGGGTCACATAGGCGTAGATGCCCTGGCCCTTCACGTCGTGGGGTGCGCCGACGACGGCGGCCTCGGCGACATCCTGGTGGGCGACCAAGGCGCTTTCCACTTCCGCCGTACCCATACGGTGACCGGAAACGTTGATCACATCATCCACGCGGCCGGTGATCCAGTAGTAGCCGTCTTCGTCACGGCGGCAGCCGTCACCGGTGAAGTACTTGCCTTCGTAGGTGGAGAAGTAGGTCTGGACGAAGCGCTCGTGATCGCCATAGACCGTCCGCATTTGGCCGGGCCAGCTGTCGGCGATGGCGAGGTTGCCCTCGGTTGCGCCTTCCAGCACCTTGCCGTCCGCATCGAGCAGTTCCGGCACAATACCGAAGAACGGACGGGTCGCCGAGCCGGGCTTGAGCGCCGTTGCGCCAGGCAGCGGAGTGATCAGAATGCCGCCGGTTTCGGTCTGCCACCAGGTATCGACGATGGGGCAGCGGCTGTCGCCGACGTTCTGATAGTACCATTCCCAGGCTTCCGGGTTGATCGGTTCGCCGACCGAGCCCAGAAGACGCAGCGAGGAGCGGTCGGTCTTCTTGACCATCTCTTCGCCTTCGCGCATCAGGGCGCGGATGGCGGTCGGGGCGGTGTAGAAGATGTTGACCTTATGCTTGTCGCAGACTTCCCAGAAGCGCGAAGCGTCGGGATAGCTGGGCACGCCCTCGAACATCAGGGTTGTCGCGCCGTTGGCCAGCGGACCGTAGACGATGTAGCTATGGCCGGTGACCCAGCCCACATCCGCCGTACACCAGTAAATTTCGCCGTCTTTGTAATCGAAGACGTACTGGTGGGTCATCGAAGCGTAAACCAGATAGCCGCCGGTGGTGTGCATGACGCCTTTGGGTGCGCCTGTTGAACCTGAAGTGTAGAGAATGAACATCGGATCTTCGGCGTTCATTTCTTCCGGTGGGCAGTCTTCGGAGGCATCCTTGACGATGTCTTCGTACCAGACGTCGCGGCCGTCTTCCCAGGCGATGTCGCCGCCGGTGCGCTTGACCACGATCTGGGTCTTGACCATCGGGCAGCTTTCCAGCGCCTTGTCAGAGTTGACTTTAAGCGGAACCTTGCGGCCGCCGCGCAAACCTTCGTCTGCGGTGATCACGCAGTTGGAATTACAGTTCTGAATCCGCCCGGCCAGTGCGTCCGGCGAAAAGCCGCCGAAAACGATAGAATGGACGGCGCCGATCCGGGTGCAAGCCAGCATGGCTACGGCGGCTTCCGGGATCATCGGCAGGTAGATGGTGACTACATCACCCTTTTTGATGCCCTGGGCTTTCAGAGCGTTGGCGAACTTGCAGACACGGGCATGCAGATCGCGATAGGTGATGTGTTCGGAATCTTTGGGGTCGTCGCCTTCCCAAATGATCGCCGTCTGGTCGCCGCGCTTTTCGAGGTGGCGGTCCAGACAGTTGGCCGAGGTGTTGAGCGTACCGTCTTCGTACCATTTGATCGACACATTGGACGATGCATAGGAAACGTTTTTGACCTTGGTGTAGGGCTTGATCCAATCGAGGCGTTTGCCTTGCTCGCCCCAAAATCCTTCGGGATCGTCGATGGATTGTTTGTACATCTCAAGGTACTTGTCGTTATCCACCCAAGCCGAAGCGGCAAGATCGGCGGGCACCGGATAAACATGGCTCTCAGACATATGCGGTTACTCCTCCCTGGCATATCAGAGTGACGCGCGTCTTTCCGGAAGCATTTTCTCCCCTGTCTTCCGTACCGGCCCAAATTGTCTGGGCCATCGGTTAAGACGCGCCGAAAGACCCGGATATTCGGGTAATTGCGGGGGTTCGTCAAGGGCGGGCCGAACTGCTTGTAAAAAAAAGTAACGCCCAACCGCCGAATCGGCCAATGGTCATACCAAAATCTGTGGAAAACTCAGGAATGCCCTGGGTTACGTGGGGTTTTTTTCAACCTTTACGTAAACATCGGAACCCTTGATGTGGACAGTGACCGGGGTGAGCGATTTTCCCGCACAGGGCCCGCCGATGCATTCACCGGTTTCAATGCGGAATGTTGCACCGTGACTGGCGCATTGAATGTAGGTTTTGGAAAGATCGAGGAACTTGCCCGGGGTGAAATCGAGGGGCACCCCCACATGAGGGCAGCTATTGACGTAGGCGAAGACCTCGTCGCCCTGGCGCACGGCCATCAGGCCGACCGTTTGGCCGTCCTGCTCAATGGCGAACCCGGCGCTATCTCCGTCGGGGATGTCGTCAAGGGCGCAAATCCGCTCTTCGAAGATCAACGGCTTATCCATCGATCTCCGCCAGACCTGAGATGATCTCCCACTGTTTATCGGTGACCGGCATCACCGAGAGGCGCGATTGCTTGATCAGCGCCATGTCGTCCAAGCGGCCGTCTTCCTTGATTTGTTTCAGACTCACCGGGTTTTTGACCGGCTTAACCGCCTTGAAATCCACCATGCCGAAACGGCCTTTCGGGTCGGTAGGATCGGGGTAGTATTCTTTGACCACCTCGAGCACCCCGACGATCCGTTTTTCGTTGACCGAATGATAGAAAAACGCCAGATCGCCGATCTTCATGGCCTTCATATTGTTGGCCGCCTGATAGTTGCGTACGCCGTCCCAGTGTTCGACGCCTTTTTTGACGTGATCGTCCCAGGACCAACATCCCGGTTCCGATTTCACCAGCCAATGAGCCAATTTTTCGCTCCACTTCGTTTCGCTAAAGGACCTCAAGCGCCGGTCGGGGCTTCGCCCCTGGGCTCGCTCGTATTAACTCGCGGCGCTCAATCGCGCTTGTTGAAACACTTCGCATAACAAAAATATTATTAGCGCCGTGCCCGGGCTTGCCCCGGGTATCCACGACTTTTCTCTCTTAGTCTCCCAGCACCTTCTTCCATTTCTTAATCGTTACGCTTTCGAAAAGGCCCGCTTTTCCGTAAGGATCTCCGGCGGCGAAGGCTTCGGCTTCGGCCTGATTGGCGAAATTCATCAAAAGCAGCGAACCGTTCATGGTTTCGCCGTCTTCGGTGACGGTCGGTCCGGCGGCGACCAATTTGTCGCCCTGCTCTTTGAGGTAGGCCAGGTGGGCGTCCCGGTTGGCCTTGCGAATTTCCAGGCTGCCGGGTTTGTCGATGCAGAAAATCAGATACATGAATGAACGGCCTTCGGTCGGTGGTTTTAAAGTCAATGTCTTTCTATAAAGAGACTGGTTGGCTGATCGTCAAGGGGTCAGCCTGCTTCGTCTCTCGGCGGACGGTCGAGCAGACCGGTAATGGTCTTCTCAATATCCGCCCCTTCATTAAGGATTTTGTTGACCGCCGTGCAGATCGGTAAATCCACATTGAGCGAACGGGCCAGGTCGATTACCGAAGCGGCGGTATGAACGCCTTCCGTCACGGCCTTGCGTCCGCCGAGGATTTCATCGAGCGGCTGGCCTTTGCCAAGCGCGAAGCCGAGCGAGAAGTTGCGCGACTGCATGGCCGAGCAGGTGAGCGATAAATCGCCGATACCCGAGAGGCCCATGAGAGTCTCCATCTGCGCGCCTTTGGCGATGCCCAGCCGGGTGATTTCGGCCAAACCCCGAGTGATCAGAAAGGCCCGTGCGTTGTCGCCCATATCTTTGCCCTGGGCGACGCCGCAGGCGATCGCTAGCACGTTCTTGACCGCGCCGCCGATCTGCGCGCCGATGACGTCGGTCGAGCGATAGATACGGAAAAGCGGCGAAGACAGGGCGTCGGTCAGCGCCACGGCGAGATCCTGGGTTTCGGCGGCCAGGGTGACGGCGGTTGGGCAACGCCGCGCCACTTCGGCGGCGAAGCTCGGGCCGGAAAGCACGGCAAGGGGGGCCTGGGGCAACTCTTCGGCCACCACTTCGCTCAACAGCATTTCGGTTTTGTTTTCGATTCCCTTGGCGCAGAGAATCATCGGCAGGTCTTGGGGCCAGTCGGCTTTCAAGGAGCGGCAAAGCCCTCTGACATGTTGGGCGGGCGCGACCATCAGCACCGCTTCGGCCCAGGCGATGGCTTCTTTGAGGTCGGCGGTCGCCGTGATGGCGGGGTCGAGGGGGTGTCCCGGCAGATAAATGGGGTTTTCGTGGGTTTTGTTGATCGCCTCGGCGACTTCCGGCTCATAGGCCTGCAGCATCACCTGGCGCCCGGCGCGCTGGGCGGCCATGGCAAGCGCGGTGCCCCAGGCCCCCGCGCCGATAACGGCAATTTTTCGGTATTCGCCCAAAATCGTCATCCCTTTTTGAAGCTGCGTTGCTGGGTTTATTTATGGACTGGCCGGGGACTCGGGCGCAAGGGGGTTCCGAAACCCTAGGGTTTCCCTAGGTTATTAAGATGACGTTGCCTTTCAGTTTGCTTCGCGTCGGTCAGGACTCTTACACTTGGGCGATTTTTCAATGCAGGTGAAGGGGCGTCCATGTCCGAGCAAATCCCCGAGGGGTTCGAGCCTTTCCAGTTTAACGACGGTTTTCTAGCGGTCGCCGGTCCCTACTTTTTTAAGCCGGGCGAAGAGGTTACGACCTTCGGCCTCCAGACCGGCCCGCAACACGCCAACCCCAACGGGGTTCTGCATGGCGGAGTCTTGATGTCGTTTGCCGATACGGTTATGGGCACGGCGGTTTATCTCAAGCGCGGGCGTTGCGCGACCATTTCGCTGAATACCGAATTTACCGGCAATGTCGAGCCCGGCGCCTGGGTCGAAGCGGAAGTGGAAATCGCCAAACTGACCGGTTCCCTGGCCTTTGTGCGCGGCACTTTGACCGGCGACGGCCAAACCATCCTCACCGCCTCGGGTGTTTGGAAGCTGTTTAAGAAGCCGCGGGAAGGCCATCCGGACAAGGGCCCGGATGTTTAATCATAGAGCGATCTGTAAGATCATTAATGACTTGATAAAATGCCCATAACCAATTGCTATTACTTAAAAATTTAGCAAAATTTCGACAGGTTACCTCGTTCTCTCGAGATTTACCGTAGAAAATGACTATTTTTCAATTGGGTAGCGCATGATTATGATGCGCTGACTAAGCTTTAACCCCGGCAAAAGCCGCTTTTGGGGCGTCGGGGTCGAGCGGCCAGCGGGGTCGCGGTTTGAAGGTCAGCGCGTCGGTGTTGCCCGCTTTCAAATGTTCCAATCCGGCCCAGGCGATCATCGCCCCGTTGTCGGTGCAGAGATGCAGGGGCGGCGCAACAAAAGCCATATTGTGAATTTCAGCCTCGGCCATTAGGCGTCCGCGAAGGTATTCGTTGGCCGCCACGCCACCGGCGACCACCAGGGTGGTTCCTTCCGGGTGATCGGCCTTGAACATCTCCATGGCGTTATCGAGCCGGTCGGCGATGACGTCTCCGGCGGCGGCTTGAAACGAGGCGCAGAGGTCGTTGATGTCGTTTTCCTGCAAGGGGCCTTCCGGCAGGCCTTCGATGGCGTGGCGGACGGCGGTCTTGAGGCCGGAGAAGGAGAAATCGCAGCCCGGCCGTTTGCGCATCGGCCGCGGCAGGCTGAACCGCGACGGCTCGCCGCTACGGGCATGGGCCTCGACCGCCGGGCCGCCGGGATAGCCGAGCCCCATCATTTTGGCCGATTTATCGAAGGCCTCGCCCAGCGCATCGTCGATGGTGGTGCCCAACCGCTTGAACCGGCCCACACCTTCGACGCTCAAGAACTGGCAATGGCCGCCGGAAACCAGCAGCAACAGGTAGGGATAGGCCACGTCATGGGTCAGCCGGGCGGTCAGCGCATGGCCTTCCAGGTGGTTGACCGCGATGAAGGGGAGGTTGTGGACGGCGGCGATGGCCTTGGCGGTCATCACGCCGACCATGACCCCGCCAATCAGGCCGGGCCCGCCGGTCGCCGCTACGGCGTCCAGTTGGCTAAAGCTCAACCCCGCCTTTTCCATGGTTTCGGCGACGATCCGGTCGGCGTGTTGCAAATGGGCCCGTGCGGCCACTTCCGGCACGACGCCGCCATATACCCGGTGCTCATCGAGCTGTGAAAGCACCACTTCGCCCTTGATCCGCCGGGCCAAGGGCAGGGGGTCGTCGCTCACCACGGCGGCGGCGGTCTCATCGCAACTGGTTTCCAGCCCAAGGACGATCATTAGAGAATTCTCAAAAAACGGCTTGCCTCAAACGCCGGGAACTTTACTCTGTAGCGCCGTTCCAAGCCAAGTTCATTGAGGCTTATTGCACTATTTTTGTTAGGGTTCCATGACTGATACACCCATCCTGCGAATCGGCACCCGGGGGAGCCCCCTGGCGCTGGCCCAGACCCATATCGTACGCGACTGCCTAAAGGCCGCTCATCCTGAACTGCAAGCCGAAGGCGCCATCGAGGTGGTGGCCATCCAGACCACCGGCGACAAGGTTTTGAACAAAGCGCTGGCGGAGATCGGCGGCAAGGGCCTGTTCACCAAGGAATTGGACGAAGCGATGATCGCCGGCGAGATCGATTTCGCCGTGCATTCGATGAAAGACGTGCCGACCGTTTTGCCCGATGTTTTCGACCTGCCGTGCATTCTGCCGCGCGAAGACGTGCGCGATGTCTTTATTTCCTATAAGGCGCAGTCTATCGACGATCTGGCCCCCGGCTCAGTGGTCGGCTCGGCTTCGTTGCGCCGTCAGGCTTTGATTTTGGCGCGCCGTCCCGACCTCAAGGTCGAGGTGTTTCGCGGAAACGTTCAGACGCGCCTGAAAAAGCTCAAAGACGATGTCGTCGATGCGACGCTGCTGGCCAAGGCCGGGCTCAACCGCATGGACATGGCCGATGTGGCGACCAGCATTATCGAACCCGATGTGATGTTGCCTGCCGTCGCCCAAGGGGCCGTGGGGATTACCTGCCGCGCCGACGATGAGAAGGGTAAGGCCTATCTTGCGCCGCTCAACTGTCCTGAAACCTATACCCGCGTTGTCGCCGAGCGCGCCCTTTTGCGGGTGCTCGATGGTTCCTGCCGCACGCCAATTGCCGCCTTGGCGACGATTGACGGCGAGACGCTTCACCTTAAGGGCCTGATCGCCAAGCCCAACGGCAGCGAAGTGCTGCATGTGGAGCGCTCCGGCCCGACGGCGAACGCCGAAGCCATCGGTATCGAGGCGGGTGAAGATCTGAAGGAGCGGGCCGGTCCCGATTTCCTGACGACAGATCATTAGGAAGGCGAAACAACCCATGCGTCTCTTGGTGACCCGCCCCAAGGAAGATTCCGAAGGTCTGGTGCAAGCGCTCGATCAAATGGGCGTTGCAAGCCGCGTCGAGCCGCTGCTCAATATCGAGGTGGATGCCAAGGCCAAGGTGACGCTGGATGGGGTTCAGGCCCTGCTGATCACCAGCGCCAACGGAGTCCGCGCCTTTGCCGAAGTGGAAAAAAATCGCCAGATCGGCGTTTTGGCCGTCGGCGATTCTTCGGCGCGGGCGGCTCGGGAGGCGGGGTTTAAAGCGGTTGAAAGCGCGTCGGGCGATGTGGAGGCCTTGGCCGATCTGGTCAAGCAGCGTCTCAAGCCTGAGGACGGCGCGCTTCTTCATGTGGCGGGCAGTCGGGTCGCGGGCGATCTGGGCGGTCTTTTGGAGGGGGCAGGCTATACATATAAGCGCGCCGTTCTCTATCATGCCTCCAAGGCCGAAAGCCTGACGCAAGAGACGAAAAAAGCCATTCGCAACGGAGAATTGGACGGGGTAGTGTTTTTTTCTCCCCGCACGGCGGAATCCTTTGTAAGTTTGGCAAGGAAGGCGCGGCTTCAGAAAAGCTGCCGGGAGATGACGGTCTACTGCCTCAGCCGAGCGGTGGCCGAAAAGGCCTCGGCCTTGAATTGGAAGACGGTGGAAACGGCGGAAAAGCCGGAGCAGGACGCCCTGCTCGACCGGGTGCGCAAAGCCTTCGAGGATAGGCGCATGGTTAAAGGGGAAGACATGACCACTTCAAAAAACGATCCGAAGAACAAAGAAGCGGAAAAAACGACGGCTCAGGCTCCGGAAAAGCCCAGTCAAACGCCCAGTGATAAGAACGCTCCGCCGCAACCCGCGGAAAAAAAGGACACGGTCAAGGCCGAGACTAAAAAACCGGAAGACAACAAAACCGGCGCGGCCAAAACGGCGGGGCAGAAGCCTGACGATAAAAAACCCGGCGCGAAGGCAGCCACTCCATCGGCGAGCACCCGCCAAACGCCGAAAACCAGCAGCGGCCTCATCGGTTTCGTCTGGCTGGTCGCCATCCTGGCGGTGATCGGCGGCGCGGCTTACGCCACCTTGCCGCTCTGGACCCCGAAAGTCGCCCCCCATCTGCCCGAGCCGGTGTTAAAAGCGCTGGGCATCGCCAAGCCCATCGCCGAACCGGCCGCTAAGTCCGAGCCGACCAAGCCGGTCCCCTCCATGCAGGAACTCACCGCCGAGCGGGAAAAAATCAAGCCGGAGCTGGAGCAGCTGATGACCCGGGTGCAAACCCTGGAGAAGGCGCTGAGCGATGTTAAGAAAATGGTTTCAGTGGTTAGTGCGGCTTCATCGGGCGGTTCTTCTTCCGATCAGTTGGATGCTTTGTCTCAGCGGTTGAGCAAGCTGGAAAGCGGCAGCGTGACCAGCGATGGCGCAGCGACGGAAACGGCGGTTAGCGCTCTCGCCAGTCGCATCGCCGCCCTGGAAGCCAAGCCTTTGCCCGAAGCGCCGGACCTGTCGCCAACCATCGAGAGCCTGTCCGACAGACTCTCGGCTTTGGAAAAGGTCAAGGCGGCGGCCCAGGAATCGGTGGCGTCCGCGCCGGGGATGATTCTCGCCGTCGGACAGCTTCGTGACGCTTTCCGCACCCAACGGCCTTTCGTTGGGGCGCTCGACGGGGTTAAGGCCCTGGCCGGAGACGACGCCGACATGCAGGGGGCCATCGCCATTCTCGATCCCTTCGCTGCTGGCGGCTTGCCCTCATTGACGACTCTGCGCAAACAATTCGACGATCTTGCGCCGCAAATTCTTCGTGCCGTTGTCGCGCCCCAGGGCGATTCCTGGGTCGATAAAACCGTTGATCGTCTGGCCTCGGTGGTGACCGTGCGCAAGACCGATGGCGATCTCGCCGGAGAAACCACGCCGTCGATTGTCGCCCAGGCCGAAGCGGCCCTGGCGGCGGGCGATCTGGCCGGTGCGGTGACGGCGCTCGATGGCCTGAAAGACGGCCCGGCCAAGGCCGCGGCGGCCTGGATGGAAGCGGCAGGCACCCGCCTTAAGGCCGAAGAGGCGCTCGATACACTGCAAATGCGGGCGATTAAAATGATGTCGTCGGCAGAGGCCCAGTAAGATGTATAGGGTCCTCAAATTCCTCATCGTTATCGTCCTGCTCGTGGCTGGGGCGGTTTGGCTGGCCGATCATCCGGGCTCCGTCACCATCAAATGGCAGGGCTACCGTGTCGATGCTTCCTTTACGGTGCTGCTTCTGGCTGTGGCCGCCGTTGCGGCGCTTACGGCGATTCTCTACCGGGTCTGGCTGTTTATCCGCCGGGTCCCGGTCTGGGTTGGCGAGTCGAGCAAGGAGCGCAAGCGCCGCAAGGGCTATGCAGCCTTGAGCCGCGGCATGGTCGCCGTGGCGGCGGGCGACGTGAAGGAAGCCGATAAAAACGCCAAGCAGGCCGACCAGTTGTTGCAGGACCCGCCGCTGACCATGCTGCTCTCGGCCCAGGCCGCCCAGCTTTCAGGCGACGAAAAGGCGGCAACCAAATTTTTCGAAGCCATGTCGGAGCGCCCCGAGATGGCTTTCCTCGGTGTGCGTGGACGGTTGAATCAGGCGATGGCCGAAGGCGATACCGGCGCGGCCTTGAAACTGGCCGAACGGGCCTTCCGCCTTAAGCCGAAAACCGACTGGGTGGCGGGAACCTTGTTCGATCTGCAGGTCAAGGAAGGCCGTTGGGCCGAAGCCGACGGCACCCTGACCGCATTAGAGAAAAACCGTCAGATCGATGCCGTCGAGGCGCAACGCCGTCGGGCCATTCTCGATCATCAGCGGGCTCAGGGCCTGCTGGCCGAAGGGCGGATCAAAGACGCGATCAAGCTGCTCAAGAAAGCTTGCGATCTGGCGCCCCACTTCGTTCCGGCCGCCTTGCAACTGGCGGCGACTTTCAAGCAGAACGGCAAGCCCTC
>Ga0209692_10004551_pt1 | contig 12474 bp, 11 predicted proteins | sample tdDd472_FD_187129 | JGI IMG/M metagenome (GOLD analysis project Ga0209692, IMG submission 187129) | Marine sediment microbial communities from the Atlantic coast under amendment with organic carbon and nitrate - tdDd47.2 (SPAdes)... | ecosystem: Environmental > Aquatic > Marine > Coastal >...
TATTATGATAATAAAATAAGTAAATTGCCTGATAGTATAGGTAACCTTACTAATTTACAAGAATTTTCTTGTTCTTTTAACCAAATAAATGAAATTCCAGAAAGTGTGAGTAACCTTACTAATTTACAATATTTTTATTGTCATAATAACAAAATAAGTAAATTACCAGATAGTATAGGTAACCTTACTAATTTACGGCAATTTTCTTGTTCTTTTAACCAAATAAGTGTGTTACCAGATAGTGTAAGTAACCTTACTAATTTACAATATTTTTATTGTTATGATAATAAAATGAGCGGAATTCCTCAATGGTTAAATGATATGAATATACGTTATATGAGAACTTAAATAAATTAGTTGATATGTTAATCAAAATTAAATATATTATGCAATTATTTATTTTATTTAATAATTTTGCCTTTATAAAGGCAATATTATCATGTGTTATACATATTTAAAGTGTATTACACATGGACCGTCTACTCTTCCTAATTCAATGCTATAAAAATTCGGTGCCTACCAAACTATTTTCTACCTACATTTATTTCCTATTGTTATCCTTTATTTTATACATCTACTTCATTTATGGTTACACCATATAATGGTTAATCCTGCAATAATTTAATTAATGGTTTCTATCTATATTCTATCAACAAACTAAGAAAAAATTGATACTTTAACAGTATATACTTATGTATTATAATGTAATTATAGCAGGAAATAAAGATGTCCAAAGTGGCTAGCAATATGAAATCAGTGTATGAATTATTTATAGAAGAAACTGAAAAACCAGAACCAAATGTTGATATGTTAGAGTCACTTATTTATAGATTGCCAAAAGAAGATATTGATAAGATAACTGAATTAAATTTAAATAATAAAAAGTTGGACAAATTGCCCGAAGCTATAGGTAACCTTACCAGTTTACAAGAATTGTCTTGTTCTTATGGTAAGATAAATTTAATACCAGATAGTATAGGTAACCTTACTAATTTACAAAATTTTTTTTGTTATAATAATAAGATAAATTTAATACCAGATAGTATAGGTAACCTTACTAATTTACAACAATTTTCTTGTTCTTGTAACCAAATAAATGAAATTCCAGATAGTATATGTAACCTAACTAATTTACAACATTTAAATTGTTCTCATAATCAAATTAATGCATTACCAGCCACTATAGGAAACCTTACTAATTTACAAACATTTTTTTGTAGTAATAGTAAAATAAGTAAATTACCTGATAGTATAGGTAATCTTACTAATTTACAGCGATTTAATTGTAGTAATAATAAAATAAGTAAATTGCCTGATAATATAGATAATCTTACTAATTTACAGCAATTTTATTGTTATGGTAATCAAATAAGTGTGTTACCAGATAGTGTAAGTAACCTTACTAATTTACAATATTTTTCTTGTTCTAATAATAAAATAAATATTTTGCCAAATAGTATATGTAACCTTATTAATTTACAATATTTTTCTTGTTCTAATAATAAAATAAATATTTTGCCAAATAGTATATGTAACCTTATTAATTTACAGAGATTTAATTGTTATTTTAATAAAATAAGTAAATTGCCTGATAGTATAGGTAATCTTACTAATTTACAGCAATTTTATTGTCATGGTAATCAAATAAGTGTGTTACCAGATAGTGTAAGTAACCTTACTAATTTACAATATTTAAATTGTTCTCATAATAAAATGAGCGGAATTCCTCAATGGTTAAATGATATGAATATATGCCATATGAGAACTTAAATAAATTAGTTGATATGTTAATCAAAATTAAATATATTATGCAATTATTTATTTTATTTAATAATTTTGCCTTTATAAAGGCAAAATTATTATGTGTTATACATATTTAAAGTGTATTACATATGGACCTGACACTTCTCCTAATTCAAAGGTATAAAATTTCACAACTTACCTAACTATTTCTATCTACATTTATTTCCTATTGTTATCCTTTTCATTTATACATCTACTTCATTTATGGTTACATCATATAATGGTTAATCCAACAATAATATAATTAATGTGTTATACCTTAGTTTGGATATTGGTACTGTTTAATGGTTCTATCTATATTCTATAAGAAAAATTGATTCTTTAACAGTATATACTTTATGTATTATAATGTAATTATAGCAGGAAATAAAGATGTCTAAAGTCGCAACCAATATGAAACCTGTATATGAATTATTTATAGAAGAAACTGAAAAACCAGAACCGGATGTTGATATGTTAGAATCACTTATTGATAGATTGCCAAAAGAAGATATTGATAAGATAACTGAATTAAATTTGAGGAGTAAAAAACTGGACAAACTACCAAATAATATAGGTAACCTTACCAGTTTACAAGAATTGTCTTGTTCTTATGGTAAGATAAATTTAATACCAGATAGTATAGGTAACCTTACTAATTTACAAAATTTTTTTTGTTATAATAATAAGATAAATGAAATTCCAGATAGTATAGGTAACCTTACTAATTTACAACAATTTTCTTGTAGCAATAATCAAATAAATGAAATTCCAGATAGTATATGTAACCTAACTAATTTACAATATTTAAATTGTTCTCATAATCAAATTAATGCATTACCAGACACTATAGGAAACCTTACTAATTTACAAGAATTTTATTGTTCTTATGGTAAGATAAGTAAATTACCTGATAGTATAGGTAATCTTACTAATTTGCAACAATTTTATTGTAGCAATAATCAAATAAGCGAAATCCCTGATAGTATAGGTAACCTTACTAATTTACAATATTTTGGTTGTTACAATAATCAAATAAATTTAATACCAGATAGTATAGGTAACCTTACTAATTTACAAGAATTTTATTGTTCTAACAATAAAATAAGTAAAATCCCAGATAGTATAGGTAACCTTACTAATTTAATATATTTTACTTGTCACGGCAATAAAATAAGTAAAATTCCAGATAGTGTAGGTAACCTTGCTAATTTACAACAATTTTGTTGTCACGACAATAAAATAAGTAAAATTCCCCAATGGCTAAATGATATGAATATACGTTATATAAGAACTTAAATAAATTGGCAGATATGCCAATCAAAAATTAAATATATTATGCAATTATTTATTTTATTTAATGATTATATCCTTACAATAGCCTTATTATCATGTGTTATACATATTTAAAGCATTAAAAGGACCTGACACTTATCCTAAATCAATGCTAGAATTTTCGCCACCTACCAAACTATTTATATTAACACCATATAATGGTTAATCCGACAATAATTTAATTAATGTGTTCTACCTTAGTTTGGATATTTTACCATATTATGGTTCTGGTTATATTCTATCAAAAAAAAATTGATTCTTTAACAGTATATACTTATGTATTATAATAATATCAATTATAGGAGGAAATAAAGATGTCCAAAGTCGCAACCAATATGAAATCAGTATATGAATTATTTATAGCAGAAACTGAAAAACCAGAGCCAGATGTTGACATATTAGAGTCACTTATTGATAGACTACCGCAAGAAGACATTTATAAAATAACTGAATTAAATTTAACTAAGAAAAAATTGGATAAATTGCCCGACAATATAGGCAACCTTACTAATTTACAAAAAAATGGTTGTTCTAGCAATAAAATAAGTGAAATCCCAGATAGTATAGGTAATCTTACTAATTTACAATATTTTTGTTGTTCTAATAATCAAATAAGTGTGTTGCCAGATAGTATAGGTAACCTTACTAATTTACAATATTTTAGTTGTTCTTTTAATAAAATAAGTGAAATCCCAGATACTATAGGTAACCTTACTAATTTACAAGAATTTTTTTGTTCTTATAATAAAATAGGTGAAATCCCAGATAGTATAGGTAACTTTACTAACTTACAATATTTTTTTTGTGAAAATAATAAAATAAGTGAAATTCCAGACAGTATAGGTAACATTACTAATTTACAACGATTTTCTTGTAATGGTAACCAAATAAGCGAAATTCCAGACAGTATAGGTAATCTTACTAATTTACAGCAATTTTCTTGTTATAGTAATAAAATAAGTAAAATCCCCAATAGTGTAAGTAGCCTCACTAATTTACAATATGTTAATTTCTCATATAATTACATCGATAAAATCCCCAAATGGTTGAATGATATGAATATATTTAGTATGATAACTAATAATAACAATAATATATTTTATTAGGCACATATAATAAAAAATTGACAATTTATGCAATTATTTATTTTATTTAATGAATTATATCCTTACACTGGCCTTATTATCATATGTTATGCATCTTTAAAGTGTATTACATAAGGACCATTTACTCTTCCTAATTCAATGCTATAAATTTTCGCCACCCTACCAAACTATTTCTATCTACATTTATTTCCTATTGTTATCCTTTATTTTATACATATACTTCATTTATGGTTACACCATATAATGGTTAATCCGACAATAATCTAATTAATGTGTTCTGCCTTAGTTTGGATATTTTACCATATTATGGTTCTGGTTATATTCTATCAAAAAAAAAATTGATTCTTTAACAGTATATACTTATGTATTATAATAATATCAATTATAGGAGGAAATAAAGATGTCCAAAGTAGCAACCAATATGAAACCAGTATATGAATTATTTATAGAAGAAACTGAAAAACCAGAACCGGATGTTGATATGTTAGAGTCACTTATTGATAGATTACCAAGAGAAGACATTGATAGGATAACTGAATTAAATTTAGATCATAAAAGACTGGACAAACTGCCCAATAATATAGGTAATCTTACTAACTTGCAAGAATTATATTGTTTTAATAGTCAAATAAGAGAAATCCCTGATAGTATAGGTAACCTTACTCATTTGCAAGAAATATCGATTCATAGAAATAAAATAAGTAAAATACCAGAAAGTATAGGTAACCTAACTAATTTACAGATATTTAATTGTTCTTATAATCAAATAAGCGAAATACCTGAGATGATGAAGAATTATTATTCTTCATCATCCGAGCCGGTGAAAGAGGATTTAAATCCTCTTTCGCTACCTGATAGTATAGGTAACCTTACTAATTTACAACATTTTAATTGTTCTGGTAATAAAATAGGCAAATTACCATATAGTATAGGTAACCTTACTAATTTACAAGAATTTTATTGTTCTTATGGTAAGATAAGTAAATTACCTGATAGTATAGGAAACCTTACTAATTTACAAACACTTTTTTGTAGTAATAATCAAATGAGTGAAATCCCTGATAGTATAGGTAACCTTATTAATTTACAATTATTTGAGTGTTCTGATAATCAAATAAGTGAAATCCCTGATAGTATAGGTAACCTTACTAATTTAAAACAATTTTATTGTTTTGATAATAAAATAAGCAAAATCCCTAATAGTATAAGTAACCTTACTAATTTACAGCAATTTAATTGTTGTAATAATAAAATAAGTGAAGTCCCAAAATGGATAATTGATATGAATATACCTTATATGAGGATTTAATTCAATGCTTATAAATTTTCGTAACATACCTATTCATTTATACTTATTATCATATAATGGTTAATCCGACAATAATTAATTTAATTATGTTGCTCAATTTTAATTGGAATATGTGGTAATTAAGTCAGCATGATCAAATGCCATATCTGGCAGATTATTAATATCAGCCCACATATAATCTACTGCATCATCTCCGGCTTTAATATGATTATGTATTTCGGGTAATTTTCCTATAAATACATTTGATATACAGAAACCTCTTGGATCTCGAGTATTATTTCCAACAGTTGTAACATATTCTAATTCAATATCATCTAAATTTGTCTCTTCTTTTAGTTCTCTTTTCGCTGCTGAAATAATATCATCATCTTTTTGTTCAATCCTTCCTCCAGGTAAAGCCCAATAATTTTTATATGGCTCTTTTCCTCTTTTTATTAATAATACTTTTTCATTATCTAGTATAATATTATCAACAGTAGCTATAACATTTCCGTCATGTTTAAGATGAGAATGAATACCTAAACCTTTTATTACAAGGTTCCACCATCCACCATCTGTATCTTCAATGGTATTACTCATCTTAACTAATTCACCATCTAATGATATCATTTCCCATGTTTTACTTCTTTTTCCAAAAAAGAACAATGTCCATGTATCTTCTTCATCTCCTAACATAACTCTATGGAATGATTCACCATTAAGATAATTGAAATGAAATCGATTTCTTTCATATGTATCATATTTCATAGTATCTCTATCAACTATACGTTCACTATATCTACCTGCTAATATGAAACTTAGTGATCGCTTCCATGGATGATTATGATAACCTCTGTCTGGATCTGACTTTACAAAATGATGGATACATATACCTGGACCATCATTTGTTAATGCTAATATATGGTATCTATATAAGAATGGAACACCATTATCATCTCTAATAACTTTTACAGGAAGATAATTTGTTATAGATACAATTAACCATCTAATAACTAATTCTATCTTATCTATAAATGAAGAAAGCATCTTATTGATATATATTGAAATTATGTATACTTATTGTTAAAAGATCAATTTTTTTGCAATAATAAAGAATATTCTTTATCATTCGAGTTGGACAAAAGAGGATTTAATATCCTTTTGTTCCAGATACTTCAAAAAAATTGATTCTTTAACAGTATGTACTTATGTATTATAATGTAATTATAGCAGAAAATAAGGATGTCTAAAGTCGCAACCAATATGAAATCAGTATATGAATTATTTATAGAAGAAACTGAAAAATCAGAGCCAGATGTTGACATATTAGAATCACTTATTGATAGATTACAACAAGAAGACATTGATATAATAACTGTATTAAATTTAAGTCAGAAAAAGTTGGATGAATTGCCTGATAATATAGGTAATCTTACTAATTTACAATATTTTAATTGTTCTTATAATCAAATAAGTGTCTTGCCGGACAGTATAGGTAATCTTGCTAATTTGCTCTATTTTGCTTGTCGTGAAAATAAAATAAGTGTATTACCAAGAGCTGATGAAGAATATTCTTTATCATCTGGATCGGGTAAAAGAGGATATATATCATCTTTCGCTTCCAGTAGTATATGTAACCTTACTAGTTTACAAGAATTATGGATTAATAATAATCAAATAGATGAGTTACCTAATAGTATAGGTAACCTTACTAAATTGCAAACTTTTGCTTGTTATAGTAATAAAATAAGTGAAATTCCAGACAGTATAGGTAATCTTACTAATTTACAATATTTTTTTTGTGAAAATAATAAAATAAGTGAAATACCTTATAGTATAGGTAATCTTACTAATTTACAACATTTTCATTGTTCCTACAATAAAATAAATGAAATCCCTGATAGTATAGGAAATCTTACTAATTTACAGCAATTTTATTGTTGTAATAATAAAATAAGTATTTTGCCTGATAGTATAGGTAATCTTACTAATTTACAAGAATTATGGATTAGGTCTAATCGCATCAACAAGATACCACAATGGCTGAATGATATGAATATACCTGATATGCAAACTTAACTAAATAAATAGTAAAATATCGATAAATTATGAAATTATTTATTTTATTTAAGGATTATATCCTTACACATACCTTATTATCATATGTTATGCATCTTTAAAGTGTATTAAATAAGGGCCTGACACTTTTCCTAATTCAATGCTATAAATTTCGCCACCCTACCAAACTATTTCTATCTACATTTATTTCCTATTGTTATCCTTTATTTTATACATCTACTTCATTTATGGTTACACCATATAATGGTTAATCCAACAATAATCTAATTAATGTGTTCTGCCTTAGTTTGGATATTGTACTGTTTGATGGTTCTAGCTATATTCTATCAAAAAATTGATACTTTAACAGTATATACTTATGTATTATAATGTAATTATAGCAGAAAATACAGATGTCCAAAGTCGCAACCAATATGAAATCAGTATATGAATTATTTATAGAAGAAACTGAAAAAACAGAACCGGATGTTGACATATTAGAGTCACTTATTGATAGGTTACAACAAGAAGACATTGATATAATAACTGTATTAAATTTAAGTCAGAAAAAGTTGGATGAATTGCCTGCTAATATAGGTAATCTTACTAATTTACAATATTTTAATTGTTCTTATAATCAAATAAGTGTCTTGCCGGAGCTGATGAAGAATATTCTTTATCATCTGGATCGGGTAAAAGAGGATATATATCATCTTTCGCTTCCAGTAGTATATGTAACCTTACTAGTTTACAAGAATTATGGATTAATAATAATCAAATAGATGAGTTACCTAATAGTATAGGTAACCTTACTAAATTGCAAACTTTTGCTTGTTATAGTAATAAAATAAGTGAAATTCCAGACAGTATAGGTAATCTTACTAATTTACAATATTTTTTTTGTGAAAATAATAAAATAAGTGAAATACCTTATAGTATAGGTAATCTTACTAATTTACAACATTTTCATTGTTCCTACAATAAAATAAATGAAATCCCTGATAGTATAGGAAATCTTACTAATTTACAGCAATTTTATTGTTGTAATAATAAAATAAGTATTTTGCCTGATAGTATAGGTAATCTTACTAATTTACAAGAATTATGGATTAGGTCTAATCGCATCAACAAGATACCACAATGGCTGAATGATATGAATATACCTGATATGCAAACTTAACTAAATAAATAGTAAAATATCGATAAATTATGAAATTATTTATTTTATTTAAGGATTATATCCTTACACATACCTTATTATCATATGTTATGCATCTTTAAAGTGTATTAAATAAGGGCCTGACACTTTTCCTAATTCAATGCTATAAATTTCGCCACCCTACCAAACTATTTCTATCTACATTTATTTCCTATTGTTATCCTTTATTTTATACATCTACTTCATTTATGGTTACACCATATAATGGTTAATCCAACAATAATCTAATTAATGTGTTCTGCCTTAGTTTGGATATTGTACTGTTTGATGGTTCCTTCTGATGCCTTACCAAAGTATATGTTGAAATGATAAAATATAAATTAATTTATTAGGTCATCAAGTTTCACTAACTCACTGTTAGTATTACAATCATCACATAATCTAATAATACTACCTGCTAATAATGACATCATTTCCATGTCAATACCATCCATATTACTATAATAATATGGTACCATTGAATAACCTTTTTTCTGTTTACATTTAACACACATGCATGCGATACATGCATCTGATAGTACTCCACCTATTATATTTTTTTTGTAAATCCCCATCACACCTATTATACAGTTACATGAATTACATATGTCACAGATAGTATATTGATCACTACATTTATGGTTAGATAGATTACTGTGACCTATACATTCACATGTATTTGTAACCTTGTTAATATTACATATCTTACATATATGTTTTGCGCATACATTATATTCATTAGATGTCATCATATTGATACATCCTTCTACTGCACATTCATGCATAACACAATATGGATTTTTTCTTTGTATATCTGTAGACACAAGATAGCATCCATCTGCTCTACATGAATGCTTTTCACATACTTCTACATCTTCATTACACACTTTTGATTTGCATTTATATATTTTGCATGTATGCCTTTTACAATAACCATATGAAGTTATCATCTGATTAAAACAATTATCATATTTGCATTCATGATCAGAACAATAATCATTATATGTAGGATTTTCACACCAACTAGATTTGCATGAGTGGTCTTTACAAAAATCTGAATAGTGTAATACAAATTTATCACAATTATCTATACCACATCCATGAATTATACATTTATTTCCATTATCTAATTGTGTACTTTTTGTATCTACGCAACTATTACTATCTGTACAAGTTGCACTATTAATTGCAAATATGCATCTTAAACATAATCTAGGGAAACACATTTTTATATAGTTGGATCTACAACCATCACACATTATTTTTAATGCTTTGTTTATTTCTCTGGGAATATCACCACATCTATCATTATAATCACAATTAAATACCTTTGACATTGCTATTTATAACTCAATATTATAAATCAATAGCAACTTTCTTTGTCACTTTCAATTTTTCTAACTGGTAGGCTATCAAAACAAAAAATTTAATATAGGATTATTTGGCCAAGTTTCTGTATCAGGAATATTCATATCATTTAGCCATTTGGGGATTTCACCTATTTTATTATGGTGACAATGAAACTTTTGTAAATTAACAAGATTACCTATACTATCAGGGATTTCACCTATTTTGTTATGGTGACAATGAAACTTTTGTAAATTAACAAGATTACCTATACTATCTGGAATTTCACTTATTTGGTTATTAAAACAATAAAAATATTGTAAATTAGTAAGGTTACCTATACTATCAGGTAATACACTTATTTGATTATAATAACAATAAAAGTGTTTTAAATTAACAAGATTACCTATACTATCAGGTAATACACTTATTTGATTATCATTAATCGATAAATATTGTAAATTAACAAGATTACCTATACTATTAGGTAACTTACTAATTTTATTACTAGAACAATCGAATTTTTGTAAATTAACAAGATTACCTATACTATTAGGTAATACACTTATTTGATTATCATTAATCGATAAATATTGTAAATTAACAAGATTACCTACACTATTAGGTAACTTACTTATTTTATTATAATTACAATAAAAGTGTTTTAAATTAATAAGGTTACCTATACTATTAGGTAACTTACTAATTTTATTACTATTAATCTGTAATTTTTGTAAATTAATAAGGTTACCTATACTATCAGGGATTTCACTTATTTGATTAAAAGAACAATTAAAATCTTGTAAATTAACAAGATTACCTACACTATTAGGTAACTTACTAATTTGATTATCATTAATCCGTAATTCTTGTAAATTAACAAGATTGCCTATATTATTAGGTAGTTTATACAAATTTTTGTAACTTAAATTTAATTTTGTTATCTTATCAATGTTTTCTTGTGGTAATCTATCAATAAGTGACTCTAATATGTCAATATGTGGTCTTGGTTTGTCAGTTTCCTCTGTAAATGATTCATATACTGATTTTATACCTTGTGGTATAAGTGGTTCTGTCTCTCCTGCAAATAATTGGTGTACTGATTTCATATTGTTAGCTACTCTAGACATATATATTACTTATTATAATTACTATAATTGATAGTATTATGTATATAAATTATAACATTCAATTAATAAATCAATTTTTCTAACTGGTAAATTCACGAATAAAAAATGAAATTATTATCTCCAGTAAGCACTATTTAATGATACATGTTACACAAAAATGGGTTGTTTATTATCTTGTTGGAATAGGGATGAAATACCCTCCTATGTACATATAGTAAAATATGTTAAAATAAACTGTAAAGAATGTGGATGCGTTACAACAGTACGAACAGATACTTCAGAATATAGGCAAAATAAGTGTTATTCCTGTTATCGGAATAGTTTTGATAAAATGTATGATATTACTAAAAATAATAATACAACATATCAAAATAAACCTAAATGTAAAGGATGTTATGGTTCTGTAATTGGCGGAAATAGTGGTTATTGTGTGATATGTTATGACAAACATATATGTCCAAAATGTTGTAAATACTATTCTTCAAGTAACTCAAAAACATACATAACTCAACAAAATTATGCAAATGAATATGGTGCGTGTTGTAGGGATTGTTTTCATAGGATAAGTGCGAAACATGATAATATAGCATCATATTATAAATAACTCAAGAACATATTTTCCTTATTAATGCAAACAGAAAGGAAGCCATAACATAGGAAAATTGAATAATAAATTATAAATCAATACTAGTCAAATGGATCTGTTAAATTGATAGTATGTGTCATGATCCCGCATTTCAAGATATGTTTCTATTTCCTTGTACAAGAGAAAATATTGATGCACTACCTAGCAGTAATCCATCAATATGTGATATAGTGTTCCTTGCTGCAACTATTCCAGTAACATTTTTAATAGATATTGTAATATTTGTACTTATCTTGTTATTATTACCATTTGCAATTGGTATTGGTATTATATTCATTGTAATATTTTTTATTATATTTGTGGCGGTTAATATAATAACATGTTGTATTCCGATAATATGTATGAGTTTTTATTATAAATATACACATACATATGATTTAGTCAACAATGTAGATTAATTTTTTATTTGATACTAATTAGGATATGTAACTAGTTATAATAAATAAAATTATTTGGTTCCAATCATGGCATCATGTTAATTTATTCTTGCCCATTACAAATCCTTCTATACTGCAATTTCATTTTATTTAATATTAAATATGTGACATTTGGTGGGATTACTATTTTATTTAATGGTTGGTCAA
>Ga0209692_10004556_pt1 | contig 12460 bp, 8 predicted proteins | sample tdDd472_FD_187129 | JGI IMG/M metagenome (GOLD analysis project Ga0209692, IMG submission 187129) | Marine sediment microbial communities from the Atlantic coast under amendment with organic carbon and nitrate - tdDd47.2 (SPAdes)... | ecosystem: Environmental > Aquatic > Marine > Coastal >...
CGGAGCTGGACATGGACGAGCGGGCCCGGGTCCTCTGCGATTATCTCGCGGGCATGACCGACGGGTTCGCGAGCCGCATCTACAAGCGGCTCTTCGACGCGGACTTCGGGAGTATCGTGGATCTGGTCTAGCTCACCTTCTCATCGCCGCCTGGATCCGCAAGAACTCCCCCAGATTCTCCATGGTCACCAGCCCCACCAGCTTACCCGACAGATCGGTCACGGGCATGGTCCGACAGCTCCGGGCTCCGAGGCGCTGGTACACCGTCTCCACCATCTCACCGACGTGAGCGGTCATGAACTCGTCCTGCATCACCCGCTCGACCGCCGACCCCGGTCCGATCTCGTGCAGCCCGCGCAGCATGTCCTCCTGACGGAGTACGCCCACCAGTCGGCCTCCGGAAAGCACGGGAAAATCCCGCTGGTTTCCATCGAGGGTCACCTGCACGGCCTTCAGCAGCTGGTCGTCCACGTCGAGGACGATGAAGTTGGTCTGCATGACACGCTGCAGGGGAATGCCACCCAGGGCGCCCTTCATCTGCACCATGCTCGATTCCTGCGCTGCGCCGATCCACACGAAGAAAGCGATGAACAGCAGGAACGGGTTCCAGAACAGGCCTACCAGCCCGAAGACCAGGGCCAGGGCCTGGCCGATGCCGGCCGCGATCTGGGTGGCCTTGGTATACTCCAGGCGCATGGCCAGCAACGCCCGCAGCACCCGTCCACCATCCATGGGGAAGGCGGGGATGAGGTTGAAGAGCAGCAGGAAGATGTTCACCACCAGGACCCGCTCGACAAAGGGACCGCGAGTCCAGCCCAGCCCCTCGACCGGAGCCAGGACACCGGACATGGACAGCCAGGCGAACAAGCCCGCCGCAATGACCACGTTGACCGCGGGACCGGCCAGCGCCACCACCAGTTCCTGCTTCGGGTCACGGGGCATGCGCTCCAGTCTGGCCACCCCGCCGATGGGATAGAGCACGATGTCCCGGGTTCGCACACCGAACCGGGCGGCGGCCAGCGCATGGCCGAACTCGTGGAGGAGCACGCACAAGAAGATGGTCAGGAAGAAGCCCACACCTAGCAGCGCGGCCTCCACCGAGCGGGTGGCGAACCAGGCGTTCACCGCCATGAATCCCAGCAAGAGCAGGAACGTCGCGTGAAGGTAGACGGCGATGCCGCGATAGGTGCCGAGGTGCAGGGTCCAGCGCATGGGCGCCTCCGGTGGTTGATGAGCGGTGGCCAGGGGACGGTCGTTGCCAAGGGGGCAACGCCAGACAGGGTAGCGCGGACGGGCCGCAGCGTCTATCCTGGCCCCATGAATCGTTGGAACATTATCCTGCTGATCCTCATGGGCTTGACCGCCCCGGCCATGGCGAATCCCGTCACGGTCGATGCCGTGGTGAGCCCGGGGGCCAATGGCGGCTATACCCTGTCCTGGTATTTCGAGTTCCCCGACGACTGGCATCTCTACGGCCCCTTCCAGAACGACTCGGGATTCCCCCCACGGATCACCATGGATCTGGCCGACGGCTGGGAACGGGGACCGATCCAGTGGCCCGTGCCGTCTCGGCATGTGTCCCCCGGGGACCTTCTGGACCATGTCTATCCCGATGACCTCATCTTGACCCAGTCCCTCACCGGGCCTCTGGATGCGGTCCTTCCCGACCTCACCGCCCGGCTGCAGTGGCTGGTCTGCCGAGAGATGTGCGTGGCCGGCGATTCCACCCTGACGGTCAGGCTCGCTGACCCACCCGAGGCCTGGACATCGTCCATGGAAGATCAGCTGTCGGCGTTCCCGGCTGAGAAGGTCACGGTGGAGCGGAATGGCTCACTGATCACGATCACGGTGCCGAGGGCCTCTTTGCTGAGATTCGCCCCTTTCGAGGGTGGCCCCCGCTTTCAGGATTTACTTTCGACCAGCCAGGTCGAGGGAAACATCCTGAGGCTGGAATTATCCACCAAAAGAACTCCTGGTGAACCGCTAAGTGGAGTGTTGTCTGCAAACTACAATAAGCAAAATGAAATCATCGGACTCATTGTAATAGAATAACTTGCGAGCTCAACTTGAAAGGGATCAACCATGATATCCAGATTGATGTTCCTCATGCTGTCCCTGGCGGCGATTCCGGCCCTGGCCGGCGTCGGCCCCGGCGACATCGCGCCCGATTTCACCCTCTACGACCTAGAGAACAATCCCCACACCCTGTCCGACTACCTCGACGCGGGAAATGCCGTGGTGCTGGAGTGGTTCAACCCCGACTGCCCCTTCGTCAAGAAGCACCACCTCGACAACCACACCATGCGTGAGACCTACGCCCTGGCCGCCGAACATGGCGTGGTCTGGCTGGCCATCAACTCGGCCGCGCCCGGCAAGCAAGGCCATGGCCAGCGTGAGAACAAGGTTGCCCGGGACAAGTACAAGATCCAATACCCGGTCCTCCTGGATGAGAGCGGCAAGATCGGACACCTGTACGGCGCCAAGACGACGCCCCATATGTTCGTCATCGGCAATGACGGAACCATCGCCTATGCCGGAGCCATCGACGACAACCGCTCACCCTATGATCTGGGTGAGATCAATTACGTGGTCGCTGCCCTCCGGTCCCTCCTCAAGGGCGAGGCATTGAAAGTGCCGGAGACGCAGCCGTATGGATGTAGTGTGAAGTATGCAGACTGAGTGTTGAACCTGGTAAGCGGGGAGGCCGGCCTGGACAGGGCCGGCCTTTTTCATGTTAGCGGGAGGCCAGTTCACCGTGCCGCCAGACGGCCGCACCGATGTTGGTCGCTCCCGAGCAGAGGCCGATGGCCTTGGCCAGTTCTCGCTGACAGAGGCGCTCATCATGCTGGCATTCACGTTCATCGACCAGCGACTCCAGCAAGGGCAGAGCCTCGACGGCCCCGAGCTGGCCCAGTGCCCAGACCGCCTGGTTCCGCTCTCGCAGTTCATGCTGGTCGGAGCCGGCCACAGCCATCAGGGCCGTCACCGGATCGCCGGCATGACAGACCTGGGCGAAGTCAACGGCCCCCTGCACCTGTCGGCCGATGGTGACACAGATCACCAGGAATCCGGCCAGGACCAGGACCAGGGACGACAGGCCGATGGCACGCCAATGCTTGCGAAGGAACATGGTTCACCCTCCTCACCACTCGATGCCAGGGGCGGCAACTCGGCAAAGTCTAGCACGCCCAGCACCGGTGGAGACAAGAAAAGGCGCCGACCCTTGAGTCGGCGCCTTGTTCTTCGATCAGCTGCGTCCTGCTAGACCAGTTCCAGCATCACCGCATGCTTCATCACGACCTGTCCCTCCTCGACGAGGACGGTCTTGACCGTCCCCTCCCAGGGAGACTGCACCTCGTTGGCCATCTTCATGGCCTCGAGCACGACGACGCCCTCACCTCGGCGCACCCGCTGTCCCGGCTCAACCAGAACCTTCAGGATCAGGCCCGGGATCAGGGTCTCTACCTTGGTCTTGTCCACCGGCTTCCACGGCTTGCGCGCGCGGAAATTCCGGGTGGTCCGACTCTGGTAATCGGTGCCGTCATGGTGGAACGTGACCAGCGTTTTATCCTCGGGGACTCCGGGGAAATCCGGCATGACCTTGCTCCTTCGTTGCCTCTCCAGTTCCCTCTAGAACGGCGGAATGCCGTGCTTTCGCTCGGGCCTGGATTCAGTCTTGGTAGCCGACACATGAATGGCGTGCACCAGGAAGTCCCGCGTCTCGCCAGGCTGGATGACGGCATCAATGTGGCCGTCACGCGCGGCGATGTACGGGTTGGAGAACTTGTCCTTGTACTCCTGGATCTTCTCCTGCCGCATGGCATCGGGATCTTCGGCCCCGGAGATCTCCTTGCGGAAGATGATGTTCGCCGCGCCCTCGGAGCCCATCACCGCGATCTCGGCACAGGGCCAGGCGAACACGAAGTCCGCGCCCAGATGCCGGGAACACATGGCGATGTATCCACCGCCGTAGGCCTTGCGCAGGATCACGGTCACCTTGGGAACCGTGGCCTCGCTGTAGGCATACAGGATCTTGGCGCCGTGACGGATCACGCCCGCGTGCTCCTGGTCGACGCCGGGCAGGTAACCCGGCAAGTCGACGAAGCTGATCAAGGGAATATTGAACGCGTCGCAGAAGCGGATGAACCGTGCGGCCTTGTCCGAGGCATCGACGTCGAGCACACCGGCCAGGTAAGCCGGCTGGTTGCCCACGATGCCCACGGTTTTGCCGTCGAGGCGCGCGAACCCGATGACGATGTTCTTGGCCCAGTGCTCCTGGATCTCCAGGAAGTCACTGTCGTCACACACCGACTTCACCACATCCCGCACATCGTAGGGCTGACGCGGGTCGTCGGGCATGATGTTCTCGACATCGAACTCGGGCTTCGGCGGTCTAGGTGCCACCGGTGTACTGAGCTTGCGGTTGTTCCAGGGAATGAATTCCACGAGCCGTTTGATCTGCTCGAAGCATTCCTGCTCGCTCCGTGCGTAGAAGTGCGCGTTGCCCGAGATCTCGGACTGCACCCGGGCGCCACCGAGCTCCTCCATGGAAATTTCCTCGCCGAGCACGGTCTTGATGACCTCGGGCCCGGTGATGAACATCTTGGAGATCTTGTCCACCACGAACACGAAGTCCGTGAGGGCCGGCGAGTAGACCGCACCACCGGCACAGGGGCCGAGGATCACCGAGATCTGCGGGATCACGCCCGAGGCCAGGGTGTTGCGGTAGAAGATCTCGCCGTAACCAGCGAGGGAGTTCACACCCTCCTGGATACGGGCACCGCCGGAGTCGTTGATGCCGATCAGGGGCACGCTCATCTTCATGGCGTGGTCCATGATCTTGGTGATCTTGCGGGCATGGGCCAGGCCCAGGGAGCCACCGGCGACGGTGAAGTCCTGGGCGAAGATGCAGACGGGAAAGCCCTTGATGGTGCCGGTGCCGGTGACCACACCGTCGCCGGGAAGCTTCTTCTGATCCATGCCGAAATCGTGGCAGTTGTGTTCGACGAAGAGGTCGTACTCGTGGAACGACGTATCGTCGCATAGCGAAGCAACACGATCCCGGGCGGTGAGTTTGCCCTGGGCCACCTGCTTCTGGACAGCTTTCTCTCCGCCCCCCTGCATGAGGGTGCGGGTGCGGCTGACGAATTCGTTGATCTTCTGGCCGAGCGACATGGTTGGGTCCTCCCTGGCCATTGATGACTCGCTCCAGACAACAATACCGGGCCTGTTAGCCCGGCGTTAACAGGGGGCAAACTGTGCTACAGTGGAAGGCCCGGGTCAAGTCAATCTGGTCCGGATTTCGTCGCGGCCCATGGGGCGGTCATAATGAAAGCCCTGGACCTGGGGGCAATTGAGAGTCTCCAGCACGGCGGCCTGAGCCTTGGTTTCGACACCTTCGGCGATGATGTCGAGCCCCAGGCGGCTCCCCAAATCGATGATGGCGGCCGCAATGGCCACATTGCGATCATCGGTGTCGATGTCCTGGACGAAGTCCTGGGCGATCTTCAGGCGATTCACGGGAAGCTGTTTCAGGTAGACCAGGGATGAATACCCAGTTCCAAAATCATCGATGGCCAGGCTGATGCCGTCGGCACGAAGGGCGGCCAGGGTGGCGGCTGCCTCGGTGGAGTCCTGCATGAGCACGCTCTCGGTGATCTCCAGTTCGAGATGCTTGGCCTCCAGGCCGGTCTCCTTGAGGATGCGCCGGACCATGTCCACGAGGTCGGGTTCGGCAAACTGCCGACCGGAAAGATTGACCGATGCCCGCAGGTCCGGATACCCGGCGTCGAGCCACTCCTTCACCTGGCTGCACACCGTGCGCAACACCCACTCGCCGATGGGATGGATCATCCCGGTTTCCTCGGCCAGGGGAATGAACTTGGCCGGCTGGATCTCCCCCTTCTCGGGGTGCTGCCAGCGCAGCAAGGCCTCGACACCGACCAGGCGCCGGGTCTTCAATTCATACTGCGGCTGGTAGACCAGGCTGAACTCCTGACGTTCCACCGCCTGACGCAGTCCGGCCTCCAGTTGCATCCGCTCCACGGTGCGGGCGTGCATCTCTTCGCTGAAGAACTGGTAGCGGTTTCTTCCCCGCGCCTTGGCGGCGTACATGGCCATGTCGGCATGCTTGAGCAAGGTGTTGACCGAGTCCCCATCGGACGGGTAGAACGCGATGCCGATGCTCGGCGAGGTGTAGACCTCGTTGCCCTCGAGGTCGAAGGGCTTGGCCAGGGTCTCCTTGATCTTGCGGGCCACCATGACGGCGTCCCGGTCGTGTTCCACCACCGGCAAGAGCAGCACGAACTCGTCGCCACCCAGGCGGCTCAGCGTATCGCCCTTGCGGATGCAGGCGGACAGACGGTCGGCGATGCCCTGCAGAAGGAGATCGCCCTTGTCGTGACCCAAGGTGTCGTTGACGACCTTGAAGTTGTCGAGGTCGCAGAATAGTAGGGCGGCCCGGCGGCCCGTGCGCTTGGCCGAAGCCAGGGTGCGGCCCAGCTGTTCGAGGAAGAAGGCCCGGTTGGGCAACTTGGTGAGGGCATCGTAATAGGCGATGCGGCGGATCTCTTCCTCGGTGCGTTTACGGTCGGAGATGTCAGTCACCGAGCCGATGTAGCCTGACAGTTGCTGACGCGAGTCGAACACCGGCTCGGCCTGGACGAAGACCCAGGTGGTCAGGCCGCGTGGCCTGCGGAAGCGGCACTCGGTGCGGAAGACCTGGCCTTCCATCACGGCCAGCTGCCAATTGCGGGTGACCGCCTGACGGTCGTCGGGATGCACGGCCTCGAGCCAGCCTTCGTCGGCGGCCTGGGCCGTGGTCAGACCGGTGATCTCTCGCCAGCGACGGTTGACGTAGCGGCAGCGACTGTTGCGGTCACAGCGGAAGATACCCACGGGAGACGACTCGGCCATGATCTGGTAACGCCGCTCGCTCTCGCGCAAGGCGTCCTCGGCCAGCTTGCGATCGGTCACATCGTGGACCGTGGAGATCATGAGGCCCTGTTCGGGAATGGGCGTGTTCACGGCGCTGATGATGCGCATGGCGCCGTCACGACCCCGCACCCGGATGTCGTCCCAGCGCATGGGCTGCTGTCCACCCTTGTCGAGGTCGGCCAGCAGATTGCGCTGGATCTCACGGCGCTGGTCGGGATCGGGACAGATGCGGTCGAGGAACCCGGCAAGGTCGGTCACGCTCTGGCTGTTCCAGGTTCCGTAGATATCCTGGAAGCGGGCGTTGACATAACCCACAGTGGACATGTCCAGGGAGTTGATGGCCAGACCGATGGGCAGGTTCTCGAGCACCTTCTCGATGAACTCGTTCCGGCGGCGAAGTTCGGCCTGAAGGGTGCGATCGCCGTGATCAGACGGCATGGCGAATCCCACGATGCCGAGGGGCTTACCCGAGGCATCATGGAGGGAGGCATAGCGGCAGGAAATCGTCGTCGGGCTGCCGTCGGGCATGGTCAGCTCGACCTGGCGATAGGCGGAGCGAGGTTCGGTGTCCAGCCCCGCCAGCACCCCGCGCAACGAGGCCCGGTCCTCATCACTGAGTCCGGGAATGGGCTGGTTCAGCAATTCCTCTTGAGGCTTGCCGAGGAGACGACACAATTCGGGATTGACCGCCATGATTCGGCCCTGGCAATCAAGGGCGACAACACCCAAGGGCAAGGTCCGGATGAGGGCCTGAGCGAAGGCACCATCGTCGAATTGGCCGGCGGTCGGACCGCCAAAGCCCTGGGGTCTGGGTTTCAATATGGTCAGGCCTCCTTGCGGACCACGCTGTTCAGCGAGCACTTTTCCCTAGGTTAGAATACGGAATAACCCGCGGCGCCGCACACTTCCGGCGCCGCGGGCCCCAATACTTTCAACAGTTTAACGCGCTGCAGCCGCCCGCTTCGGGCTGGGCTTGGCCGCCTTCTTGGCCTCGTTGGCGGCCTCGAGCATGAGCTCCACCGCCTTGACGAGTTGAGGGTCCTGTCCCGTCAGACGCTCAACCGGCCCCAATGGCACAAGGAAATCAGGAATACAGCCCCCGTGCTCCTGATTCTTGTTGTTGCGATCGAGATTCTGGTCGTCACCCCAGACATACCAGCCCCGGAAGGGCAAGCGCACCCAACCACCATCGAGGGTCGTCCAGCCGCCGGTGGAGATCACGTTACCGCCGGTGGTCTGACCAACCACGGGCCCCCGGCCAATGGACCGGATGGCATGGCTGAAGATCTCGGCGTTGGAGTAGCTCGATTCATCACAGATCACCGCAATGGGCTTGTTCCAGCGCTGCATGGGCAAGCGCTCGGCGTCGGGGTAACCGACCTCCCCCCCACGGGGAACGGTGTAGGCGTGGGTGGGCTGGGTCAAGATGGTCAACAGCATGTCCGTGGTCCAGCCGCCGCCGTTCCATCGCACGTCGATGACCAGGGCGTCCTTGCCCGCGGCCGCCGCATAGAGGTCGCGTTCGAAGACCTCGACCTCACGCATGCCCATGCCCTGGATGTGGACATAGCCGATCTTGCCGTCCGACTGCTCCTCCACCCGGGCCCGATTGGACCGCACATCGGCGTCGTAGATCCGCTGACGGATGGTGCGGAAGGACGCCGGGCGAAGTTCGACATCGAACTCGTCGCCGTCGCGCCTGGCCGTCACCATCACCGGATCGCCTCCGGCCGCCACGATGGGCGCCCAGAGGTTGTCCTCACGGCCCACCTCCTGGCCGTCGATGGCCATGATCACATCGCCATCCTGCAGGCCGCCGCTGGCCCGATCGGAGGGGCCATGGGGCACGACCCGAGCCACCCGCACGCCGTCGTCGTCGTGGGCGGGGTCCAGTTCGAGGCCGAGCCAACCGTTATTGGCACCGCCCCCCCGACCACCGGGGTAGTAACCCATGTGCGAGGCGTTGAGGCTGCGCACCATGATGTTCATGACATCGGCGAAGTCCTGGTCATGATCCAGGCCGGCGGCCAGTTCCAGCGCCTTCTCACGTTGAGCCGGCCAGTCGATACCGTGCATATCCTCGTCATAGAAGCTGTCGCGCAAGCGGCGCCAACCTTCTTCCACCACTTGCTGTCGGTAGGCGGCGTGATCGATGGTCAGGCGCGCCCGGAAGGACGACGTCTCGAGCTTTCCACCAGCCAGAGGCACCCGGGCCGGCTTGCCGTCCTTGAGGAGCCAGACCGTCTTCTGATCGGGGCCCAGGTGGGCCGCGCTGGCCCCGGCACCACCCTGGGTGAGGGCTTCACGTTCCTTGCCGAAGCGGTCGACGGTGTAGATGTCCCGCTTGCCGCCAATGGAGGCGGCGTAGGCGATCTTGTCACCCTTGGGGTGGATGGCCACCACGGATTCATCGCCCGGCAGGCGGGTGAGGCGACGAACGCGCAGGTGGATGTCCTCGAGGTCGACCACGATGAGCTCGGGCTCGTCGGCCTTGTCCTCGGCCTTGTCCTCATCCTTGTCCTCATCCTCATCGGAATCGGCGTCCTTCTTGTCCTTCTTCTTGTCGCGGGTCTTCTCCCAGATCTTCCACTCCTCCTCGGACCGCTCGTGATCGGCGCGGGTGAGGTAGCAGAAGACCACGTCAGTCTGATTGCCGAATCGTTGGGTGTTCCAGGCCAGCATGCTGCCGCTCTCATTCCAGACCGGACCGAAGTCGTAGTCGGGGTGCTGGCTCACATTCACGGCATCGCCACCCTGAGCGGGAATCACCCAGATGTCCGTGTTGAAATCGGATCCGGTGGACACCGCGTAGGCGATCCACTGACTGTCCGGCGACCAGCTATAGTCCGGGCTGTCCCAGCCCTCGAACAGGGTCTTGCGACCGCCGCCATCGGCATCCATGACCACCAGCTTGCCCTGTCCATGCAGGTAGGCAAGCTTCTTGCCGTCGGGCGACCACGCCGGGTTGGTGCATTCCACGCCCGAGGGAGTCAGCCATTCCACCTTGTGCCGGCGGGCATCACGCAGCAGGGACTCATCCTCGTCATCACTCACCAGGAGGCCAATACGGCTGTAGGGGATGCCACTTTTCTCCTGACTGTCACTCACGAACACCAGCGTGTCAGCCGAACCGGGCCGGAAATCGATGCCGCTCTCGCGCCAGGGCGAAGGGATGGCCACGCGGGCGCGTCCCTCCAGCTCCCGGTTGCTCAGCACGATCTCACCGCTGACGATCATGGCGAGTTCTTCGTCACCTTCGGCCACGACCAGTTCACCGGCATCCTTGCCGAAATCCTTCACCGTGACCGCTTCAGTGAGCTGGTCGGCCGCGATCTCGATGTCCAGGCGCCTGGCCCTGCCCCCGCTGGTCTCGAGGATCCACAAGCTGGTCTCGGCCTCGAACACGATGCGGCCACCATCGGCGCTGATGCTCGCGTTGCGGACACCCTCGTCACGGAAGTCGGTGAGCCGGGCCTTGTCCGAGCCGTCCAGATTCATGCGCCAGATATTGAACGCGTAGGTGTCGTCATCCTCGGCCCGCCAGTAAATGACCTCGCCGTCGCCCCACATGGGATCGGTGTCATACCAGGGGTCGTCGGTGACCTGAATGGGGTCTTGCCCGGGAGCGTAGAGCCAGAGGTCCGCCTGGTAGGTGCCCCGATAGCCGACCTTGCCGAAACGCTGGTTGCCGATGGACAGGAGCAGGTGCTCACCGTCGGGATGCACGGCCACGTCCTCGGCGAAGAGGTCGAGCAGGCGCAGGGGCGTGCCGCCGGTGGCGGGAATGCGCTGGAGCTGGGTCCGGACGGGGTAGCGCCAGGGGCGGGCGCTGGCCAGCAAGATGTCCTTGCCGTCGGTTGACCAGGCCCGAGGCCGGTCGGTGGACGAGGCGAAGGTCAGCCGCTGGGGCCGGCCGCCTTCGGCCGGCATGACATACACGTCGAAGCTTCCCTCACGGTCCGAGGCGAAGGCCAGGGTGGTTCCGTCCGGGGAGAACACGGGGTCACGGTCGTAAGCGGGGTGCGCGGTGAGCCGTTCGGCCCGGCCGCCCGCTGTCGGGACCCGCCAGAGATCGCCCTGGGCCGTGAAGATGATGGTATTGCCGTCGGGTGAGATGGCCGGTCGACGGGGAAAGAACACTTCCTCGGCCGACACTGGGATCGTGGCTGCCAGCATGCTGACAAGCGCCGCCAGGATCAGAAAAGAACGCATGAAATCTCCTTGGCGCCGGAAGGTCCGTTCCGACAAGCATGGTCAGGGTTGAATGGGGAACGAAGCAGCATTACGTCAACGAAGCGAAAAGGTGTCCGGGAATCCTCAGAACGTGGTCAAGAAGAGGTTGTCAGAGCCCGCCGCACTTGTTCAAGCAAGGCCTGGCGCGTGAATGGCTTGGGGACCATCTGCCCGCCGGACTGCGCCAGAAACTCCTCCGAGAGACAAGAAGTATCGTGTCCGGTGATGAACAGAACCGGGAGGTCCGGCCGGCGCTCATTCATGCGCTTCCAGGCCTCGTGGCCCGACATGCGCGGCATCATGACATCCATGACAACCAGAGCCACCTCGTCGGCCTGTTGCTGGAAGACCTCGATGGCCGCCAGTCCGTCGGCCTCGGCCAGGACCTGGTAGCCTGCTGCCTCCAGCACCAACCGGGCAAATTCCCGCACCGAATCATCGTCTTCCACCAGAAGAATCGTTTCACCTCGGCCCAACTCCACCGCGGCCGCGGCCGCTTCAGGATCCACTTCCTTATCTTCTGCGGAAAGGGGCAGAAAAACGTCGAAGGTCGTCCCTTCTCCTTCTTCGCTCCGGCAGTCCACAAAACCCTCGAATCCCTTGAGGATCGCGTAAACCGTGGCCAGGCCCAGCCCGGTGCCCTTGCCCACTTCCTTGGTGGTGAAGAAGGGCTCGAAGATCCGCTCCCGATGATCAGCCGAGATGCCCACCCCGTTGTCTTGCACGGTCAAGAGGGCGAATTTCCCTGGGCGAGCCCAGGGCCGAGAAGCGCAGAATGCTTCACCTAGGTCCACCGAGGAAGCAACCAGATCAATGCGCCCGCCATCGGGCATGGCATCTCGGGCGTTGACGCACAGATTCATGACCACTTGTTCAAGCTGCCCCCGATCCGCCAGGACCATCTGGGATTCGCCACTGGTCTTCAAGTTCAACTCGATGTGTTCGCCGATGACACGCTCGACCATCCGCGCCAGACTTTCGAGCAAGCCATCGAGGGCAATGGGTTCCAGATCCTGGGGTTTCCGCCGGCTGAACAGGAGGAGCTGTTGCACGAGATCACGGGCCCTCATCCCGGCTGTCCGCACCCGATCCAGGTACGAGCGATTCTCGTCGTCCGCCTCCATATCTTCCCAGATCAGGTCACTGTACCCGTTGATCACCTGTAGCAGATTGTTGAAGTCATGGGCCACCCCACCGGCCAGCTGTCCGACCGCCTCCATCTTCTGCGCATGGCGTAGCCGGGCCTCGAGTTCATCGCGTTGCTGGCGCAGTCGTTCAGCCCTCAGATAGT
>Ga0209692_10004557_pt1 | contig 12457 bp, 13 predicted proteins | sample tdDd472_FD_187129 | JGI IMG/M metagenome (GOLD analysis project Ga0209692, IMG submission 187129) | Marine sediment microbial communities from the Atlantic coast under amendment with organic carbon and nitrate - tdDd47.2 (SPAdes)... | ecosystem: Environmental > Aquatic > Marine > Coastal >...
GCTAGCGCAGCTTGTCGATCGTGGCCTGGATCGTCGCGGCCACGGGCAGGCTCTCGTTGCCGGCAATCAGCTTCGCGAGCTTGTCCGCCGTCTTGGCCTTCGTCTTGGCGCTCGGCGAGTCCATCTTCTCGAGTCGCTTCATCGACTTGCGGTAGCTCTTCCAGATCGCGACCGACTTGCGCAGGTCCGCCGACTTGCGCGCCTCGGACAGCTTCGCGTCGATGTCCGCGGCCAGCGGCGTGCCCTTGAAGTCCTTTTGCAACGCAGACAGCGCGGGCACGACCTCGGGCGGGTTCTCCGCCATCAGTTTGTCGGCCTCCGCCAGCATGCGCGCGCGATAATCCTGAATGGCCGCGGTGAGTCGATCGAGTTCGCCGAGCTCCCCGCGCCCGGGCTCACCCGCCCGCCGCTTCTCGATCTCCTTAAGCGCCGCGGGCAGGTTCTTCTTGGCACCAACCTGCTTGGCCAACTTCGGCACCGCGACGAACGTCTCCTTGCCGAGATAGATCGCCGGCACCGACTTCAACAACTCGTCGACGATCTCGATCATCTTGAGCCCGTCGCCGCCGTGGTAGTCGCCGCACATGTGGTGATGCACCAGCTCACCGTGCTGGTTGAACACCATGTAGTACGGGACGTAGCCGTTGCCCTGCACCTTCGGGTGGCGCCCCTGGCTGGTGACTGTGCAGTTGGGCGTGTCAGCGGACAGCCCCTTGCTCTTGATGTAGTTGACGACGTTCTCCTGCGTGTCGCGCTGGCAGTGCGAGGCGACGAGGTGGAACGGCTTACCTTCGAGTCGTTTGGCCAAACTGACCAAGTGCGGCGTAATCGCCTTACAGCCCACTCACGACCCCCAGGTTTCGACCAGCACCACCTTTCCAAGCAGGTCCTTGTTACTGATCTTCGCGCCGTACCAGTAGGTCCCGATATTGAAGTCGTCGATCACGATCGGGCCGGGCTTCACGGGGCCCTGTCCGGCGCCGGCGAATACGGTGAGGGTCAGGCCGAGTAGGGCAGTAGCAATGCGCATGGGACGATCATACTGCGAGCCGGTGGATGGGTTGCGCCGCGCCCCATAATGGCCGCATGGCGGAACGGCGCACTACCCAGGTCGAGATCGAGGTCGCGGGCACACCGGAGCAGGCGTGGCGCGCGATCGCCACCGGGCCGGGCGTCTCGTCGTGGTTTTACCCGACAAAGATCGACGGTCGCGTAGGTGGCTCGCTCCTATGTCTGATGGGACCGGGCATGGAGGCTCGCGCAACGATCGAGGAGTGGGCGCCGCCGCATCGCTTCAAGGCGCAGTCGTCCGACTTCGGGCCCGAGGCTCCGCCGCTCGAGTCGGAGTGGACGGTCGAGCCGCGCGACGGTGGCGGATGCATCGTTCGCGTTGCGCACGCGATGGAAACGGCCGACGCGCGTTGGGATCCGATCCTCGCGGATCTGCGCGAAGGTTGGCCCGGCTTCTTCCGGGTGCTTCGGATCTATCTTGAGCACTTTGCCGATCAGCCGGTCGCGCTGCTGCCGCTGTTCACCGCCGTCGCCGTTCCGGAGCCGGACGCGTGGAGGCACTTGAGCGGCTCACTTGGCTTGTCGGACGCCGGCGTCGGCGACACGGTACGCATGGCGCCGGCCGGTGCTCCCGAGCTTGTCGGCGTCGTCGAACACCTCACGGCGCAGCCCAACTGGCACGAGGTGCTGGTGCGTTTGGCCGATCCCGCTCCCGGCGTCTTTTCGCTGGCGATGTACATGATGGGCGGCAAGACCCAGGTCACGCTCAACGTCTTCTTCTACGGCGAAAGTGCCCCCGAGCGCGCCGCCACGTACGAACCGATGTGGCGCGCGTGGCTTGAGCGCCGCAGGGTCGAGCCGGATGGGGTCGAACCCGACGCGTAGGATCTCCCCGTGATCTACATCGGCACCGACGAAGCGGGATACGGGCCGCTGCTGGGGCCGCTCGTGATTGCGGCGACGGTGTTCGAGAGCGACGCGCCGCGGTCGGAGCTGGTCGCCGAGGGCGCCGCCGACTCCAAGGTCGTGTACACCCGTCGCGGTCGTGCCGGCTTGGCGCGCGTGCTGGCGCCATGTTTCGACGTGGCGTCGCCGACCACGCTCACCGCGTTGTTGGAAAAGCACTCGGTGCGTGGGGATCCTCGCGCGAACTACGACTGGTACGGCGATGTCGCAGAAGCGGACTACGCCGGCCTCGCGAGGCCGCCCGAGTTTCGCGCGCTGTACTTCAATCCGGTCTGCGTCAGTGAGTTCAACGCCGCCTGTGCACGCGACGGATCGAAGGGGACGGTCCTGTTCCGGGAGACGATGCGGGTGGTGCGTGCCGCGCTCGATGACCTGCCGCCGGACCAGGAAGTCGACGTCCTGTGCGACAAGCTGGGGGGGCGAAACTCCTACGGCGGATTGCTCATGGCCGAGCTGGGGCCGACCAACATGGTCACGGAATCCGAAACCCGCGCCCAATCCTCATACCGTCTCACCGTGAACCGCCGCCCGCTGCGGGTGCGCTTCGTCGCCAAGGCGGATGCCCACGATACGCCCGCCGCGTTGGCCTCCATGACGGCGAAGTACGTGCGCGAACTCTTCATGGAGGCGTTGAACGATTTCTTCGCGGCACGGCAGGAAGGATTGCGCCGTACGGCGGGATATGCCGTGGATGGGCGGCGTTTCCTGGACGACATTCGCGGCCTCCTTGAGGAACTTCAGGTGGATGCCGATAGTTTCGTGAGGGTTCGCTAGCGCGTTCCTGGGGGAGTCTGGAGAGACACAATGACGGCCTCGTTTGAGTACGAGAGACGCGAATACGTCCGGTTGCCGCTGACGGTGCCGGTGAATTACAAATACCTGTCGCACGCGGTGACCGATCCCGCGATCGATGAAGTGCGCTCGGGCACCTGCCGCAACATCGGGACCGGTGGTCTGCTGCTGAAGGCCGTCCTCCCCAATCCTGATTGGCTGGCGATGCTGCTGACGCGCGCGATGCACCTTGGCGTCAACATCCGACTGCCGGGCCAGGCCAAGCCGGTCAAGGCGCTCTGCCGGGTGGCGTGGACCAGTGCGATCGAAACGGACGGCACGCTCATGATCGGGCTGTCGTTCCAGGAAATCGCCCAGGAAGACCGCGATGCGGTCACGCGCTACATCATCAAGGCGCAGATGCCGAGTTAGCGCGCGCGGCGGGTTTTGACACGCTCGTGTTGCCGTGGAGAAGCGCGCGTAGGCGGTTTACGGTAGGCAGTAGGCGGTCGCAGCCAAGTCTGGGTAGGCGTCGAAGGGCCGAAGGGCTTCCGACCCTCTCCGACTGCCTACCGCAAACCGCCTACTGCCTACCCGCTCGTCGCGACTGTTCCCGCAAGTTCCGGGCAATTCGAGGCGTCCTACTTGCCGGTTCGGGGCTCTCCCCCGACAATCCCCTCTCATGCGAGTGCTTGTGACCGGCGGCTGCGGCCTCATCGGATCTGCCCTCGTGGAGCGAGCGCTCCGCGACGGGTGGGATGTATCGGTGCTGGACAACCTGTCGACCGGGCGCCGCGAACACCTTCCCGCGGACGATCGCATCGAACTGATCGAAGGCGATGTTTGCGACGACGAGCTCGTGGCGTCGCTCGTTCGGCGCTGTGATCGCGTCGCTCACCTCGCGGCTGGTGTGGGGGTGGCGCTCGTTCTGAATCGCCCGACCGGATCGCTGCGTCAGAGCCTGCTCGGCACCGAGACCGTCCTGCGTCACGCCGCCGCGCATCGCCGCCCTGTATTCTTCGCGTCGACGAGCGAGGTCTACGGCGACAGCGACGGCACACCGCTCCGCGAGGACGCGAACATCGGATTCGGTTCGCCGGAGAAGACGCGGTTCTCCTACGCAGCAGGCAAGACCGCCGGCGAAGCGCTCGCGTTCGCCTATGCGCACGAGTACGGACTCCCCGTCGTCGTGGGGCGCTTCTTCAACGTCACCGGCGCGCGGCAGTCTGCTGCGTCGGGCGTCGTGCCGAAGCTGCTCGAACTGGCGCAAGCTGGCCAACCGCTCATCGTTCACGGCGACGGCGCTCAGACGCGCTCGTTTCTCGACGCGGAGGACGCCGCGGAATTCGTGTGGCGCCTGCTGCTCGGTGCTTCGGGTGGGCTGCTCTGCAACATCGGCCGCGACGAGTCGGTGACCATGCGCGCACTTGCCGAGCGCGTACGCGAGCTCGTGGACCCGTCGATTGAACTGGTGCACGCTGAGCCCGACTACGGGGACGGGTTCGCGCCGATTCGTCATCGGCGACCCGACTGCGCGCGCTTGCTCGAGCACACGCAGTTCGAGCCGCGCTGGGATCTCGACGCGATCCTGCGCCGGTGCCTCAGCTACTGCGAACGCAGCCACGCCAAGTAGGCGGGTGAGCCGGCGTCGACGGGAATCGCGAGTAATTCCGGCACGTCGTAGGGGTGGATCTCCGGCAGCGCGGCGGTCAACTCTCCGACCTTGTTTGCCGTTGTCTTGATCAGCAGCAACGATTCGGATTCGTTCTGGATCTCGCCTTCCCACCAGTAGTGGCTCTCCACGCCGGGGACCACGTTGACGCACGCTGCGAGCCGTCGTTCGAGGATCGCGCGCGCAATCGCCTGCGCCTGATCCGGAGGAGCGGTGCAGAGCAGCACGCGAGCGTCGGTCACGCGCCGCCCGTCTGCGGCGGCCCTGACTGCCCGCCGTCCGACTGTGTGGTGCCCGGGGGCTTGCGGCCTCGTCGACGTCCGCCGCGACGCCGACGGCGGCGGCGAGGTCGGTCGCTTGCGGGTGCTTCGGCCTGCTCGGCTCCCAGTTGCTCGCTCATCTCGACCCACGCGAGGAACGGATCGGGCTCGCCCTCCGGCAACTCTTCGATCGGTCCGAGCAGACGACGCAGTGTCATCGCGTCATGGAAGAAGGGGCGGAAGCAGTAGCGGCGCGAGCCTCGGCGGACGGGCGGCTCGAGGAAGCGGACCTGGGCCGCGAGGCACTCCCGCGCGATCGTGGAGTCACGGCGTGCGACCGACATGCGCTGAACGACCGGCTGGATCGCCTCGCCGATGCGCACTTCCGCTTCGTGTTCCGATCGAGCGGGGCGGGCCTGCAACGCGCGCACGGCGAGGGGCGCCAGCAGCACGGACAGCATGAGCGCCTGCGAGACGCCGTCGCGCGCGCCGCCGCTGAGTTCGCCCAGGCGCTCCAGCGCGTCGAAGACGTCCTCCGGAAGTGGCGTGATCTCCGGCAGCAACACATCGAGGCAGCCCCAGGACTCCAGGAGACGGAACGCGTGCGCGGAGCCGTGGCCGCTCAGCAGCTTGTAGAGCTCCTCGAGAATGCGGGCGGTCGATGCCTTCGAAAGGTCTTCCGCGGTGGTGCGGATTGCGTCTTCGAGGGCCTCGTCGCAAGTCAGTCCGAGCCGACCCGCGAATTTCGCTGCTCGCAACGCGCGCACGGGATCCTCGCGCAAGCGCAGCTCCGCTTCGCCGATGGTGCGCAGCGTCTTCGTCTTGAGGTCGGGTAGGCCTTCGACGTGGTCGATCACCTTGCCCGCTTCCGCGTCGTAGAACATCCCGTTGATCGTGAAATCGCGGCGGAGGGCGTCGCTCTCCTCGGTCCCGAAGATGTTGTCGCGCGTGATGTACGGGTCGTCGCCGTCCGCTTCGGGCGGCGCACGGAAGGTAGCGACCTCGAGAATCTTCTGCCCGAAGCGGATGTGCGCGAGGCGGAAACGCCGCCCGATGATGCGGCAGTTGCGGAACAGCCGCTTGATCTGGCGGGGCGTCGCGCTGGTCGCGAGGTCGAAATCCTTGGGCGTGACGCCGAGCAGCAGATCGCGCACGCAGCCCCCGACCAGGTAGGCCTTGTAGCCGTTCGAGGTCAGTCGATAGATGACCTTGAGCGCATCGGCGTCGATGGCGCGCCGATGGATGGGCGGCTTGGGGGCCCGTTCGGATTGGGGGGCCGGGCCAGATTGTTCCTTATTCATAGGGCGAGAAGGCCCGCAGCCGACCTTCGCATGGGTGGGGCAGAGACTATCGTGTGCCCCTCGGACCGTCAAACGATGCTCTACGTCTCCGGACTTGAACTCTCCCCGTTCGCGTTCACCGCCGTCGCCGCGGTGAGTTCGCTGGGCGCCGGCATGCTCTGCTTCTTCCTGCGCGCCCCGGCGCGGAAGGTGGGGCTGGTGGCGCGCCGCCGTCGGGATCGCTTTGGCACCGGGGATATTCCCCTCGTGGGCGGGATCGCGGTGGCCGGCGGGATTGCGCTCGCGATGCTCGCCTTGCGGCCGGAAGAGGCGCTGCGTCCGCTGGCAGCCGCGGCCCTGTTTTTTGCGGTCGGGCTCGCGGACGACTGGTACGAGCTCAAACCCGCCTCGAAGTTCGCGGGACAAGCGGTGGCGGGCCTGATCGCGGCGCAACTACTTGTCACCGGCTGGGGACACGTCGGCCTGGCGACCTTTGTCCTGCTGCTGCTGGTCAACGCGAGCAACTACATCGACAACATGGATGCGCTGCTGCCCGGGGTCGCTCTGACCCAGGCACTCATGCTGCTGCTGGCGCCGCCCGGGGACAACCTCGGCGGTGCGCTCATTCTCTGGGCCTTGCCCGGCGTCCTGTTCGCCACGCTGCCGCCGGCACGCGTCTACCTCGGAGATTCGGGAAGCCACCTCGTCGGGGCGCTGCTCGGGATCCATGCCATCAGCATCCTGGTTGACCCGATCACGGGAGTCCGGGCCGACCGCGCGCTCGCGCTGCTGCTGATCTTCGCGGTCCCGCTGGCCGACGTTGCCACCGTCACCATTTCGCGCAAGCGCCGTGGGCGTCCGATTCTCCGCGGCGGCACGGATCACCTGTCGCACCGCCTCTGCCGCAACGGTATGAGCGTCCCCGGTGCGGTAGGACTGCTCGTGCTAGCATCCGCCGTGTGTGGCATCGCCTCGCTGTTTCTCCTCTACTCTTCGTGATCGCGTGTGCCGCCCCGGTGCCGCGCGTCACGTTGCCGGAGAGCGGCGTGGAGCCGACCGCCGCGCGCCCCATTCCCGCGCCGCGCACCGATGGGCTCTCGGATGGACCGTCGCCGCGCCGCATCCAGGTGCGGTTCTTCACCGGCCGCGATGAGTTGGCGGTCGATGGTTGGTGCCGCGAAGGCGTTTGGACCACGCTGGAGCAGCGTGCCGCGATTCCGTTCGTGGTGCGCGAAAGCTGGAGCCGGCTCGGCGAACGCAAGGCGCAGCGCATCGCGCGCACGAGCGACGCCGTCTTTCAGGGGGTCTTCGCACGCATCCGTCCGACCGGCGACGGGCAAGTCGACTTCGTTGCAGAGATCTCTGCGGCGGAAGTCACGCCGGACTTCCACGACTGGAAGTGGGAAGGCGAGACCGTTCGCATGCCGAATCCCTCGCAGGATGGCTACCGATTCGCTGGCCGCGTCCCGGCGGGCTTTCGCGGAACGATCGCGAGTTGGGGCGACGTCACGATCGTGATCGATGACGGTGCGAAACCTGCGGGGGACGCGCCGTCGATGCACGAGTTCCGCTTGGGCGAAACGCTGTGCTCGGTGACGGACATTGACGGGGCGATCGCGGAGTACTATCGCGTTTCGGTGCAACCCCTGGAGCCGATCGAGCGGGATCACGACGGCCTGCGCGAGGCGTTGTTTCGGATTCAGCGCAAGCGTGTGGGCTCCGGGATGGTGCGGGTTCCGGACAAGGGCTGGCAAGTCATCGGCGGGGACAGTGGTTAGAACCTGCGTTTTCTGGATCGCGCTCCTGTGCGCGACGGTAGCCGCGGAAGAGTTGCTCACTCCCGGCGAGGAAGTGCTGCGCGCGCTGGAGTCGGCCGCCGAAGGCAGCCGCGAACAGATCGCCCTGCTGCGCGAGGCGACCGAGCTCTATCGCTATCCCGCGACGGCCGCCGAAGCGGAAGCACTCTTCGCGGCGGCGGGCAAAGCGACGCGCTCCAAGAATCCCGAGGTTCGCTTGGCGGCGGTGCGCGCAATCTCATCGATGGGGGGGGCGAAAGCGGCCGCCATCATCGAGCCGTTTCTGCGGGAGACCGCGCCGAGCCCCGAGGAACGCCCTGCGCTCCTGACCGCCATCCAGGCGGCGGGACGCTTGCACGCGCCGACCCTGATTCCGTCCCTGCTCGCGCTCGCCAAGAGCGGGAAGGACCCGACCATTGCCGACCAGGCGCTGCTGGCGCTCGGTCAGTTCCACAAGCTGCCGGTGCGCGAACGCAAGGCGCTGGTCGAGAAGGTGCTCGCGCTCACGAAGTCGATGTCGCGCAATCGACGCAAGTGGAACCGCATGCGCGCGCCGGGACTGCGTTGCTTGCAGATGCTGACCGGCCACAAGCTCAACAGCGTCGACCTGTTCGCGGAGTGGTGGAAGGTCGCGAAGGACCAGAAGAACCCGTTCGGCGGTTAAGCGAATCACTTTCGCCAGCCCGTCTGCACAACTCCTGAGCGGACAGGGACTTCGGACGTTCAAATGCGGCAGCCGTGCCGCATCCTCCGAATCGCGCCAAAAAACGAGGATGCGGCATCGGTGCCGCAAACGCCCGATCGAACCCCTTGTCAGCACTGTGGTTAGCGGTGATGAGTGGCGAAAGTGATTCGCTGGCTACTCGGTTTCGCGCAGTCGGATGTTCACGTTGCCGTTCGCCGGCACCTTCATCATCGTCGCCTCGGCGAAGCCTTCCTTCCGCACCCGGACGCGCGCGTAGTCGCCGCCGATGCGGTCGAGCACGAAGCGGCCGTCCGCCAACGTCTTCGTGGCCGCCTCGGGATAGCGTGCTGCATCGTCCGGCGTCGCCAGTGCATACACCTCGGCATCGCGCACGGGATTGCCATCGGGGTCGAGAACGCGACCGCGAATCCGAAAACCGCGGGTCATCACGATCTTGCTCGGCGGGGAACCGGTCGCTACCTCGTGGATCACCATGCGCGCGCGCCCGGGTGCGGAAAGCTCCAACTCGTAGGAGCCCTCACCGAGTGGCTCGACGCGGAACTTGCCGTCCGCTCCGGTGGCCGGGCTCTGGGCGATCGGGAACGGGGCGACCGGCAGCCCATCCCGCAGCGGACGGGCGAGCACCGTCGCGCCGGCAAGGGGCCGATCCGCTCCGTCGGTGACGACACCCTCGATCGCCGCACTCCCGCGCAACGCGGTCGTGACGCCGACGGGGTACGGTGCGCCGTCGTGCACGATCCATGCCCGCGAACCCGCGGGAAGCCGACCTTCATAGCTTCCATCCGGCCCCACCTGCCATTCGGCACGCAGCGGGATGAGGCGGTCTTCGTTGCGGTCGGGGATGAGCGCGAACACCTTCAACTTCGGCTCCGTTCCCGGCACCGGGATGCGGCCGCGAACGAGGTCGCCCTCGCCGATCAGAATGTCGCCGGACGAGGTGGCGCCCGGCGCACCGCGATCGGGCCAGACGCAGACGGACACCGCGCCGGGCACGTCCTCCAGCTCATAGCGTCCGTCGGGGCCCACCTTGCCGATGGCGAGCAACCCGGCATCGCGATCCAGAAGCATCGCGGTGCCGGAGCGTGGCTGGCCGTCCGTGCCGCGGACCGTGCCGGTGCGCCGCAGGCGGGGGTGGAGCACCATCCGAATGCTGCGGCCAGGCTCGCTCCAGGCGCTGCCGATTTCCGACTCGCCTTCCGCGTCGATGCGATACGGCTGAGCGGAGAGCCCCTCGAACCACATTTTGCCGTTGCGCCGAGTGCGGAGGCTGCGCTCCTCGCCATCCAATCCGGCGAGCCGAACGGTGGCGCCTTGGACGGGAGCGCGATTCGGCCCACGTACGACGAGGATTTCCAGCATTCCGGGGTGAATCGGATCGGGTTGCGGTTCGTCGTGCAGGTGCCCGCCACCCGGCAGCAAGCCCGGCAAAAAGGCGTTCAGCTTGAACAGCAGAAGGAAGAGCAGCAGCAACAGCAGCCCAAACAGGCTACGGCGCCGGCGTCGCTTCGAAGACTGGGCCATATGCGCTGGCTATACTGTACGGCGATGAAGTACCTGACGATGACCCTTCTGTTTATCGGACTTCTGGCTCTCGGCGCCCGCGCGGAAGACGAAAATCCCGCCGGGGAGGGGGATGGGGCTGCCCCCGAGCTGGATGGCGCGAAGCTGTTGGCGGACCTGACGGCGGCCAACGCCGCCAAGGATTCCGACGCCGCGGCGATGCTCCTCGACAAGATCTCACAGTTCGCCAAGACTGCCAAGGACAACAAGCTCACCGAGCCGCTCGGCAAGGAGCTGACCAGTTCGTACAAGATCGCCAAGGGCAACTGGGGCACGATGCGCAAAATCCTCGACACGCTCGGGGAGCTGCGCTCGAAAAAGGCCCTCAGCGCGCTGAAGAAGGTCGCCTACGCCAAGAAGGTGAAGGATGACGACCACGAAACGCTCCAGATCCACGCCATCGGCGCGATCGGTGCGTACGCCGATTCCAAGCAGATCGATTCGCTCGTCGACATGACGAAGAACACGAACACCAAGATCGCGATCGCCGCCTACAGCGCCTTTAAGAACTACGGAGTCGCCAAGGGCAAGGACCGCAAGAAGGTGGCGGAGGAGCTCATGAAGCGCCTCGAGTCGGAGAATCCGTACACAACGAGTTCCAGCGGCAACAACCCGGGCGCGGCGGCCATCGAGCGCTGGGGCCTGGTGCAGAAGCCGGTCGTGGATTCCATGCAGGCGGTCTGCCGCGAAGCCACCATCAACGACCTCGACAACTGGCGCGAGTGGTGGAAGGAAAACAAGAAGAACCGGAAGGCCTGGAAGGACAAGTAATCCGCAGTGTTTCCGGTGGCTGGGTGCCCTAGCCCAGTCACGAGGTGGTGCGCCAGTCCTGTCATTCCTGCTCTGCCGCCGTGTCACTCTGGCATGGCGCGCGCGGGGCCCGATTCCCTAAGTCCTTGTGGGGGAGTCGTTTAGACGCGGGGGAATCGCGCGGCACAGTGTTCGCGAAAGGGCTCCGCTTCCTAATGATCCTATCCAGGAGGCAACCCTGATGGCCAAACAGCTCGCATTCGAGCACGAGGCTCGTGAACGTTTGATGGTTGGAGTCGGCAAGCTGGCCAAAGCGGTCCGCTCGACTTTCGGACCCCGCGGACGCACAGCCTTGATCGACAAAGGGTGGGGTAATCCCACCGTGACCAAGGACGGGGTAACCGTTGCGGAGGAGGTCGAACTGGCCGATCCGTACGAGAACCTCGGCGCCCAGCTGATCAAGGAGGCGGCGAGCAAGACATCGGACGTCTCCGGTGACGGCACAACCACAGCCACCGTGCTGGCCGAGGCGATCTTCCGCCAGGCCCTTCGTTACGTCTCCGCCGGCGCCAGCGTAGCTGCCGTCGGTCGCGGCATGCAGACCGCGGTCTCCAAGGTGGTTGACCACCTCGAGAGCACGGCGCGCAAGGTCGAGACCAAAGAAGAGATCGCACAGGTCGGCACCATCGCCGCGAACGGCGACTCCGAGGTGGGCGAGATGATCTCCGCCGCCATGGAGAAGGTCGGCCGCGACGGTGTCATTACCGTCGAAGAAGGCAAGGGCATGGAGACGACGGTCGACGTCGTCGACGGCATGCAGTTCGACCGCGGTTTCCTGAGCCCGCACTTCGTGACGGACCAGGAGCGCATGGAAGTCAGCCTCGACAGCCCGCTGATCCTCATCTACGAGGACAAGATCACCGCGGCGTCGAAGCTCGTCCCGCTGCTCGAGGAAGTCAGCAAATCGAAGCGGCCGCTGCTGATCATCGCCGAGTCGATCGAGGGCGATGCTCTCGCGACGCTCGTCGTCAACAAGATGCGCGGCGTCCTCAACGTGTGTGCCGTGAAGGCTCCCGGCTACGGCGATCGTCGCAAGGCGATGCTCGAGGATCTCGCGATCCTGGTCGGCGGCGAGCCGATCTTCAAGGACCTCGGCGTCGACATCGAGAAGGTCACCCTGAGCCAGCTCGGCACGGCGAAGCGCGTCACCATCGACTCCGACAACACCACGATCGTCGAAGGTGCGGGCGATGCCTCGGACGTCTCCGGACGTTCGGCGCAGATCCGCCGCGAGATCGAGGCGAGCGACTCCGACTACGACCGCGAGAAGCTGCAGGAGCGCCTGGCGCGCCTGAGTGGCGGCGTTGCGGAGATCAACGTCGGCGCGGCGACCGAGAGCGAGATGAAGGAGAAGAAGGCGCGCGTCGAGGACGCGCTCCACGCGACCCGTGCGGCGATTGAAGAGGGCGTGCTGGCCGGTGGCGGCGTTGCACTCATTCGCGCCTGCGACGCAGTCCTTTCCGATCTCAAGCTCGAGAACCATGACGAGCAGTTGGGCGTCAAGCTGATCGCCAACGCGCTCACCGCTCCCGCCAACTACATCGCCGAGAACGCCGGATTCGACGGCGCGCTGGCGATCAAGAAGATCCGCAAGGGCGAGGGCACGTTCGGCTTCAATGCCGCGA
>Ga0209692_10004558_pt1 | contig 12449 bp, 7 predicted proteins | sample tdDd472_FD_187129 | JGI IMG/M metagenome (GOLD analysis project Ga0209692, IMG submission 187129) | Marine sediment microbial communities from the Atlantic coast under amendment with organic carbon and nitrate - tdDd47.2 (SPAdes)... | ecosystem: Environmental > Aquatic > Marine > Coastal >...
CCCCTCTTTTTTAAGATTTGCATAGACTTCATTATAATTCATTTTATATTCTTTCGTTTTTATGTTTTCTCGTAATTATCTCAAAAGCCAACTTTTTACTTCGAAGTTGTCATGCAGAGCGAAATGAAGTATCTCTCTTTCCATGTCATTGAGATTACTCACAAAGTTCGGAATGACAGATAATGGAGACTTTTGAATTTTTTTTAAATAATTAATTCTCTTTTTCATAATTAATCACACTCATGAGATCTTTGTCACCACGTCCAGACAGGTTGATTAAAATCATTTCTCCGGGTTTGTGTAATTTGTGGTTTTTGATGACATAACCAACAGCATGGGATGATTCCAGTGCCGGGATGATTCCTTCCATTTCTGAAAGCATTTTAAATCCTTTGATTGCCCACTCATCAGTAAGGTAATCATACTTTGCTCTGCCAATATCAGACAAGTGTGTATGTTCGGGTCCGATAGCACAATAATCAAGTCCAGCAGACACGGAATAAGTATTACGAATCTGGCCAAAATTTTCCTGCAGAACATAGGTTTTTGATCCCTGAAAAATACCAGGTTTTGAATTAATAGGATCACACATTCTGGAGGCATGTTCATTAGTATCGATGCCTTTACCGCCGGCTTCTACTCCGATAAGTTTGACATTTTCATCGTCAAGGAAACCTTTGAAAATTCCAATGGCATTACTACCACCGCCAACACAGGCTACTACGTAATCGGGTAATTTATTAGCAGTTTCAAGAATTTGCTGACGAGCTTCGATGCCGATTACACTTTGGAAATAAGTTACAATTTCTGGAAATGGATGAGCACCCAATGCAGAACCCAACAAATAATGTGTTGTTTCTACACTACTAGACCAATCTCTAAGTGCTTCATTGATTGCATCTTTCAGAGTTTTTGTCCCTGATTGTACACGATTCACTTTTGCACCAAGTAATTCCATGCGATAGACATTGATTGCTTGACGTTGGCAATCCACTTCGCCCATATAAACTTCACATTCCAATCCTAATCTAGCACAAGCTGTTGCTGTTGCGACACCATGCTGTCCGGCGCCGGTTTCTGCAATTATCCGTTTCTTACCCAGTTTTTTTGCAAGAAGAGCCTGACCGAGAGCATTATTGATTTTATGTGCTCCTGTATGATTGAGGTCTTCACGCTTGAGATATATTTCCAAATCCAATTCTTTGCTTAAATTTGGGCAAAAAGTAACAGGCGTTGGGCGACCAGAATAATTTTGAAGTAAATCCTTCAGTTCATCCAGAAATTCATCAGCATTTTTGATCTCTTCAAAGGCGTTTTCCAGTTCAATAATGGCCGGCATGAGAAGTTCTGAGATATATTGTCCACCCCAGTTGCCGTAGTATCCTTTTTTCATTTTAGTCCTCGTAATATTTGTTCGATTTTTTTGTGATCTTTGATGCCTGGTGAAATTTCCACACCGGAATTGATATCCAGAACATCTGGTTTGTATTGCAATGCTTCTTTGTAATTTTCGGGATTTATTCCGCCAGCTACAAAGAGGTTTTTATGGATAATGGCTTTTATATTTTTCCAATTAAAGGATTGTCCTGTACCACCGTAAGCATTTTTACTGTAGGTATCCAATAGCACATATTTGGCTTTGCATTGGTTGATATGATGGATTTGGAATTGGTTTATTTGATCTTCAATACGGAAGGCTTTTATGGTTTTTTCAGCAATATCCGCATAGTAGTTTTCATCCTCTTCACCATGTAATTGTACCAAATCCAATTGGCATTTTTCAATGATTTCAAGCACCTTGGATTTCTCTTCATTTACAAAAACTCCTACCAGTTTTACATCTGGAAATTGCTCTTTTATTTGGGTGCTAATTGTAGCTGCCATATCAGGTTTAATGTACCTTTTTGATTTTTCATAGAAGATAAAACCCAAATAATTTACATCCATTTTTGCGCAATATATACCATCTTCTACTTGTGTAATACCACAAATCTTGGTATCAGGTCGAAAAAGAGCATCAATCTGATTAGATAAATTTTGTTCCTTCATTATAGAGGTTCCCACCAGCATAGCGTCAGCAAAATCTTTAACTTTTTTTACATCTTCGTTAGTATAAATACCAGATTCGGTAACAATAATTTCCGCTTTATTCCGTAGTTTTTTATACAATTTTTTTGTAGTGTCAAGGGAGATTGTGAAGTCTTTCAGGTTGCGATTATTGATACCTGCGATCTCCACATTGGCAGGTAATTTTGCTACTTCTTCTTCATTGTGAACTTCCACCAGGCAATCCATTCTCAGGGATTTTGCGATCTTTATATATTGTTGCATTTGCTGAGTTGATAATTCTGAAGCAATCAACAAAATCGCATCAGCACCAAAATATCTGGCTTCATAAATTTGATATTCGTCAATGATAAAATCTTTGCGAATAACCGGTTTTGTGGTTTGCAAACTTATTTGCAACATTTCTTCTGCAGTTCCTCCAAAATATTTGTAATCCGTGAGAAATGAGATAGCACTTACAAATTTATTTTGTGTATAGAATTTTACGACATCAAAAATATCAACATCATCACGAATCACACCTTTTGAAGGTGATTTACGTTTTACTTCTGCAATGAGATTGAGTCTACGACCTTTTGAAAGTGCTGATTTGAAATTTCGCTGTGAAAGAGAAAGGTTGGCTTTGATCTTCTGAATGGGCAATTCAATTTTTCGCTGATCTACTTCTAGGATTTTATTTTGGATAATTTCATCTAAAATCATTACACACCTTTTAGTTCTTCAAGTTTTTTTAGTGCAAGACCAGAATCAATGATTTCTTCTGCTTTTTTGATTCCGTCAGCAGGTGAATCAACAATTCCACACAATAATAATGAATATGCAGCATTGAGTAGTACAATATCACGTTTTGGCCCTTTTTTTCCTGAGAAAATATCTAAAGCAATTTGAACATTATCATTTACATCACCACCTTGAATATCTTTTAACTCAACACTAGGAATTCCTAATTCAGAAGGATCAATAAAGTAAGTTGAAACGTCACCATTTTTTAGTTCCGAGACCTTGGTTTTACCTAAGGTAGAAATCTCGTCAATACCGCCTTCTCCGTGCACAATCATGGCCCGTTTTACACCAAGATTATTAAGTACATCAGCCATAACCTCAGTCAATTCAGGAGCAAAAACTCCTAATAATTGGTAATTGGCACTTGCCGGATTTGTAAGTGGACCAAGAATATTGAAAACAGTACGAATTCCAAGACCTTTACGAACGGGAACTGCATATTTCATGGCTTTATGAAGAAATGGTGCGAACATGAATCCAAAGTTTTTATTTGCAATAGAATCAGCAACTGAATCAATATTATTATCGAGTTTGACACCTAATTTTTCCAGGACATCAGCACTCCCACATTTGGAGGTTGCGGATCGGTTGCCATGTTTGGCCACTTTGATACCTGCAGCAGCCATTATGATACTAACGATGGATGAAATATTAAATGTATAAGTACTTGTTCCACCAGTTCCTACACAGTCAAAGAGAATTTCATTCTCATCTATTTTAACAGGAATTTTTGTAGATTTTTCACGCATTACTTTGGCAAATCCAGTAATTTCTTCAACGCTTTCACCTTTGGCGGCTAAGGCGGTGAGGTAACCTGCAATTTGGATTTCTGTCATTTCACCTGACATGATTTGGTTCATCAAAATTTCTGCTTCATGTTGTGTCAGATTTTGTCCTTTTACAATTTTATTAAGCATTGGAAACTCTCCTTAATAAATTCCTGATTAATAAACTTCCGCTTGAGGTAAGAATACTTTCCGGATGAAATTGCACACCACTAATCTCATATTTTTCATGGTAAATTGCCATTGGAATGTCATTATGTGCGGCTGCAATTACAAAACCCTCAGGGACAATTTCAGCTGAAAGTGAATGATATCTTCCGATATGAATTGGATTTGGTAAACCTTCGAAAATATTTTGATTATTATGTTTAATTATACTTGATTTGCCATGAAGAACTTCTGGACAACGTGATACTTTCCCACCGAATTCTTCAACTATACATTGAAATCCCAGGCACACGCCAAAAATTGGTATTTCCTGGTGATATTTACGAATCACATCTTTGCAAATTCCAGCATTGGAGGGATTTGAAGGTCCCGGAGAGATAACAATAAGTTTGAAATTATTTTTTGAAACTACTTTATCCAGTTCTTCCATAGATATATTATTTCTATATATTGAAACTTCGCAATCCAGTTTTTCGATTTCATCTACCAGGTTGTAAGTAAAGGAATCAAAATTATCAATCATCAGGACTTTCATTTTTCACCTCCTTTTGTCAGTGCAAGAACACAGGCTTTGGATTTGTTAATGGTTTCTTCCCATTCGGTTTCAGGTACAGAATCATAAACAATTCCTGCTCCAATTTTAATATAAACATGATCGTTTTTGAATCGCATGGAGCGAATGAGAATACAGGAATCAAAATTTCCATCAGGTGTAAAATAGCCGATTGATCCACCGTAATATCCACGCTTTCCGGTTTCATATTTTCGAAGGAGTTTCATGGCTTCAATTTTTGGTGCTCCTGTTAAAGTTCCCATATTCATGGAAGCCACATAAGCATGAAGCGCATCATATTCTTTCTTTAAAACGCCACTGACATTGGATACTAAATGCTGGACATGTGAATATTTCTCAATGATGAAAGGTTCATCAACATACCGGGAACCTTTTTTGCAAACACGCGCAACATCATTTCTTGCAAGGTCGATTAACATTGTATGTTCTGCTTGTTCTTTTGGATCAAGTTTTAGTTCTAGTTCAAATTTTGAGTCTAAATCAGGATCAATTTTTCCATCAACAAAGCCACGAGGTTTTGTTCCGGCAATGGGTCGGATTTCAAGAATCTTATCTTTATTACCTTCTACACGGATGAACATTTCCGGACTTGATCCGAGTAAACAGCCATCGCTAGAATTGAAATAAAACATGTAAGGGCCAGGGTTGATGGCTCGCAAGTTTTTGTAGGCTTTGTACTTAGGAGTTTTTGTATCACCAATCAACGTTCTGCAGAGAACAGCCTGGAAAATATCACCTTCAAGGATGTGTTCCTTCAATTGTTTTACTTTTTTCATGTAGGTTTCTTTTTCAGTATCGGTGATAAGTTCAATATCTTCATCGGGTTGGTCATATGATGGTGGAAATGTTGCGTCTTGACATTCCTGCAAACATTCTTCATATTTGCTGAGTTTTTTGATACAATTGAGGTAAATGTCATCACGATTCTGATCAGAGATCAAAGCATTAGCAACGAATTTCATTTCATTTTTGATATGATCCATAATGAAGAAATTATCAACATAGATCATTTCATAATCGTGATCGCCGATGATATCAGTTTTTGATGGCGGTAAATTTTCAAACTGATCAATCATATCATAACTAATGGCACCAAAAAGCCCTCCAGTTGGATTCACTTCCAATGAAATTGGGAAAAACTTACTGTTGATTACACGCAAAATATCAAAATGGGTGAGTGCTTTCAGTCTTTCACGTTCATCTGTCTGTGTTTTATCAGGAACTAAAGTACCACTGATTTTTTTGTCAGTTACTATCAAATCTTCACAAAAATCCAGGTCGCTAGAGATTTCTTTGAGAAAATATTCACCAGTTTCATTTAAAGATTTGATAACAAAACTTTCACCTTTGCCTTTGAGTTTTAAACATGGATCAATAGCACCAATGCTTTTTTCACCATATTTGTCAATCATGTTTGCAGATTCAAGTAGAATACAATTTTGGTCTTCACCAAAATTTGTGAGGTACCCAAAAAATAATACTGGATCTATATTGATTTTCTGTGTCTTGATGATTGGAACCAGATCACCTTTTTTTGCATTTTTTACTCGTTTAAAGTCTTCCATAAATTCTCCTATAAACTGAAAAAGCCACTTTCCCTTTCGGGTCAGTGGCTTTTTAAATTTTATGTTGTTTGTTAAATATAAATTAAAGCAGAACCGTCAGGGTTTTGAAAGAAGTAATACGCCAGCTCCACCACCAGAAATTTAAATTAAGATTGATATTTGTTGTGCTTTTTAACATGCCATAATATTGGGATTGATTTTGAAAATACAAAATAATTTTTTTGTAAAGTTGTGAATTTTTTTGATTTGTCGTCATAAAATTTATAAAAAAACCTTCCAAAGTTTTAAATTGTGGTTAATAATTCCACAAAACACATTTTCATTAAGAGATCACTTCGGAAGGTTAATAATATATTCTATATTTAAAATATCGGTGATTTAAGAAAAAGATTAATTCCCAACTACTTTTATGTTTCCATTTGTAGTTTTCAAATCCACATCTCCATTGCCTTCGCCAAGTCTACCTGTTACATATTTTTTTCCTTTTTCGTAATTTGAAAAAGTAAGATTTTGAGTAGAGATTGATCCATTTATGATTTTTGCAGAGAATTCTGCTGATGTAGATGTTGGAATCTCCAGATCAATATTGCCATTGGTTACATCGATTTCACATTCACCTTCAGATGGTAAATCGGTATCATGAGAAACATTACCGTTTGTAAGCGAAATATCAGAATTTCCATAATGACATTCAGAGTAAATATTTCCATTTGTTAAATCTATTGCCAAATCACCTATGAGGTCGACTACAACAACATTACCATTTGTTAAATTAATATTTGCAGTGCTTTCCATTGAATCAACACTTGCATTTCCGTTTACATTGTACAAATGAATATCAAAACCTATTGGTAATTCCACATGATATTGAACTTCATATTGTCTTCCATGTGTATCTTCGGGTTGATCGGTTTCAACAATAATTCGTTCATTGGATGTAAACCATTCAACTTGCAAATCTTCTAAATGATCATTTGCATCGTTTTGAGAATCGCTTTTTACAATTCGTTTTCCCCAAACAGATATTGTACTATCGTTAGTAGTCCCCTCGATTTCAATATTTCCATTGATACTAACAATTTCTAAAGCACCATAATCATCTACATCAATTGTGAATGAAAAATCACTTTCTGCGCTATAATCATTGTTATCAATACAATTATTGCAATTCAAAATTCTGTCACAGTTGAAAAGAAGTCCAACAATTATTGTAAATAATACCAAATTTTTAATTTTTAACATAACATCTCCTTTTATTAGTAAATATTTAAAATTTAAGCGGTTATTGATCAAAGATGTGTGAGTGAAATCACTTTGTAGAATAAGATTGATTCTTGTTTTTCAAATTTACTCGTTAGAGAATTTTGGATAATTTAAGAAAGATGGAATTTTGGAGTATAGTAAGAATTAGCTTCTCCGTAAGATAGGAATTTTCACTACTGTGAAAATTCATGAACAATTTGAAAAATTGTTTTACATGAATACAAAAAAAAGCGGCCAATAATGACCGCTTCATTTGTTTTGATGTAATAAGAAGTTTATTTTAGATTAATTCCGGAATATTCAAAAACCGGAATTTTATCTATTAAATCGATTGAATTTATTGTTGCAGTAATTGTTCTTGTTTCTCCTGGCAAGAGAGAGATATAATTATCACTGAAAAATACAGGGAGAATTGATAAACTGGATTCTTTATCGAGTACTCTTGATTCGATAAAAAATGCAATTTTGTCTGTTAGATTTTCATAAGTAACTGTCAATTCCATTCCATCATTAGTTTTTGTGAATTTATGATTTGCTTTCACTTCGATTTTTTCCATGGATTGTAACGCTGTAAAGTCTTCATATTGAATCATTGGTGTGAAAAACCAGACTGATGCTTTATAATCCAATTCTGCTTCCTGTGTGGATAACCAATAAAAATTATCTGTCACCAATTCATCTTTATCATTTTTCAATTTCAACGACAAAAAATAGGTTTTTGTAAGTCCTTTGATTTCAGGCATATCAAAAACTAGTGAAGACTCATTTGCAGGAAGATTGAAGGAGAATTCTTTGTTGAAAAGTACTTTGGAGTTGATATCCAAAACCTGGATTTCTGCTTTCAAATGTTCAATGGCATGGAATTTTTCATTCACAGCATAGATGTTTCTATCGTCGTAATTGAATATAATATTGACGGGTTCACAACCATGCAATGCACCATAGAATGCACCATTTGGCAGCATGTACCAATCATAGAGTTGCCAGAAAGTTTCCGGCCAGGCTGAATTCAACATCCATTGGACAATTCCTGTAGCAATTGGACGATTCACCTGGAATGCTTCATACATCGGTCGCATTGTTTCGTAATTTGATAATTGACAATAAGTTGAGAAATCTTCTATATTGTCAAATTCACCATATTTTTTATTGAATGCATTGAGAAAGCGACCAAGAGTCTGAAATTCATTTCGACCATTATGAAAATTAAAAACATCATTAGTAACAGGCCAGAGTTTGTCTTCCGGAAGCATTTTTTTCAGTGATTCCAAAGGTGGTACTTGTGCTCCGGGCCCGGTTTCAGTATTGAATCCAAACGCACCACCAAGTTTGCGGTTTTCATACCAATATTTTGGAGGTGTATAAGCATAAGGACCTGTCATTTTTACACCAGGAGATCCGGAAACTTCACTGTAATTAGGATTATTCTTAAATCCATCAAAATCTGGATAGTCTGCAACCTCATCATAATTCCAATGATTTTCCATAGTATATGCAACATCATAATCCATCATTTTGCATGTAGAAAGGATTGGACGAGTTGGATCGGTTTTTATAATTGCTTCAGTGAGTGATTTTTCAAATTCTGGAATTAGAAGTTTGTCACTCCCAAAGACCCAAGTAAAGATTGAAGCATGATTTCGTCCCCATTTCACCTGGTCAATATAAGCTTTTGTGTGAAGTGTTTGTTCTTCAGGTGTATGAATTGAGAGATATTGAGTTTCCGGACGACCACAGTAACCTTCCCATTCCCAATGACAACTCCAACCAATCATCAATAGTAGTCCTAATTCGTCACAAGTATCGTAGATGGTTTTGTTCTTTCCCCAGAATCCTTCAAGTCGGACAGAATTGAGATTCATGTGTTTCACGTAAGCCAATTGATCACGAACATTTTTGTCTGAGTCGTTGAGAAAAATATCATCAACCCAACCTGCACTTTTGATAAGTACATTTTTACCATTTACAGTATATTGTTTATGTCCATGATTATTCATGTGTGCATCAAACTCACGAATACCAAAACGAACATTTTCAATATCCGAAACATCTTTTTTTATTTTTGCAATTAATTCAAGATTATAAAGTGGTTGCTCTCCAAGACCATTTGGCCACCAGAGTTTTGGATTTTTGATATGTAATTGTGGAAAATCTCTTGAGCAAAATTTCACTTCAATTTCTTCATCTGATTGAAGTTTCATTTTTTTTGCAAAAGTTAATTCTCCAATTTTTCCTTCAACAATAAATTTTTGTGATTTTTTTGAATGATTTTTTACTGTTGTGGAAATTGTGATATTTGCTTCATCAAGTGTTGTTGTATTTACATCTGTTTGAACAAAAGTATTTTCGAGTGAAATGGCTTTTGAGGAAACTAATTTAACCGGACGCCAGATTCCCATATTATCATCAGCAGGCCAAGGATTCCAATCAACAAATCCAATAGTCAAATCTCCCTTAACAGGCGGAATGATTTCCACTGCAAGCACATTATTTTTGGTTATTAATAATTCTGATACATCAAAGTTGAACATTCTAAAAGGCTGTTCAATATCTTTTGCATCACCAATTTTTTTACCATTGAGCCATATATTTGCTTTATAGTTAATTCCCTCAAAAACAAGGTTTACATTAGAATATGTATTATTATCAAAATCAAAGGATTTACGGAACCACCATGGATTCTCAAACCTGGTTTTATCTACGTTCTCAAGATTCTTACCAAAAAAAATATTTTCATATTCATTATTTTCAATTAGTGCTGCCATTACAGTTTTAGGAATAGCAGTAGTATAAGAATTTTCAAAGATGAATTCCGGTAATGAAATTATATCACCAGTTTGTTTTAAATTTTCTGAAGAGAAAATTTGCCAATTTTCAGATAAAGTTGTTTGAAAATTTTCAGAAGCCATGAGCGTTCCTCCAATTAAAAAGATTAAAATAAAAATAATACTTTTTTTCATAAATACTCCTAATTATTAAAAATCAATGTTATCGGTAACATAAGTGCAAATATATTTCATTCAAAAAATATATGCCAGAAGTTTTTAAATTTTTTTTCTATCATGAAAATGAAAAGTGAGAAATTGACCAATTAATTGTGATAATCTTTTTTAAATAAAAATTTTGAATATTAAATAGAGGAGTAGGAGGAGAAAGTGGCTGAAAAAGCCTCATATTAAATATTCGCTTTTTTAGAGGTAATTATTTAGCAAAAGATGTAAAAATCATGAAAATCTCTAAAATAATTCATAAAAACAAATTGAAATTATACAATTAAGATAAAGAATGAATTTCTTTTCAAAATTTGTAAAAATAGATAATCAAATCCATTACCAAAAAATTAATATTATTTATCCTTAAAACTATTAATTCAAAAATATCAGAGGTGATAAATTTAAAATTGATTAATAGCAGTTGAACTTAATAGGAGAGAAGTACGCCCTTTTTTGTAGAATTTATTAAATCCATTTTATAATTAATAAATAATACTTATTGAGATTTTATAGTAATTTTAAATTAAGTACATATTAATTGTGTTAACCGACTAATATTTAGCAACTTAAATAAATCAATTGAAGTTGTATAAATTAGTGGATAGTTATATTTGGATTATTATAATGTAAGAAATAACAAAATTGATGACGATTGAATGTTGCTGGGCTGGATTTGTGCTAAATTTAAGGTTTCAGGATGAGATGTAGATTTGAAAATAGAAACTTTCTGACGGTATATACTTGTAATCGACACTATATTAGGTAATTATATGGTTTAAATAAAGTAAATAAATGTGTGACAATATGTCAAAATGGAGAATTTTGAATATTGTTTATGGAAAATTTAAGATTGAATAATAGATTTGTTTATGAATAATAATGAATTGCTAGAAAAAATTAAAACTGCACCTAATGATCCTGGTTGTTATCTATATAAAAATAAAGATGATAAAATTATTTATATTGGTAAAGCACGAAACATTCAAAAAAGGGTTTCTTCTTACTTCTTAAAATCGAATTCTAAAGATTTGAAAACATTAAAATTAGTCAAGAATATTTCAGATGTAGAATTTATAATCACTAATTCTGAAATTGATGCTTTAATTTTAGAAAATAATCTCATTAAAAAACATAAACCACGGTATAACATACTATTACGAGATGATAAAACATTTCCCTATGTAAAAATCACTAAGGAATATCTACCTCGCGTATTAATTACCAGGAAATTTGAAAATGATGGCGGGAATTATTTCGGTCCTTTTACAGAATCAAGGAAACTAAAGAACACAATTGAGTTAATTAAACGGATTTTTCCTATTAGAAGATGTAATAGGACATTTTCTGAAAATAATGTTGGAGAGAACAATCAAAAATTTTGTTTGAATTATCATATTAATCGTTGTGAAGCACCTTGTGTTCAATATGTTAGCCATAATCATTATTTAGAGATGATTCAAAAGATGAGAGATTTTCTTAATGGGAAAACAGATGAAGTTCTTAAATATTTCCAAAAACGAATGACTGAAGCAGCCGAAAATCAACAATATGAATTTGCTGCTAAGTTTCGTGATAACATTAAGTTAATTAATAATCTATATCGCAGACAAGTTGTTGAGGATACAGATTTAAAAGATCGCGATTTGATAAATATTGCAATAGAAGAGAATAAAGCATGTTCAATTCTTATGAGAATCAGACAAGGAAAGTTGCTTGGTCAGGAAGTATTTTTCATGGAATGGCATGGTGAAGAGTCTCAATATTCTGTTTTAGAGAACTTTATACAGAAATATTATTCAAATACGTCTAATTATCCAGGTGAAATTATCGTTGATGACTTACCAGAAAATAGAGATTTACTACATTCATGGTTAAAAAAGAAAGCCGGAAAATCTATAAAAATCATCAAAGGAATTCGTAAAGATAAGAGCCGATTGTTATCAATGGCCCAGAAAAATGCAAAACTAAGACTTAAAGAATATATTCTTAAAAAAAATAAATATGATGACTATATTCCATTGACATTGAGGGTTTTAAAAGAATCAATTAATCTTAATTCTATCCCTAAAAGAATAGAAGGATTTGATATTTCTAATACTAGTGGGACTAATATAGTAGCATCAATGGTATGTTTTGTAAATGCTGTAGCTAAAAAAAGCGAATACAGAAAATTCAAAGTTAAAACTGTTGAAGGAGCCAATGATTTTGCATCTATGGCTGAAGTAGTACAACGACGTTATTCTCGTGTATT
>Ga0209692_10004561_pt1 | contig 12437 bp, 15 predicted proteins | sample tdDd472_FD_187129 | JGI IMG/M metagenome (GOLD analysis project Ga0209692, IMG submission 187129) | Marine sediment microbial communities from the Atlantic coast under amendment with organic carbon and nitrate - tdDd47.2 (SPAdes)... | ecosystem: Environmental > Aquatic > Marine > Coastal >...
TAGTGTACCTCAAGAAAATGAGATTGTTTCTTCTTTTCGTTCTTTCCAGCAATTACTGCTAACAAAGCATGAAAACGTTAAATTTGTTCTTGTTTTAGATTATACAGAACACATCTCACCTAGTTTTCATACTGCTTCAGCAGCAAGTGAAGAGGCTATCTGTGTTACTGAAACAATACATTCACTAAGTACAAATCCCAGATTAAAAAAATCAGAGAATGTACTTATTTGTAATGTTGGAAGAGAAGACTTACACAATAGTCTTCTTAACGAGCTTTATAAGTACACATTTAGTTATCCAAATGAAAAGGAAACAAAAGAATTTATAGATATCCTTCAGCAGAGAAGTCAAGATCCGACTACTAAATATGCACAAATTGATGAGCAAATAAGCACCACAGAATTTAGTAGACTTATTAAAGGACTTAAGTTATCTGATATTGAAGACATATTCAAAGAAGCTAAATTTCGCAATCAAAAAGTTGATAGGAGTTTAATCTTAAGTTGTAAAAGTGATTCAATATCTAAAAACAGTGAAAATACGCTTGAATTCTTAAATACCAAATTGAAATTCTCAGATTTGGTAGGATTAAAGGTTGCTAAAAAAACTTTAAGGAAATTTGCATCATTGTTAAAGAATATGTCACCTCTTAGCCCAAGAGCTATTTTAACTGTTGGTCCTGCAGGCACAGGTAAAACTACCCTAGCTACTATTTTTGCAAAGGAAGCAGGATTTAATATTGTTCAGCTGAAAGAAATTGAGAATATGTATGTAGGTGAAAGTCAACGAAAAATGCGATTAGCCCTCCAGTTAATAGAAAGTCTAGCTCCAGTTGTACTGTATATAGATGAAATTGAGTCCGTATTTAAAGAGCGTTCTGCTGCATCCAATAACGACAATGGGGTAAAATCTGATATAATGGCTCAACTCTTTCAATTTACTAGTAGGGAAGATTTACGTGGGAAGGTTGTTTTATTTGCAAGCTCAAACCTTGGGCACAAGCTTGATTTTGCTTTATTGGATAGATTTTCTGCTATTTTGCCAATCTTAGAACTACCTTCTCCAGAAATAACAGAATTGTTTCCGAATTTGGAAAAAAGAATTACAAATCATCAGACCTTAAACAAATCAGATGCGAGGCTAATTGATGCTGGTAAAATCTTATCAGAAAAAGGAGCTTCTCCTCGGAGAGTCTATGATATTATTTTACATTCATATCAGTTTCTTGGGGCCATATCAGCTCCAAATATTATGAAGTCTTCTATTTCATATCAAGGAAATGCAAAACCTATGGTTGTAGCCTATAGTAGTTTAGCAACAATATCTATTATTCCACACATAGAATATTTTCCTTGGGCAGATGATCCAGAAGGATATCAATACCAATGGTATTTAGACGGAGTTGTTAATAAATCCGATGGATCAGTATATCACGAAATTGTAGAAAAGAAAATGAAAGAATTTGAGAGATATGTTTCAAGATAATATAAATATTATAGGTAGCCAGTGCGGTACACATTCCATATTTGAAGTTGAAAAAAAATTCAATAAATATTTTCAAAAGGAAATGAATAGTATTGGTATGTGTAACGCTACTATGGCAATTATGTCTGTATTAATTGCTTTAGATCTAAAACCAGGAGATAAAATAGTAACCACCCCTTACACATGGGGTGGGACAATCTCCGGGGCACTTTTTATGGGATTGAATATTGTATTTGCTGATATTGATCCTTTAACCTTAACACTTTCTCCTGAAGCAGTTGAAAGTAAAATTCAATTGCATAAAGACATAAAACTAATTTTGGATGTTGATATTCACGGTAATCCTTCAAGATCATACGAAATAAATAAGTTAGCTAATAAATATAATTGCTTTCATTTAATCGATTCGGCTTCTGGATTTGGAGCATTTTATAAAGGTAAACCAACAGGTTTTTATTCTGACGCGGTAATCCACAGTTTTTCAGAATCCAAAAACATTAATGTAGGTGAAGGGGCCATATTGGCTATCAGAGACGAAAACTTATTTGAAAAGGTGGTTTATCAAACACAACATCCTTATCGAGCGAAACGTGATGCTCCATCCTATTTACTAAATCAGTTTGCACTTAATTTTCGTATGCATCCATATTCTGCTCACTTACTTCAGTCTCAATTTGAGCAGGCTATTATAGATATCGAGAAAAAAAGAAAGAAAATTTTAAATTTCTTTGAAAATTTTAAATCGTTTTCAGGTGAGGATATTTTGTATATCTCATTGAAGGAATATTTACCTTCTTTCAATCGCATTTGTATTAAAGTAAATGAGAATATCATAAAGAATCTTGTTTCCTATCAAGAAGCTCAGGAATTTGAAATAATCCCTTCGACGATTGAGAAACTTCTGTTCCAAGATCTAGAAATTATAAACCAAGGATTCGAAAAACAGGTTATTAATTCAGTTATGTGCAATACAGCTCTAGAAATTATTCATACATCAGTTGAAATTAAACTAAAATAGTCATGATAACACTCTTAATAATATTATTAGTAGCATTTTTGTTTTTTAAAACAAGTAGTGCAATTTTTGATGGACTTGGAACAATTATAAAGATTTTGTTAAAGATTTTGATAGTAATTATTATTATCAAATTTATTATCTATATAATTCCCTTTTAAACTATAGAAGATTTAATTTAAAACTCGTTGCAAAAACTTGACATGAAGCTTCAATTTCCGTTAATTCACCACCTAATTCGTTTAAAATTAACTCTAAACGATTTTTCGAGCCATCTTTCTTAACTCGCAATAAATCATTAATCAGTCTTTTATTATAATCATTATAGTCATTTATAACATGGCACGTGATGTTGCTTTTATTAATTCTAATAGTAAGTTCTATCATTGTATTTGGAGTATAATGCTTGATAGTATTTATAAATAATATAATGAACAAATAATAGAACTTACTTTTGGAAAGTAATGAAGCTAGAAACTCTTTCTCATTTATATTATGTTCTATTTCTCCTAAATACATTAATAATGGTTTTTGAACTTCTGTTACTTTTTCATTCGAAATTTCATCCTTTAAATTTTCCTGGTTCTCCTTTTTCTGCAAAATAAGTTCCTTTACAAAATCAAATAAATCTCTTATAATATTTAGAAGGCATTTATTCTCTTCTAAACTAAAGACCTTTTCCACATCTTCCAATTCAATTTCAAAGGATTCTGACTCAGCTAAAACTTTTTCAATAGTATATAAATTTAGCGGTTCTTCTAGCTTCTTGAATAAAAGATTACTTATTTGCTCGTAATATTCCATAGATATTAATTTTTAAAATCCTTTAAAATTTAATTAGTCTTAACTGTCTTCAGAGAAACCACATTCTGTACAAACTAAAGCACCTTCCATTAACATTCTAAATTTTGATCCACAATCTGGACAAATCATAGTATGTCGGAAATCCGTGATCTTATACCACACTGTTCCACAGCGTTTACATTGCACTTCGTCATTTACTATAATGAATTCTTCATTCTTACATATTGGACATTTTTTCATCTTTCTATTATTTCAATAAACTTATTTTCAAACTTTTTACATGCAGCATCTATTTTTTCAGCAAAAAATGTTTTTTCTTGTTTTTGCTGCATCCAAGCGGAATAATATTTTACATCTAATTTCTCTTTAAATTCTTTCTGAGATAATTGTCCATCTCTTAAATACAATTGCAACTTCAAGTAATAGTGAATAGAATCCAAATAATATAAATATCCTTGAATGTATTCAAGTCTTTCTATATCAGTATAAGCGTCCGATCTACAAACTAACCAGTTTTGATAAATATAATGGCTAATAACTGAAAAAGAATCGTTTATTTTCCCAAGAATTTGCGCGTCGCAAATACGCTGGATATCATCACTTAATACCAACTGATGTAGTTGTGAAGGTTCTAATAAATATACTCCATCCTTCAACAATACCATCTGGGAGTCACTTAGTATATAACTATATTCTTCTATATCACGAACAAAAAAGTTAAGGTGTTTTTCTAGGAGATGTACATGTGACTTCAATATTTTAATATCTTCTTGTTTCTGTTCTATATTTAGAATAAACTTATTAATTGATAGTACTAATAGTATTAGTAGTATTAAAGTTGGAATATCAAATTTTAACTCTTTCATATTATTTTAACTATTATTCAATTGAATCAAATAATTTATCAAAAACTAAAGCTTTAAATTTTTTATAAACAATCCTCATCATAATAACCTAAATGAGTTATTTAAAGTTATCCAAATTGAAGTAGTAACACTTAGATGAATAGATTACTTTTTAAAATCTTTTATAAAACTAACTTTTCAAATTCTGAAATTTTTTTTGGAGATTTTTTTAGCTTTTGAAATTTTTAGACCTTTGCATACTCTAAGGTTTTTCAATTTAAACTCTCTTTTATAAAAAATTATATTTTTTTATAATCTTTATTTTAGGTATAAACATATATAATCAACGATTACGCCCGCCCCACCGCGCGTCTGAGAGACTATGACGGACGTAGGACCCACCGGGAGAGGATACCCCTGGAGACTATCTTTATCACTTTTATTGTGCATCAGTATTTATAATAAAGCGAGACTCATGACAAACCAAGAACCAATAAATAGTAATCAAAATGCCTCAACACCTAATGAATTACAAAGTTTTAAATCTGCTTTTATAATCCCAAATTCATATAAATGTATCATATGCAGAGATAATATTCTCAATGTCGGTGAAAAATATGACCTAATTAATTTCCTTGATAAAGGTGAGATTAATGTCAAAAGAGTGACGTTTTTAAATGCATATCTAAGAAGTGACAGACTAACAATTGTTGCACTTGACTTAAAAAAAGGTAAGCTAATAACGCGCAATAATAGAATTGATATTGAATTGCCCTGCGATTGGGTTCTGATAGACACAGATGTTTTCGAACCAAAACTATATTCTGAGAAAAGAGAAATAGATGATTATTATGTAAAGAAGTAAGATTTAAAGAAGAGTGCACAAGGAATGTAATGCTATATTATCTGGTATTAATTAGGTTATTTTTCTAAGTTAATGGTTATTTTCTTTAATTTATCACCAGTTCTTTCACCAACACCTAATACATTTATAATTTTTCCTTCATCCATACTATGAGTTAAAACAGTATTCTCGTAATTATCTAGTCCTTTTGCATGAATACTTACCTTATCCATTTTATCATCATAATTAACCAATGCGCTTCCTTTTCCCGTCATTGTATTAAACTGATATACTTGAATCGAGTATTTAGTTGGGTTTTCATCTTTCGTAATAATTTCTTCAAGTTCTACAAGAGATTCTAATTTCTGCTCAATAGATGGAATATAGTTATCATCAATAGATCCAATAGGGATAGACTGACCTGCTCTTGAAATGTTTGAAAATTCAATTCTATTAAAACTACTGCTATAATTAATACCAGATAAATTGCTAACAGAATTATTTATTACAGTTATTATTTCATCTCTAATTTTCTCTTTATTTGGTAACTGCCCTTGATCATATAATGTAGAAAGTTCGTCAACAATATTATCTAGTTTTTCAGAACTTTTTTCTCTTGAAGTAAAAATATCAGAATCTTCATCTGGTAGATGATGAAAAACATAATTGAAAAAACCATTAAGAAATTCATTGAGTTTCTCTTTTGAAATATTATATAATTTAAATTGATCTTGAGACTCTATATTTACTTTAAACTTTAACAGAAAACTTCCAGCTAATGGTGCTTCTATAAAAATAGAACTTTTCAAATTTAGATTTTCACCTAATTTGAGAGACGATTCTAGAAAACTTGAGAACTTTGTATTTACATCACTTAAATCATTAGGTTTTGTCAAATGGACATCACTTTCTCTACCTTTTAAACTTAAGGTATAATCAAAAGTTGGTACAACCAAAAATTCTGGACAAAAAGAATTCTCAAGCGGTCTATATTCTTCAGGTAATTCGTTAAAAGTAACTAAGTTAATTTCTTTTTCATCTCCATTGTATAACTGATCAACTATAAAAAAACTTTCATTTTCTTTGAGGATACTAAGTAATGAAATTTTTTTGTTAATAAAACTATAGTATTGGTCATCACTAATTAAAATATGCAAGAATCTGATAAACTCATTCTCATCATCTTCTAATACAATTGACCCTAAAATACGATTGCCATATTCATTTGTTCCAGAATAGAGCAAGTCATTCTCTCCATCATTATAGAAAATAAATCTATTTGACACAATTTTGTGCAAATCCTTAATTATAGCTTTATGTCCACTAACTTTAAACATCTTTTAATGGAATTGTTTCAATTTGCTCCACATATTCCAAGGTAAAATTATCACTTTTATAGAAATCACAATGATATGGATTATTATTTCTTGGAGTTTCTTTTATCATTCCAGCCTTTTCTTTGAATGAAATTATATTAATATATGGTCTATAGCCAGGGGAAAGATGAAAAAACTCTTTGAATTTATTAATTGCTGCATTCCGGGTTTCAGTATTTATTATGTTTAATGAAACTCCACGATTTCCGCATATTTTTTCACAATCCTTATTTTTTATTATTTTGCCCTTTTCATAACCACTTTTAAAGTCACTGAGTCTCAAATTTTCCTTATTAGTTTTTCTTCCAAATCTTGATTCAGCATCAACTTTGGCTTCTTTTAAACAGTCACAGTCAATACCTTTATGAAGATTATGAAATGTTATATTTTCTTTACTCATAAACAATCTTAATGTTCAATTTATATTTAAAATTAACAATCAAATTTGAGCAAACAAGATTTCATATAAGTATTTTATATAAAAGTAATCTTATAAAAGGAATATTGTCTCAAATGAACACATTAAATTAATGCATATTTCATAGCAACTCGTTTAACCTTTATGATAGTTTTATTACTGGATATGGTTAATGTACTAATTTCTCTAATAGTGCGACCTTTTTTTAATAATTTCAATATTTCTTTTGTTTTTTCTTTGTCAAGAAACTTTTTTTCCGATTCAATTGTGCCCTCTGGCCTACCTAAACGACCTCCTTTTTGAACATATACTTGTCTCCCAGTGGCGGTTCTTTCTTTTATATTTTCTAATTCCATAGTGTATAGCGATGCCATTACCGATGAGATAAGATTCCATATTGGATTTTTCTTGTTATTTGGACGGCTTTGAAGACCAACATTCCGAACAATAACATTTATCTGCTTTTCTTCAAGCCATTCCAAAGTCCTGATGACATCGCCCGTATTTCTGCCAAGGCGGCTGAATTCCTCAGTTACAATTTCAGAAACCATGCCCTGCTCAACCAATTTAACTAGCTCCATTCCTTTAGGACGTTCTTTAAACGATATTGAACCAGAAATTTTGTCCATCAAGATCAAATCGTATTTTTCTTTATCAATTTGAAATCTGTCTCCAGTTTGTTGAACTGTTGAAACTCGATTGTATTTAATTCGCATATTTTGGTTGTTTTTTGTTTCCATTTTAATCACAGATTTATTTTACACTTATTAGATCAAAAAATAAGGATTTGCATCTTTTCATATTGTTTCCATTTTAATTAAGATTAATTGGGAAACATATTTGGTTAGTTTGGACACAACGGAAAATATTTTTCAATTGATTCATATTTCAAATTAGTGATTAGATAATCAACTGGTATTTTGTATCTATAAGTTGCAACCGGAACATTATTTACAATTTCCGTTATGATATAATATGATACCATTCCATTTTCTAAGTCTATTTGATAATGCTGGATTCTAAGCTTCTTTTTCATAGTAATGTCCATAATTATGCGCATATACAAGTATACGATAATAATTTGTAATTGTTCATAATTATGAACAATTATTTATATCTTTACATTAAATAATTTTACAATGAAACCCAAAAAGGACAATATAAAAGATCAAAGCCAATCAAAACAAATATACCAACCACCAAAGAAAATTGAGTTTAAACACAAAAAAACGATGACTGGTATTGGTAATAAATTAAAGAAGTTAAGACAAAGCAAGGATGTTCCTGCTTATAGACTTGCAAAAGAAGTTGGGATTTCAAGAAATGCATATCACCAAATGGAATGTGGTGAAGTTTATTTTAGTACATACAAATTCATGAAAGTTCTGGATTATCATGATATTTCGGTATCGGAATTTTTTGTTGACATTTAGGATTTCTTATTTCCGCTAAATATTTCTAAAATTATTGATGCTGTTCTGCCTGCTGGGCATCAATTTTTGACCTATACCTTAGCAAATACGTTCCGATTAGCGTTGGATTGCCTATTTATCCACTAATCTCTTGGTACATTCTTATCCTTTAAACCTAGTTCGGGTACAATTATAGATACGTATATCTCGATTTTAGTGCGTTAGGATGCACATTTTAATATGCCGTTGTATTTATTAAAAACCATTCCTGATGAAAGAAATTCAACAACACAATAAAGAACGTCTTCAAGCCATATCAAGTTTTCTAAAAGAGTATCGCATCAATAGCGGATTCACTCAGCAAGAATTAAGTGAATATTCAGATGTTCATAGGAACTCAATAATTCTAATTGAAGATATCGATTTACCGCACCCGCCAAATATCATGACAATCTTCAAACTTGCTGATGCCATGGAACTAGATGTAAACCAACTATTTCTTGAGATAGAATAATTCCTGATGTTTTCAGAGATTTTAAAATTTGGAATCATTTTACCTATAGATAAAATAACTAAGTTATCGCGAAGGCATTAATTGGTTGTAAAGCTATGCACAGATTATATTGATATACTGAGCTAATATTTCATATATTTATGATATGGTTAGATATGAAAATAGGCTAGAGAAACGTATTAACACCTTGATATGCAATATAGATGAAAATCCTATTATAAATTCTGATGTACCTGAAGAATCATCATATCTAGGAATCAAATTACGGATTTCAGAAGATGGTTTTCAGCAACAGGTTCAACAACTTTATAATGAATTCACTGACTATTTAAATAAATTTCTACAAGAAGACTCATCTGATTCTCAAAACAATATTCATGTTATTAAAACACTTTCTCGTCTGCTTAGTCAGTATCAAAATTCTCTGACCAATATAAAAGAATCTCAGAAAAGAAGTGAATGGAGGATGCAATCGCAAAATTTTACTTTGGCTAATCCGAACAACGATTATATCATTACGAAACGAATAACATACATTCGAGAAGCACACAAGTTCTTTTTTAAAATGTCTGGTGTTCAACTGCTGTTTTTGGGAAGGTTAATTGATTACATACTTCCTCAAGTTGAAGCATATAAAATAGGTTTATCAACAAAAGAAAATAATTCCTCAATTTCAATATTGAATCAGAAACAAGAGCCACCAAAGGAAACGGCATATTATTTCAGTGTAAATAAAGAATTCACGAACAAGTATGATATTTATCTTAACCGATTACATGAGGGACTAAAAGATGAACTAAAATATATTGATTGCACAACAATTGAGTTTAAAAACCTTTTCAGACCTAAAGGGACAACCTATAGAAAGACTCCAAAGCCGATAATTTGGTTGTCTGGAGCATATTCCCATCTTGCTTATTTCATCAAATGCTTGAAAGATGAAAGGTTTATACCAGACTCGAAGAAACCATCATTTAATCAAATCGCTAAAAAACTTTTCTATGACAATATTGAAGGAAAATTCTTCGAAACCAAAAGTGATAAAAGTGACGTGAAAGAAACAAGAATTTCCCCATATGCTGAGATTAAGCAAATAGTTAATAAAATACTAAAAAACAAACCCCCTATTCATTAATTGCGAAAAAAAACATTTCAATTATTTTTAGTTCTCTTTCTTAAAACTGCTTCGACATATCTTAATTCTTACCTGACTTTTGACCCGACACTTAATTATGGTCGGTTCTACAGACCTTGGTATTCCCATACTTTTACTTCATAACTAATTAAATAAATTATAATGAAAATGAAAAAAGCAATAAGTAAAGACAGTAGCGTACAATCACTTAGTATAGAAAATATGATTAATCCAAGAAATAGTGATTATTTAAAAGAAAACCTAATGTATTACATTCGACATAATGTTGTATACACAAGAAAAATAGATAATAATGGAGGATGGGTTATTGACATCGATTATAATTCCAAACTAAGAATCGCAATAGCAGATTACATAATTCAAAACTTCACGTTGATGGAAGTTTTCATTATTTTCTTTGAATACACGTCTCAGTATGGATTAGAAGATGATTCTGTAAAATGTGCGAAGCAAGAGGCTATTAAAAGTATTAATTACCAAGAACATTTAACTACCAAAGAAAAATCACAATTAAAAAGAAAAGTGTGGGACATGAATTCCTTAACGTTTGGATTAATTCTTGAACTTATTCATCTATCAGATTTATTCTGGGATAATGATCTTGATTGTGTAATTCCTCGTTTTTTATTTAATAAATAATGATATTATGAAAACCTATAACAATTTTACAGAAAATCTACAAGATCTTATAACAGATACAAATAAATTTCTAATAAAATTAAATAATCAGTATTCTGATTTTGTAAACATTAAAGAATTTAGAAATTATGTGAAAAATGCTCATTGTGTTTTAGATGACACTTATAAATATTTAAAAGCATATAAAGTCTTGGAAGACTACGAATACTGCATGCAAGTACTAGGTGAAGAGGATTTATTTGAAATCTATCTTGATAATTTTCCTCAAGAAAATAAAGAATATGAATATACAATGTATTATGAACACTTTGACATTGAATACATCTATGACTATCATTTTAACTTTAATTTTCTAAATGAATTTGAATATAATGAAGTGCTTATTGACAATCAATATAAATTTGAATGTCAGTGCCAAAATGATGAACATCTATCTTTTGATAAGTTTAATAATTTATGTGATGAAGACTTACATGCTAACATATGGTATACTGATGTTTCTACTTCCGGTGATTTAATTGACGATAAATCTATACAGCTAGATTGGATTGATATTTTTGTAGCAGATTCAAATTGGAGCTTTGATGAGCTTCTGCAATTTTTATCGGTTATGGATCACAAATTTGTGTGTCAGAGTGATAATGGTTTCTATATTGAATATGACTATTATATTGACCAATTTGCGGAAAATGACGAATACGAATTAGATAAAATTGATTTATGTGAATTTAATCGTTTAAGTGAAGAGGACGTTCTTACTAGTTTATGGTGTATATATATTTTTACACCTGATGATGTAATTAATTATAAATATTTACAATCAGACTGGATTGATGTTTCTTTGGCTGACTCTAATTGGGCTTACGATGAGATTTTGCAAAACATATCAATCATTGATCACAGATTTGTTAAGGAAGGAGGAGGTAATCTCTATATTGAATATGATGATTATTCTGACCAATTTATTGCAGATAATGATTACGAATTAGATAAAATTGATTTAGGTGAGTTTGAATGCATTCAGTCTTATGAAATAATTGATGATCTTTGGTTAGCTGATCATAATTGGACATTTGAAGAACTTCTGCAAAACATATCGATTCTAGATCATAAAGATTTAACTGGATATGAAAATAATTACTACTTTGAATATGACTACTATATCGATCAATTCATTGATAATGATAAATATGAACCTGATAAAATAGATCTAGGAAAATTTGATTGCTTACAACCATATGAAATAGCTGATGTTTTCTTTTTAGCTAATTCCGATTGGACTTTCGAAGAAGTTATACAAAATTATTCATCCTTGGAATGCATTCAGTTATGTATAAATAAAAATGGTGATTTTTATGTTGAAAGTGGTTTAAGCAATAAGGTTGATAAGTACTTTAACAAATTCGTTTCTCTATCCATAGAAATTTTTGAGAAACAAGGTTATAATTATTCAACCGTTGTTCTGCATTTCCATAATTTAATAATCCATAAAACCACGTCAATATTTGAAATTAAATATCATGTTTATGATAATTTAAAGCAAGATAAAAATGGTAGAAATTTATTACTATTTGAAGACATCAACCCTAATTTAATTATAGAATTTATTGAGTGGTACATTGATACAGGTGAATGCCTTTACTGCACCAATAAAAATCAATAGAAGAACTTAAGAAAAATTAACAGGGGTGAATTCATATTAATGAAATTCACTCCCAATTATTCTATATAAAATATGAAATCTTCAGAAAATAGATATGTAAATAAAACCACCATAAATCGAACTCAGATGAGCAAGTCTCATCATAAAAAATCTATTTCTTCACATATTTTTCGAAATTCTGACCTAGACTTCATTGATATTGGATTACTTACATGGATTTTAAGTTCCGGAAAAAACTATATAATAAATAAGTGTTATATTCAAA
>Ga0209692_10004563_pt1 | contig 12427 bp, 8 predicted proteins | sample tdDd472_FD_187129 | JGI IMG/M metagenome (GOLD analysis project Ga0209692, IMG submission 187129) | Marine sediment microbial communities from the Atlantic coast under amendment with organic carbon and nitrate - tdDd47.2 (SPAdes)... | ecosystem: Environmental > Aquatic > Marine > Coastal >...
GGCCGACGGCGTGCATATGGTGATGACGGTCTCGAACCAGAACTATGCCCGCGGTGGTTTCCTGGCCTATTACTGGTCGCCGGATTGGGGCGACACCTGGTACGGGCATCCAGACAATCCGATCATCGTTCCTGGGGACTCCGATGATGGGGTGCCGGCTAGTGGTTTCCAGCGCACGCCGACACTGGCCATCGACGAGGAGCATGAACGCTACATCCTCGCCTATAACGCGGGGGACGATGCCGCGGTCCATCATCAGCGGAAGACATATCTTGCCCTGGCTGACCGGCCGGCGCCCATCTCGACTCACGTTGATGAGCAGAGTGACACCACCTTGCACCTGCGGATCGAATCCATCGCTCCGAATCCGGGCCCAGGCCAGGTGGTGATCCGGTTCGTCATGGCGGGGCCTGGTAAGCTTCGGGCCCGAATCTATGGCGTGGATGGTCGGCTGGTGGCGCGGGTGGTGGATGATCACCTCGAAGCCGGGACCCACACCATGGTCTGGGACAAGCGCGATCCCTTGGGCTCGTCGGTCCCATCAGGAATATACCTGTTGCGGGCTGATCTCGAGGTCGGCGGCAGGCGTGTGGCGCAGGCCGAGGGACGGGTCCTGGTTGTCAAATAACTGGGTCTAAACGTTGATTCCCTGCCTCGATGAGCTATCTTGACCCTCAATCAACAATCATTTTCCTCGCGAAAGGCTCCCCATGATCGAAGCAGGCAAGACGGTCAAGGTCCATTACAAGGGCACCCTCGGCGACGGCACCGTGTTCGACAGCTCCGAGGGCCGCGATCCTCTGGAGTTCGAGATCGGCGATGCCGGCGTCATCCCCGGTTTCGAGGCCGCCGTGGCCGCCATGGAGGTCGACGAGACCAAGAGCGTGACCATTCCCTGCGCCGAGGCTTATGGCGAGGTCAGCGACGACATGGTGGGCGAGATTCCCCGCTCCAACCTGCCCGACGAGATCACGCCCGAGGTCGGCATGGTGCTGTCCATGCAGTCGCCCGATGGCGAGATGCCCGTGCGGATCATCGCCATGAGCGATGACAACCTGACGCTGGATGCCAACCATCCTCTGGCCGGACAGGATCTCACGTTCGAGCTGACACTGGTTTCGATCAGCGAGTAGGTCGTCCTGCTTGTATTGTCCATAGTCGGGTCGGGCCCACTGAGTCGGTGCCCGGCCCGAGGAGAACCTCGTGCCCCTTCATGAGTGGAAACGCTTCGCCCAGCGCTCCCGCACTCGAGGACTGGCGGCCACCTGGCAGGCCTTCACTCTCCGCCTTGCCATGCTCCGTCACGCCACGCCGCACAAGATCACCAATTTCCTCCTCGTGAAGATCCAGAAGCGGTTGCGCTTCGACCGGGTCCATGGTTTTCCCTACCGCTACAAGATCGACCCCACCAACATCTGCACACTCCACTGTCCACTCTGTCCCACTGGCCGGGGGCTGACGACCCGGGCCAGTGGTTCGATTGACGAATCGACTTACCGGGACATCATCGATCAGATGGCGCCTCATGCGCTGGTCCTCGACCTGTTTGGCTGGGGAGAGCCTCTGAACCACCCTGGCTTGAACCAGATGATCGGGTATGCCGACAAGCAGGGATTGTTCACGCGATTGAGTACGACCCTCGAAAAGCCCGGTTGGTCCGGCGCTGAAGGCCTGGTGGCGTCGGGGCTCGATGCGATCATCGTGGCGGCCGATGGCGCATCGCAAGAGACCTATGGCCACTATCGTCGCGGTGGCAACTGGGACAACGTCCTGGCCAATGTGCGAAGCCTGGTGGCGGCGCGCCTCGATGCGGGCCGGACGACTCCTCACATCACCATGCGGATGCTCATTCATCGCCACAACGAGGACCAGATCGCCGAGGTCAGGAGGCTGACCCATGAACTCGGTGCCGATGCCTTCACCACCGGAAATATCGTGGTGAACACCAAGGACCGTGGGCAGATCGCCGACTGGTTGCCCACCGATCCGGATGTCAACGGCTACAACCAGGGTCTGATCAATCGCGGTAGCTGTGAAGACCTCTGGGAATCGCTGGTCATCAACTGGGATGGTGGGGTGGCGCCGTGTTGCTGGATCTATGGCGCCGAGCATGACCTGGGCAATGTCGCGACCACTTCGCTGGATCGGCTGTGGAATGGTCCGGCTTTTGTGGCTGCACGGCGAGCGGTGAGCCGAAAACCATCCCTTGAGGGTGAGCCTGTGGTCCTCTGCTCATCTTGTGCCGGTCATCCTGATTATCTCAGCGATTCCAAGGGCTGAATCACCAGGCACCAAAATAGATAACGGCCGAGATCTCATGATCTCGGCCGCCACCATGTCCCGGGTTTTGCAGGCCCGGGAAGAAACGCTAGCGATGCGTGTGGTAGGTGCTTCTCTCCAGAAGCTTGGCGTCCACCCAACCGGGGGGCGGTACCTGGCCTTCGAAGGTGGTACCGTCCAGTTTCACACACACAAGGTGGAATGGTTTGACCATGGCATCACCCTCGTTGCTCGGGGCGCGGAAATTTTCCAGACGCAGGTTGCCTTGTTCCTGGATCTCTCCATTGGCATATTGGCCGTCTTGGCAGCCCCGGCCATTCGGTGAGGGAATTCGGGTTTGTTCATAGTAATGATAGTAGCCACGGTCCCGGTCCATATTGCAGTCGGGCTGATCCCAGGCGATGGCCTTCACGGATCCAGGCCCGAAGACCATGGTGGTCAGGTCCCAGCATCTTTTAGCATAGAAGACGCCTTCATCCTGCTGCCAGGCCGGCCACTCCGCTGGATCTTCGGGCCGAGGTGGTGCGTTGTTCAGCTCGAGGAGTGAATTCCAGTACATTTCATCATTGCCGAGGCTCAGGAACAGGGGAACCTTGACGGTCAGAACGAGTCCCCAGATACCGGAATCACTGATGAAAGCCTCGTCAAGCCACGGTGATCCTTGGTAGTGGTCTTCGCTCAAGCTGAAGGCGAGGTCGATATTGTCAGACCCTGGACCTTCCTTGAGGAGATTGTCGGGATCGGCATCATGGTCGACCTGGTAGCTCCAGGCCCCGATGCGGTCAGATTCGTTGCCGAGGGGGTGCTGCTCCTGCAGGTGGTCCCGGCCATGAAGGTAGATCACAGATCGGTAGGAGTAGGCCAGGATTTCCAGCCATTCGCCATACTGGGGTTCGTCCAGGCTGACCCTGCCGGAAACGGGGTCGACATAGATGAAGGTTATCTCGCCCATGGTTGTCATATGCCCGGGGTTTTCCTCAGGATTGTACTGAGAGGCGTTTGGGCTAATGGCCTGTAAGAGAATTTCCTCGTCCAGGTCCTCTTGCTGAACGCAGTCATCGTTTTCAGTGGTGGCCTCAGCCTCATGCTGCAGGTTGATCACTTCCATGTTCTGAACACATGGCGGGAAGTTTCCCTTGAACGACAGCACATCCGGTGATTCATCCCGAACCCCGTTGCTCTGGCCCATGTTCAACAGCCCCCGCATGGAGACCTCGTAGTCGAACGGGCCGACCTCGAAGCCCAGCGTGTCGGCGGCCAGGCCACGATGTGGGTCGCTCCAGGTGGGCTTGAGATCTTGACGGCTGTAGGTCGTGAAGAACGAGAACTGCACCCCGCTGTTGTTGTAGTCCCCGACAGCCTCGAACCTCCCCTGAATGTTGAAATTCTGAGGCGCCGGTTCCTCGCTCCAGGTGTGGGCCTTGAGCACGACGTAAGCGCCGTCGGGCACAGTGTCGCCGGAGTTGAAGCTGTAGGTGCCGGCCTCGGGGCCGTGGCGCACGATGTAGTAGGGGTAGACCATGGGGTCGTCGGTGAATTCGGGATCAGCCTCGCCGTCGAGGATGCGGGTGTCGATCAGTTCCTCGGGGTCGAGGGTGTGGCCGGTGCTGGCCTTGTCGGCGGCGACCGGGTTGGTGATGGGGTCCTCGGAACAAGCGCCGAGGACGAGTAGGGCAGCTAGTGTGGTCAGGAAAAAGATATAACGGTACATGGATGGACCTCCCTCCAGAGTCCCAAAGTCATTGTCGGATCTGACCTTGTGATGACTTAACGGCAGTGGGGCGGCTTTGTCAACTTTCTGGGATACAATCATCTAGGAGTCGTGACCGGACCGATTCACGGCCTCAACGCCTGGGTTCCAAACCCATCACGAACACCACTTCGTTCCCGCCGGCCATGACCTGGAAATCAAGGACTGGACGCTCGATCTTGACCCCGTCCACCCTGACCTCTTGCACGTAGACGGCCGCCTCACTCTGTCCCTCGACCCGCACCTGGAACACCGTGCCGTTCTCCAGCTGCACATCGGCCCGTTCCACCAGCGGACTGCCGATGGCATACTCGCCGGACCCTGGACACACGGGATAGAAGCCGAGGGCACTCAAGACGTACCAGGCGCTCATCTGTCCCGCATCGTCATTGCCGCACAGGCCGTCGACGCCGGTGCCATACATCGTGTCCATGATCATGCGGACCCTTTTCTGGGTCTGCCACGGACGGTCGCTCCAGTTGTAGAGATAGGCGATGTGGTGGCCCGGCTCGTTGCCGTGCACGTAGTTGCCGATGATGCCGTCGCGGGTGATGTCTTCGGTGTCGGCGATATGCTCGTCGCCGAGTTCCATGGTGAAGAGCTCGTCGAGGTGCCGGCCGAACGCCTCCGGCCCGCCCATGAGTTCGACCAGGCGCGGCACGTCGTGGGGGACATAGAGGGAGTAGTTCCAGGCGTTGCCCTCGATGAAACCCTGACCGTGGGTGGCCATGGTGTCGAAGTCCGGGCGCCACTGGCCGGCGCGATTCTTGGGCCTCATGAAACCGATGGACGGATCGAAGAGATGCTCGAAGGAGCGGGATCGCTCGAGATACTCGGCCTGCCGTTCTTCTCGTCCCAACCACCCGGCGACTTGCGATATGCACCAGTCATCGTAGGCCAGTTCCAGGGTCACGCTGACCGATGACCGGCTGGCCTCGTCGGGCACATAACCCAGCTCCATCAACTCCCCGACTCCATCGAAGTAGGGTACCTGGGAGGTGGCCACGCAGGCCTCGAGCGCCCGCCCCAGGTCGAATCCCAGATTTCCCGTGGCCGCCGCATCGGCGATCACCGACACCGCGTGATACCCGATCATGCACCAGTTCTCGTTGGCGTGGTGGCTCCAGATCGGGAGCATGGGGTGCACGCTCTGGTCGAAGTGGGCGAGCATGCTGAGGATCATGTCGTTGTTGCGCGGGCGCTGGATGAGGTTGAACAACGGATGCAGGGCGCGGTAGGTGTCCCACAGGGAGAAGACGGTGTAATTGGTGAAGCCGTCCGAGGTGTGCACGTTCTGATCGAGGCCGCGGTACTGGCCGTCCACATCCTCATAGACCGTGGGGCCCAGCATGGTGTGGTAGAGGGCGGTGTAGAAGGTGGACAGTTGCTCCTCGGTGCGCATGTCGACCTTGATGCGGCCGAGCTCCTCGTTCCACTGGCTGCGGGCAGCGAGGCGGGTGAGATCGAAATCCCAGCCGGGTGCCTCGGCCATGAGGTTCTTGAGAGCGCCGGCTGTGCTGACACCGGAGAGGGCGACCTTGGCCTGCAACTGCTGACCGGCCTCGACGTTGAAGGTGAAACGGGCCCGCAACTCGCGCCCTGCCATCTCGGGGAAATCATTCTCCTGGTCGAAGCGTCGGTAGAAGCCGGCGTAGGGCGTCTCGTCGAATCGACGGTGGCCGTAGCTGCTGAACGGCCGGTCGAAGGCCAGGGCGAAGTACACGGTGCGGGTGCGGGCCCAGCCGGTGGTCTGGCGGTAGCCGGTGATCAGGGTGTCGTTCTCCACGCGCACGAAGGTCCATACGTTCTTGCCGTCGTAGTCGTAGATGTTGGCCCTGAGGTCGAGGACCACGTGGGCCGGGCCGTCCTCGTTGAAGGTGTAGCGATGGCGGCCGACGCGGGTGGTGGCCGTGAGCTCCACGTCGATGTTCGGGTCGTCGAGATGGACCGTGTAGTAGCCGGGCTCGGCGGCTTCGTTGGCGTGCTGGAAGCTCGAGGTGAAAGGACCCTCGAGATTCACCTCACCCATGACCGGCATCAGCGAGATGTCGCCCAGGTCCGAGTGCCCGGTGCCGCTGAAATGGGTGTGGCTGAAGCCGGTGATGGTGCTGTCCTCGTACTGGTAACCGGAGCAGTAGCGGTAGGCCTCGCGGACGTACCGGCCCTCCTCGTCATACATGCGAAGCTGCCTGGTGTCCGGGCTGAGCTGAACCATGCCGAAGGGAACGGTGGCGCCGGGGAAGGTGTGGCCCATGTTCTTGGTGCCCACCATGGGGTCGACGAGGCTGGCGAGGTCAGCCTGGGCCGGTGACTCGACGGGCGTCAGCAAGGCCAGGGCAAGAGGCAGACAGATGAGCAGCGAACGACCGGACATGTTGGTTCCTCACGGTTTCGGTTGGTTGAGACTCCATACTAGGGTGGCCGGCCGCTCTCATCCACCCGAATCGCCGGGGGCGAGGTCCCTGGCTCATGATTAACCTGGGTCCCAAAGAATTCCCCAGGATCGGAGCGATCATGAATATTCGAGTCATCACCCCCGAAATCCTGTTGGCCGCCCTGAATCAGGGCCAGCATCTGACCCTGGTCGATGTGCGCCTGGCGGATGACCATACCGCCGCCCATTTGCCTGGAGCCGTGAATAACTGTGTCTACGAGGTGGTGTTCGGCCAGCGCATGCAGGAGATGTCGCCGGACCGTGAGGCCGTGGTCTGTGTCTATGGTCAGCATGAGAAATCCTACGAGTCGCGCATGGCGGCCGAGAAACTTGAGCGCGAGGGCTACACCGCCATCTGGGATCTGCGCGCGGGCCTGGATGGGTGGCGGCTGGCAGAGTACGACCTGGCCGAGGGCGGACCGTTACCCGCCGATCCCGCCTGGCCGGTGGGTCGCCATCATCTCGACCTCGCCGAGTGCAAGGTCTCCTGGTTGGGGCGCAACCTGCTCAACAGCCACTGGGGGACGGTGGCCATCAAGGAAGGCTACCTCGATTGCACCCTCGACGGTCTCTCAGGTGGCGAGGTGGTGCTGGATATGACGGCTCTCCAGTGCGATGACCTGGCCGGTCATGACATGCACGACATCCTCATCGCCCATCTGCAGAACCACGACTTCTTCGATGTCGAGCGGTATCCCGAAGCCCGCCTCTCCATCGTCGAGGGGCGCTGGATCCAGGGTGCGGCGCCGGGCTCGCCCAACCTCGCGGTGGCTGCCCGCCTGACTCTCAAGGACATCACGGCCGACCTCAATTTCACCACCACGGCCGGCATCTCACCGGACAACAAGATCGGCGCCCAGGCCACCATCGTCCTTGACCGCACGCGCTGGAATGTCCTCTATGGTTCCGGCAGCCTGTTCGCCCGCCTGGGCGGTCACCTGGTCAACGACGACATCGAACTGCGAGTGCGCCTGGTCCTGGCCTGGTAACTCGACATCGGGAGAATGCATGGCGCGCTACGCCACCCCGCCCGGCCGTGAAGAGTTTCATGAAGAAGTCTGGGACCTCGTCTGTCAGATCCCCGAGGGGCGCGTGTCCACCTATGGTCGTATCGCGGCCCTGGCCACGCCTCCAGTAGGCATGGATCCCCCGGCGTACAAGGCGTTTGGTGCCCGCTGGGTTGGCGGTGCCATGGCTCACTGTCCCGAGGGTGTTCCCTGGTGGCGGGTGATCAATGCCCAGGGAAAGGTGAGCGCTCGTGAGGGGGAGGATCGCCAGCGGCCCTTGCTCGAGAAGGAAGGGGTCGAGTTCGATGCCCGGGGACGGATCGACCTCGCCAACTACGCCTGGCCCGACGACAACGCCCGGTCCTGACCCCAGGACCGGGCGTTTCAGCGATCACGAAATTTCTAACGCAGCATCTTCCACAGGTAGGCGTAGGTGAGCGCCCACATGTAAGCCCGCTGGTTGAGGTTGGCGGCCATGCCGTGCCCGCCCTCGGTGTTCTCGTAGTAGTAGACCGGCTTGCCCATGTCGAGCATCTTCTTGACCATCTTGCGCGCGTGACCGGGGTGCACGCGGTCGTCGCGGGTGCTGGTGTAGAAGAGGGCCTTGGGGTAGTCCTTGTTCTCGTCCAGGTTGTGGTAGGGCGACCAGGTCTTGATGTAATCCCAGTCGTCGGTGTCGGGGTTGCCGTACTCGGCCATCCAGCTCGCGCCGGCCAGCAGCTTGTTGTACCGCTTCATGTCCAGCAGCGGCACCTGGCAGACCACGGCCTCGAACAGCTCGGGTCGCTGCACCATGCAGGCTCCCACCAGCAGGCCGCCGTTGCTGCCGCCGGCGATGCCTAGGTGGCGGGGCGTGGTGATTTTGCGCTCGATGAGATCCTCGGCCACGGCGATGAAATCGTCGAAGGCGTTCTGGTGATTCTCCTGGACCGCGCCCTGGTGCCACTTGGGACCGAACTCGCCGCCGCCCCGGATATTGGCCAGCACGTAGACGCCGCCGCGGGCGACCCAGCTGGTGCCGATGGACGCCGAATAACGGGGCAGCATGTTGACCTCGAAGCCGCCATAACCGTAGAGCAGGGTGGGGTTCTCACCGTTGGCCTGGAAGCCGGCGGGCTTGAAGATGAAGTACGGGATCATGGTCCCGTCCTTGGACTCGGCCTCGTACTGCTCCACCTGCATGCCCTCGGCCTCGAAGTACTCGGGGGTGGATTTGATCTTCTCCGGCGTGGTCGAGCCGTCGCGCACGATGAAGAGGCTCGACGGCGTGAGGTAGTCCGTGTAGGTGAAGAAGAAGGTGTCGTCGGTCTCGCTGGTGGTGCCGATGCCCACGGTACCCAGACCGGGCAGCTCGATCTCGGTCTTCTTCCAGCCCTCGTCGGTGAACTCGAGGCGGTAGAGCCGTCCGCGCACGTTGTCCAGGGTGGACATGAGGAGGTAGTTCTTGGTACTCGTGGTGCCACCCAGGGAGACTCGCTCTTCGGGCTCGAACAGGACGTGGAAGATGCGGCTGCCGGCCAGGAAATCGTCGAGGTCGATGGCCAGGAGCGAGTCCTGCAGGTAGATGGCGTCGCCGACGTTCCAGTCGGTGCGCAGGGAGATCAGGAGCTGATCCTTGAAGAAGCCGCTGAAGCTGGCGTCCTCGGGGATGTCCAGCTTCACCAGCCGGCCGTCGAGGATCAGGAAACTGGTGCCGCGGTAGAATTCGGGCGTCTGGTAGATGACATCGTAGCGCAGGTCGCCGTCGGTGGCGGAGTAGGCGCCCACCGAGACGTCGGTGGTCTTGCCCTCGAACACGGTGACGGCCTCTTCGAGGGGCGTGCCGCGCTTCCATTCCTTCACCAGGCGCGGATAGCCCGAATCGGTGAGGGAGCCCTCGCCGAAGTCGGTGCCGATCCAGAGCGTGTTGGCGTCTTTCCAGGCCACGCGGGCCTTGGCCTCGGGCACCACGAAGCCGTCCTCGACGAACTTCTTGGCCACCATGTCGAACTCGCGTTCCACGGAGGCGTCGCCGCCGCCGCGGGACAGGGTCATCATGCAATAGCGGTACTCGGGAGCCAGGTAGCTGGAGCCCTTGTAGACCCAGTTCTCACCCTCGGCCTCGGCCAGGGCATCGATGTCGAGGACCGTTTCCCAGACCGGTTCGGCGGTAACGTACTGGTCAAGAAAGGTCCGGCGCAGGATGCCGCGCACATGGTCGGCGTCCTGCCAGAAGTTGTAGAGCCAGGCGCCGCGGATGCCGGCTTTGGGAATGCGGTCGCTGGAGTTGTAGATCTCCAGGAGCTTCTCGTGGATTTCATTGAATTCGGGGACCGCTTCGATCTCGGCGGTGTCCTGAGCACTCTTCTCCTTCACCCATTCGAGGGCCTGCTCACCATCGACTTCTTCGAGCCAGAGATAGGGGTCGTTGTCCTGGGCCAGCACACCGGCGGCCACGAGCAGCACAATCACCAAGAGAGTGAATCGTCCTGGATGCATGGGGAACTCCTTCGGATACTTGAACGGATGACGGATGAACACACGGTGATGGCTACCGGACTTGCGATACAACAATACGACATCGAATAGCTTTTGTTAAGGCTCCAGCAAGGCGTGGAGATCGGCTCGCCAGGCATCCAGGACGGAGGGGTCGGCATGCTGATTGTCCAGACCCTCAAGTAGGGCCAGGATCTCGCGATAGCGTTGGCGCTGATCCCCAGAGTCCACCTGGGATAGTTCCCAGAGAGTCTGGGCGAGCCCGAGTCTCGCCAGGGCCGAGCCCTGATCCTGGTCGAGGACCTTCCGGAACGCGTATTCAGCCCGGTCCAGGCGTCCCGATGCCAGTTCGAGGGCCCCGACACGGGCCATGAGATCCAGGCGACTCCCGTCGAATTGGATGGCCCGGACGTAGGCCTTCACCGCTTCTTCTGGGTGATCAGCGGACTCGGCCAACATTCCGTGGGTGGCGGCCACACTGGCATCATCGACCTCGGTGCCGGCCAGGAGGCGGGCCTGGGAGAGGGCTTCCTGGTAGCGCTCGCAGTCCATGAGGCATTGCAGGAGTGTTTTACGGGCCATGAGGAGATCGGGGTCGAGTTCGAGGGCGCGGCGAAGGCTGGGAATGGCCAGAACGTTCTGTCCCCGTCGATGCTCGAGCTGTCCACAGAGCAGGTGATATCGCGGGTGCAGGGGACAGGCGCGACAGGCCTGGCGATAAGCCTGGAGGGTCCGGTCCAGATCGTCATGCTCCCGATGCCAGCGGCCGAGATCTTCCCAGGCCAGGGCCCGGGGATAGGATGGCAGATCCGAGGTCACCGAGGGGAAACGATGCAGGGTCGCCTCTTCCATTGCATTGACGGCGATCCAGGGAACGGTCAGGCCCAGGCCGGCCACGAGGATGAACCCGGTGAAGGGGACGGAGAGAGCATCCCTGGCGGGACATTGCTGCCAGCTCGCGAAAGCTACCAGGGAGACCAGGATCGAGGATCCCGCCAGGAGATCCCAGTCACGAACGACCCCGAGTTTCAGGTGCAGAACCATGGCCAGCAGGAGAATCCAGAGGGGGGCGATCATCAGCGGCCGCGTGGGTTTCGGGAGACGACCGGATCGCACAGTCAGCATCAGGGCCAGGGAGACAGGCACAAGCAACAGCAGCAGATTGAGCAGATCCTTGCCCAGTCGTGGGTCCGCTAACCCGCGGGGGCCGGTGATGCGGTTGAAGATGTGCCAGCCTTGATGGGAACCGAGGAAGTCATCAACGAAATCGGTGACGTTCTGGCCGGCAATAAACTGCAGGCCCAAGGCCATGAGGACCGCAACCATAGAGGGCCAAACCACTGCCCAGCAACGCCGGGCAAGGCTCTGCCGGGCCGGCGTAGACCAGAGGGCCACGGCCAGGATCAACGGCGCCATGAGCAGGGCGTTCAGGTGCCAGAGCAGAGCGAATCCAAACCAGATCGTACCGCGGTTCAGCGGTGCCCGGCCCTCGAGGTACAGCAGTAGATAGGCGCCGCAGACCAGCAGGCACACTGTCATCTGGGCATAACACTCCGCGTAACCAAAGAACATCAGCAATGGGGCCGCCGGAATGAGGAGTCCACAGAGCAGGACCGCATCACCCGGCTGCCGATGGAGTCGGCGGGCGGCCCAGGAGACCGCGATCAGGTAGGCGCCGCCGGTGAGGATGCTGGAAATGGCGAGCAGCTTGAAGACCGATAGCAGATCCGATAGGCCAAGCCCAACCGCAAGGCTGGCGTGCCCATGGTAGGCCGTCCAGTCGAAGCCATGGAAAAGGGTGCCCTGGCTGATCATGGCGGACACCAGCATGCCGTCGCCCAGCAGCGGTGTATGGGCGCGACCCAACCAGGCGAGACCCATGCCGAGCAATGGCAAGACCAGATAGACGAACAGCCTGTGGCCGAGGAGCAAGGGCTCCACCCGGCGCACGAGCCAGGTGCCCAGATGTCCGGCCAGGGGTGTCCAGATCATGAGGAGAATGAAGACGGGCCACATGGCGGCAACCATCGGAGGCAGGGGCAGGTAGGCCAGGTGGTTGAGGCCCCAGAGTTGGGGACCGGGCCAGAAGCAACCCACGAGGAGTCCGGCCAGAGGAAGGCTGATCAGGAGCCGGAACAGGGTGACGGGGGATGCCTTGTGCACCGTCATGCTCGCCCCTTGAGATAGTCTTGCCGACGTTCCTCGGGGAACTTCTCGATGGCGTACCGCAGCATCGTGCGTGGCATGGTCTGGTAGCGGTGGGCGAGAAAGGCTTCTTCAGTGGCCTGGTCGCGGTTGCCGACCTCGCGCAGCATCCAGCCCACGGCCTTGTGGATCAGGTCATGGGGGTGGTTGAGGAGTCGGTCGGCCAGGGCCAGGGTGTCGTCGTATTGATTCATGCGGATGAAGGCGAATGTCGACAGGATGGCGATGCGTTGTTCCCAGAGTGAGGGGGACTCGACCAGTTGAGCAAGGAGTCCA
>Ga0209692_10004566_pt1 | contig 12423 bp, 10 predicted proteins | sample tdDd472_FD_187129 | JGI IMG/M metagenome (GOLD analysis project Ga0209692, IMG submission 187129) | Marine sediment microbial communities from the Atlantic coast under amendment with organic carbon and nitrate - tdDd47.2 (SPAdes)... | ecosystem: Environmental > Aquatic > Marine > Coastal >...
GTTGGCAAGTCTTGATTCCAGTAATGATTACTTCCAACCTGATTAAAAACCAGATCTTTTATGACTTTTAATCCTTTTGAGTGTGCAGTGGCAACATATTCCAAAAATTTTTCATTCCCGCCAAATCTTGCGTCAATATTGTAAAGATCGGTAATCGAGTAACCGTGATAAGAATAAGATGCCATGTTGTTTTCGAGAAAAGGCATACTCCAAATTGCAGTATAGCCCATGTCCTTAATATAATCCAGCTTATTTATTATCCCTTGTATATCGCCGCCATGCCTGCCTTCCGGTAAATTTCTGTTCACCTTTTCAAGCAATCCGCCGGCATTATCATTCTCTTTGTTCCCATTTGAGAAACGGTCTGGTGTTATAAGATATATAGCATCGGCTGAACTTATCCCCACCCTTTTATACCGGCTTTCCCTTTTTTCCAATTTATAATTTAGATTAAAATCATCTTGTTTTCCGGTGAGCAAAATATTCAACAAACCACTTGAGGCGTTCGGATTTATTTTGAGCACCAGGAAAAGATAATTGGGGTTTTCGGTTTTGATAACATCGACAAGTTCAGCTTTATCATCTTCAAGTTTAGGCTTATATGAGGCAAGATTTTCACCATGAAGCAGGAGAGTAACTTCCGGATTTTTCATCCCAACCCACCAGAAAGGTGGCTCTACCTTGTTTACAATGTTTTTCGAATTGACGATCGTCGAAATAAAAAGCAGAATTGTAAAAAATAACTTGTACATACAATACCGTTTTAATTAAACACCATCTAAATTTAAATGATTTTTTTATTAAACACTTGAAGTGCTGACAAACGATTAAAAATTTTGAACAAACAGCCTCAAATAGTATACGGAAGCCCTAAACTATCACTGCGGTTCATCTTAAAAAGTTAAAAAGAAGATTATTCAGTATTAAATTGGCACAACATTTGCCGAATATACTATAATACGATTTTCAAAATTGTTATTTTTTATTAATTATCATATTATTTTATTAAGTATTAGAATATTTGCAAATCCTATTATCCGGGCACTTACCCGATAACAAGATGCAATACTCTTCAATATCGATTTAACATAAGGAGCTGAATCATGAAACAATTAACTACTGTACTATTTTTAATCCTTTCTGTAGCGTTATTTGGACAATTTAACGGGGGAACTTACAACAACATTCTTAACCTTGGAGACATGAGCTCACTTGAAGTTGTACCCGGAACTAAGATGGACAAAGCAGAAAAAATGGCGGATGATCTGGTCGGTAATCTGTTCGGAAGTATGGGTGTAAATACAAAAACTAATGAAAACCCTATTGTGAAAATTTCTGCCTGGATGCCAAACGACGGGCATGTTTGGAGATTTTATAAAGTTAACGATGGTGAGTACGTGATCTTTAATGATACTTACAAGTTAGCACTTGGGGTTGAAGGAGCAAAAAAAGATGACAAAGCTAAAATTATACCGATGGCGTATAAAGAAAATGATCCTAACCAGATATTTGTACTCGAACGCGATACGCTCACATACAGGTATGGCTCATTTTGGAAAAACAAAAACAGCGGACTAGTAGTTGAGATTGACCCTAAAAGTAAAGAATTATTCCAGACACAAAAGGTCGAAGGGAATAAAAATCAGGTTTGGGCAATTTGCTACAGGAGAAAACTCATGAACAAAGAAACCGGAGGTTTCCTGGCACCCCAGAGAAGCACTGCGTTATTCGCCGGAGCTCCAATCGAGTTCACACCTGATGCCAAGAGCATTTATACTAACTGGGATATGGTAAGTCTGCCAGGTTCAACCGGCTGGTATTACATGATGAACGTTATGTCGAAAAAATTCATGGTGATGGAAAAAGATGAAAATGGTAGAGCCAAAGTAGGAAGCCCGATAGTTCAGGGCCCGTATAATAGAGATAAAGTAATGTTGTTCGGGCTGAATAGCACGAATGATGAAGAATACCCATATTTCCTTTTACCAAACCCAAGTGAGAATACTTTCATGACAGGAAGCGGTAACAATTTCACCGGCGCACCTGTAGATTCTACCAATGCGGGTCAACACTGGAAATTGGTAAATGGAACATTTTCTCTTTTTTAGTGATCAATTTTACAAAAATACCCCGTGTTCAACGGGGTATTTTATTTTAAATAAATATTACAATTTTGTTACATTTCCTGCGATTCCAACCAGCGTTCAGCATCTATTGCTGCCATACATCCCGAACCGGCAGCTGTAACCGCCTGACGGTAAGTTTTATCTGTAACATCACCGGCAGCAAATACACCTTCAATATTTGTATAAGTGGAGCCGGGTTTTGTAATGAGATATCCGGTTTCATCTTTATCAAGTACATCACCAAAAAGTTTTGTATTAGGTTGATGACCAATCGCGATGAATATTCCATCTACCGGGACCTCCTCCAGAGAGCCATCAACAGTGTTTTCGATAACAGCCGAGGTTACAGCTTTCCTGTGTCCTTCAACAGTACCTTTTACTTCCTTGATAGTTGAGTTAGTCAGAAATTTGATTTTGGGATTTTTTTCAGCTCTTTCAAGCATAATTTTTGACGCTCTAAATTCATCTCGCCTGTGAACAATTGTTACCTCGCTCGCGAAACGTGTAAGGTAATTAGCTTCTTCCATGGCAGTATCACCACCACCAACCACCATGATTTTTAAATCACGGAAGAAAAAGCCGTCGCATGTGGCACAAGCTGATACACCATACCCCATGAACTTGGTTTCACTTTCAATTCCCAACAATTTAGCCGAGGCTCCGGTTGAAATTATTACTGAATCCGCAGTATAAACTTCATTGTTAGATTTGACCGTGAAAGGGCGTTGAGAGAAATCAACTTCGGTAACTTCCTTGAAGAAACATTGTGCACCAAAACGCTGTGCCTGCTTGCGCATTACGTCCATTAGCTCGGGACCTTGTATTCCATGCTCAAAGCCGGGAAAGTTTTCAACCTCTGTAGTAATAGTGAGCTGTCCCCCGGGTTGAAGCCCCTCAAAAACAACGGGATTTAAATTTGCGCGAGCCGTATATAAAGCTGCAGTAAGTCCGGCAGGTCCGGAACCGATAATTATTACTTTGTGATGGTTATCTGCCATGATTAACTCCGATTTTTCATAAAAACTTTTTGAAATCAAATTTTCAATATTCAGCAGCGTTGAATAAAACGCTTATTTTAATATCAATAATAATAAATTTACTAATGATATATGATTCAAAAAGATTAAAATCGGTTCAATCACCGGCGTTAATTAAAATTATAATGACATTGAATTATTTAGAACCTGAAATCTTGGAGCACGAACACTCCTGAACTTAGGATCGTTGTAAGAACTTTCCCTGATTCCGGACGGTTGGCGATTTGCAACTATAATACGCCTTGATTCTAAACTGTTGCTTTCAACCGGCTCATTAATCCTTGTGGAATATCTAACTGTGTTTTTTGGTGATGCCGGGTTTTTTGAAACGTGACTCGTCTGGCTGCTCCTGTGTTGCGCGGGTGCCGTAACTCCATTGCTGGAATATGAAGTAGCATAAACAGGATTTACATTGCGATTCCGTTTTTTACTAACCATATAGGCAAGAACCAGTAGAAAGGTGATAGAACCTATCATTATTATCAAGCTGGTGAACATTACTTCTGAATAAGTCATTATATATAAGCCCCAACAAAAATATTTACAAGTTTATAAATCATTACGATGCTAATGTAATTAACAACGAAGCAATATTTTTGTTAGTTCGATGAAATGTTAGATAAACCCGATAAATCAAGGTTATCATTTGATAAACTGTCGTATCTCAACTTTTAGCTGCTACAATTCTAATTACTTCTGCAGCACCGTTATGGTAATTCCCCTCATTTAATACCACTGTTTCTTTATCAAATTTCAATAACTCCATCTCGTGGAAATCAGAATAAATCTCATCCAGTCCATACAACATTTCCAAACTTTTAGGTCCCCCCGAATTTCTATTAATTTGTTCTTTTGCAAAAAATTGACCAATAAAAACAGCACCGGGTTTAAGGGCTTGGACAATCCTTGCATGCAAATTTTCCCTTACTTCCTCAGGGAGGTGAACAAATATAAGAGAGATGACATCGAAATAATCTTCTGTAGGTTGATATTCGGAAAGATCGGCTATGTCATATTTGATGAGCACATTATTTTCTTTGGCAAGTTTGGCTGCTTTCTCTTTACCTGATTCGCTAAAATCAACTGCGGTGGTGTCCCAACCATTTACTGCAGCAAAAACAGCGTTCCTGCCTTCACCCTCCCCAAGTAATAAAAGTTTGCCGGGGAGCAATTTTTTTATTTCTTTTGCAAAAAAAAGATTAGGTTCAGTACCATAAGCAAATTTTTTTTCAGAAAATCTTTTATCCCAGAAATCTTTCATAGTTTTCATCCGTCTTAAACAATATTCTGTTATATTGAGTCTAAAGTTACTAAAAAAGATGATTATCGCCGTGATTTAATATATCTTTATAAAATGATAAACTTATATTTCACTACTTGAAAAAAATTTTAATATATATAGCGTTCGCCACTCTTCTTTTCAATCCGCTTTTTGCGGGTGATAACAGCGTTAAAATTAATATTGATTCGCTCAGAACCGAACCAGGTTATTTTCAGATAGGGGGAGAATGCAGGTATCACGCAGGTGATAACCCGGCATGGGCAAAAGATGATTACGATGACTCGAATTGGCGGATCGGCGATTCACGAATTGTTCCCGACGACTGGGAATCGGGTGAATGGAGCGGGATAGGCTGGTTCAGGTTTAAATTCGACGTCGATTCATCACTTTGGGGTAAAACTATTGCTTTACATTACGTGCAAGCCGGGGCTTCGGAAATTTACCTCAATGGTAGAAAAATCCACACGTTCGGAAGAGTGGGCAAATATTCTGAGATAGAAGAAGCTTTTTGGGATCAGGAATTCCCTGCCGAGTTTAAATTTGATAGTACTCGCTACCAAATCCTTAGCATCCGTTACTCAAACTTTACCGCCCGGAAAATAAAAGATTACGGATATGGTACCGGCTTTGTTATGAGATTTTTTGAAATCGATGCCGGAATAGAAAGCCGCGCCGAAAGAGATCGTGCCGTATTTTTTATGATCGCTCTGTTCACCGCTGTTCCATTAATCTTTGCACTCCTGCACCTTTCTATATTCTTTTATTACCGTAAGGATATCGGGAACTTGTACTTTGGAATTTTTACTCTTTGCCTTTCGCTAATAAACTTTTTTGATTTCTATATCCAGCTTGCAGGTAACCCTGAGGAGTACCTGATATTTAACCTTCTTCATGTTTTCCCCGTGGTTATTTCACTTATATTCCTGTTACTTTTCAGTTACGACAGCTTTGGTTCATTAATACCCAAACACTTTATTTTATTTCTCTTATCGGGTATAGCCCTTCAGTTTTGGGCAATTTTTGGTAACGGTGGTGATGTTGCCCTATTAGTAAATGTTTATGGCGGATTTGTACTGCTTGAGATTTTAAGGGTTATCATTACAGCATTTATCATGAAAAAAGTGAAGCTGAATTTTCTGATTTTCGGATTCAGCTTTTTTGTTGCTACACTGGCAATTCAAACCGGTGCGCGCTTTGGCTTCGAAATGATGTATAATTTTGATCCCCTTTACTACCTGGGCATAATTGTTTTATTGGCAACTATGTCAATACATCTTTCAAAAAATTTCGCGAAAGTAAATCGTGAACTTGAAAAAGAGGTTGAGCGGGTTAAAGATTTATCCGAGCAGAAATTACAGAAAGAACGGGAAGCAAGGGAAAAAGAAATTACCCGTAAATTACTCGAGGCAGATAACATCCGTAAAACCGAAGAGTTAAATGAAGCACGAATGTTGCAAATGTCAATGCTGCCTAAAAACATTCCCGATTTTAAAGATTATAAAATTTCAGCCTACATAAAAACCGCAACCGAGGTTGGAGGTGATTATTACGACTTTTATCAGAATGGCGGTGGTGATTTTAAGATGGCAATCGGTGATGCGACCGGGCATGGTATGAAAGCCGGCACTCTCGTTTCATCAACCAAATCGTTGTTTAACGCTCTGGTTGAAGAACATTCACCCGTTGAAATGATCAAAAGGTGTAACTCCGCTATTAAATATATGAACCTACCTAATCTTTACATGTCCCTTTCCATTGTTCATTTTGACGCTAACCGATTTATATACAGTAGTGCCGGGATGCCTCCTGTACTTTTATACAGGGCAAAAGATAAAAGTATCGAGACTATTACTCAAAAAACGATGCCACTTGGCGGATTTATTGATTTTGTTTATGAGGAAGAAGAAATATTGCTCTCTAAGGGTGACATCCTCCTTTTTTCCAGCGATGGTTTCATGGAGTTATTTGACCGAGGTAAAAATATGCTCGGCCTTGAAGGAATGAAACAATATTTACTCGAATCAATTTCCGAATCAACAGATGAGATTATGAACAAACTGCTTGAAAAAATTACCGGGTACTCAAACGGTGCTTCTCTCCACGATGATCTAACACTTATTCTTGTTAAACATTTGTAATTTCAACTTTTGATTGTGAGGAATTTTCATGAAAAAACTTGCGGTTTTATTCTTGTTGATATATGTATCGACAAATTATGGTGATGACCTTCCAAGACGTGCATTTATTGGTATTCAACCAGTGGAAATCAACGATAGCAACAAAGTTGCTTATTCAATCGATAACGGTGTACTTGCAGCCAGGGTAATCCCCGGTTCAAGTGCCGAAATTATCGGGTTAAAGGCAGGAGATATTTTACTTTCTATCGGTGAAGAAAAAATAACTTCCCCGGCTCAATTTTTAGCCCTCACCTCAAATTACAAGGGAGGTGACGAGATAGAGATTTACTCGGTTAAAGGTGGTGAAAAATCGGTTGATAAAATAAGACTCGTGGAGTTTCCCAGGGAGAATCCTGAAGGATTTGATGTAGTTTACGATCATGTTATGGTTAGAGGGAACCGTCTTCGCACTATAACTATGAAACCGGATAAAAAGGGAAAACAACCTGCTATCCTGTTTATTCAGGGAGTAGGAGCTTATTCGGTTGATTTCCCCTTCCCAACAAGTCATCCTTACCGGGAACTTGTCTATAAACTAGCTGAAAAAGGTTTCGTGGTGATGCGAGCTGAAAAAAGCGGGATGGGTGACAGCGAGGGTCCTCGTGCTTCAGAAATTGGCTTTAATCTAGAGTCGGAGGGTTTTCTACAGGCACTTAAAAAACTAAAAACTTACGATTTTGTAGATACATCTAATGTCTTCATTTTCGGGCACAGCATGGGTGGTGTGATTGGACCCGTGGTGATTAGTGAAGAGAGTGTGAAAGGAATTGCAGTATATGGTACACTCACCTCCAACTGGATGGAGTACGAATATTTTATGGACAGGAGCCAGATGACATTAGCCGGAACCGATCCGGATAGCATTCGGAAGGCGATCATGGATAGAGCACTGTTTTCTTATCATTTTTATTTGCAGCATGAAACTCCATTGGAAATTATTGGGAAATTTCCACAACTCGAGGATTTTTATTCTGTAAATATTCCTGATTCGATTCATATTTACGGCATTCACCACAGTTATATTTATGAAATTTATGAACATAATCTCTCTCGCTTTTGGAAAATAGCGAATACAAATGTTGCCGCTATTTACGGTCTTTCAGATTTTGTTGCTCCCAAGTACGATCATATTATGATCGCTGATATTGTAAATCAATATCATCCGGGTAAAGGGAGGCTGATATTTATTGAAAATGCAGATCATGCATTCAAAAATACTACCGATACCAGACAGAGTTTACAATTCTGGGGTACACCTCAAGGCATTTTTAACGATGCAGTTATTGATAGTACGGTTGACTGGCTGAATAATTTGATTAATGTTAATTAATCAATAAACTTTTGATTTTTAATGGCGACAATCTTATAATTAGATTTGATATATTATTTAAACAGGGAAATTGAATGAATTTACGTACTGCCATTATTGATCTTTATGATAACGAGCCAAACCAGGGCATGAGATGTTTGAAAGATATAATTACTGAAACTGATGCTGCCAACGACAATATAAATCTATCTTACAATATTTTTGAAACAAGATACAAGAATGAAATTCCGGGTACCGAGTTTGATATATATATTTCTTCCGGGGGTCCCGGAAGCCCGTTCGATGGAGAAGGGAGTGATTGGGAAAGAAAATATTTCAATTTACTTGATTCTATCAGAACTCATAATGAAAAATCTGATCGCAAAAAGTATCTCTTTTTTATATGCCATTCGTTCCAGATCATGGCACGGTATTTTAAGTTTGCAGAGGTAACCGACAGGCATTCAAAATCATTCGGGATCATGCCGGTTCATAAAACAGATGCGGGAATGAATGAACCATTGTTTGCACCTCTGCCTGAACCATTTTATGGTGCGGATTTCAGGGATTACCAGGTAATTCAACCTAACGAAAAAGTGATTAAAGAACTTGGTGCGGAAATACTCGCGCTTGAGAAGATAAGACCACATGTTGAGTTCGAAAGAGCAATTATGGCGGTGAGAATTTCTGATGAAATATTCGGGACCCAATTCCATCCTGAAGCAGATTATGAAAGCATGTATTATCATTTTAAACAGCCCGAGAGAAAAATGCAGGTTGTTGAAAAACATGGTGAAGAAAAATATTTTGAAATGTTAAAATTGTTGGAAGACCCCCTCGCGATTCAACTCACCCGCGCTACCGTTATACCCGGATTCCTTAAATCGGCTATAAATAAACTGGTACAGTATGTAGCGGCTTAAAATTTTAAAGTTGTTGCACGGTTGATTATTTTTCTTATGAATCGTCGGCCGGGCGAAATGTTGATAACTTGTGGATAACTTTGAAGTTTTTAAAACTGATTGCAAATAATTTTTACACATTTTTAAAAAAGTGCCAATACAGCTTGTATTGGCACTTTTTTGTTTTAGGCTGTAAATATAAGGAGTTGCACAATATTATCCATAATCATATAAAGAGTGTTAATAACTTTTTTAAAAGTATATACTTTTTTAAAAAGCAAGTATTAAAGCCAAATTATTTTAACTTTTTTTAAGGCTTGATTACATACAGTTCCATCTGCCGGGGAGAAATAAATTCACAGCCGTTTTCCGTTATAACAACTTCTTCCTCAACGGTGGCAATCCCGTAACCTTCAATTGTCAACCTTGGTTCGAGTGTAAAAACCTGTCCAACTTCGAGTTCCATGTATGGAAGATTTTTATATCTTTCCCATTGCGGAGCCAAAAGAGCACCACCATCATGAGCAACTCTCCCGAGCTGGTGTCCCAATCCATGCGGATATCCCTCGTAACCATGTTTTTCAATGTAACCTCTGGCCACATCGTCAATCTCGTGAGCTTTTTTCCCCGGTTTAATAGCTTCAGCTGCGAGAGTAATTGAATCCCGGATAATATCAAATCCTTTTTGTACATCAGCAGGTACTTCGGTTTCTCCTTCTTTCAACACGTACCACGTACGTTGTAAATCAGCACAGTACCCGTCACATTTAACTCCAAAATCCATGTTGATTACATGTCCCGGTTTTATCTTCCTATCGGTTGGACCGGCATGTGCACCGGCTGTATCCGGACCGCTGAATACAGATGGGCAATACTCTTTATCCCACGCGTACCCGAAGCCTTTTTCTTCCACGATATCCTGAACAAATTTAGCGACTTCCTGTTCGGAAATGCCGGGTTTTAAATAACCTGTAACTTTATCAAAAATCTTAAGAGTTTCATCAATTGCTTTTTTCATTATCGCCAGTTCAGCGGGAGATTTCCTTCCCCGCAGCGCCGCAACCAAATCTTCAGAAGATACAAGTCTATTTACAAAATCAGTACCTTCCAGAAATCCTAGCAACTCAAGATACATACCGTGTGTAAGCCCATCAGCTAAAGTGGAATTTCTTGAAAAGTTTATAGCAATTTTTTTGGGATTAAGTCGGTTTAAAACTTTTAGTAAATCTTCTTTTACAGATTTAAGGTAACTGATAACCTCCGGAAAAGTGCCAACCTGTTTAAGATTAGCTTCTTCAAGAGAACCTACAATAGCAATCCGGTCTCCCGCTTTGGTAAAAATAAACGCCGAGTGCCAGGTAGCTCCGGTACCTACCAGCATTTCAAGCATCGGGTCTTTAATATTTCCGGTTTCTCTTACAAAAGTAAGCCACATGTCAATCTCTTTTTCTTTGAGAATTTCAATGGCCTGTTGCTGCTTTTCTAATATCATATTATTTAACATTATACTGCCTCTAAAAATGAAAAGAGTTTATAGAGGCAATATAATATTTAATAAGAAAAGAATCTTGTGTGCTGTTAAGTTCGGCTGGTCAATAGTGGAAATATTTTATTCAATTGCAGATTCTTCGACGAACTGATATTCTTTCTCTTCGTCTTCGGAAAGTTTATTAAGAAATTGAATTTTTTTCGCCTTGATCTCAACTATGGTAAGATTTGGTGATTCGTTAATTTCGAAAGTTTTACTTTGAAGCATACCTTCTACCATTACCGGACTTCCCTTTCTTAGACGTTGTTTGCAGCTTTCGGCAAGTTTATTCCATGCCACTACACCCACGTAGCAAACGTCTTCCTTTCTTTTGTTATCGCTGGTCTTAAAACTCCTGTTGACCGCAATATGGAAGTTAATTACCGAAGCATTTCTGTTTGTTGTACTGAAAGTTGGATCTTTCGTGAGGTTTCCTGCTACACAAACAGTGTTTACTTCGGGCAATTTTAAGTTAGTCATCTACTTGTTTCCCCTTTTACTGTGGTTTAACCCAAATAAACCCGTAATTTTTTTGATTTAGATGTGTGTCGTAATCTCCTTAATGCTTTTTCTTTAATTTGTCTTACTCTTTCCCTTGTTAGATTGAACTTTTCCCCAATTTCTTCGAGCGTCATGGGATGTTCGTTATTAAACCCGAAATAAAGCCGTATTACTTCGGATTCTTTTGGTGTTAATTGTGATAAAGTAGTATCAATTTCCTTTCTGAGAGATTCATCCATAAGGGTGTGGTCGGGATCCGGCGCTTCGGAACTTGTTAAAATATCCAGAAGTTTACTATTTTCCCCGTCTGACATGGGTGCATCAACGGAAACGTGTCTTCCTGCTATCTTTAATGCCCCGGCAAGTTCAAGTTTATCCATATCCAAAGCTTCGGCAAGTTCATCGGCATTTGGTTCTCGTTCCAGCTGCTGCTCAAGTTCGTTAAATGCTTTTCCTATTTTATTTAACGCTCCTACCCTGTTAAGCGGAAGACGTACAATTCTTGATTGTTCGGCAAGCGCCTGAAGAATAGATTGTCTTATCCACCATACTGCATAGGAAATAAACTTGAACCCGCGTGTTTCGTCGAATCTTTTTGCCGCTTTTATCAACCCAAGATTTCCTTCACTGATAAGATCAACAAGGGTAAGTCCTTGATTTTGATACTGCTTGGCAACAGATACCACAAACCTGAGGTTGGCTTTTACAAGCTTATCAAGGGCAATTTCATCCCCTTCTTTGATAGCTTTTGCCAGCTCTATTTCCTCATCGGGAGTAAGCAGATTAACTTTGCCTATATCCTGCAAATATTTATCGAGCGACTTGGTTTCTCTGCTGGTAAATTGTTTAGTAATGCGCAATTAAACCCCCTTATGAATTAAAGAACATGTACGAATTTGATAATTTCAAGGAGTAGTCGATTTGCAAACAAATTTGATAATTAAATCCAGTATTATTTGTCTGATAAGTGCAAATCTTCACAATTTTTAATCTTTTGCAAAATACAATATTTTTATTTGAAATCAAGCTACATTTTTAATTTTTAACATCATAAAACCGCATTTTTATTAAAGATTTAATGTTTTTTAACTTCAATTATTGTTTTATGATTCTAAATTATTCTTGCTGAGAGAGTTAAAAAGATATAGTAATGCGATAATCGCAATTAATCCTGCCGGAATTAAAATTCCAATTGGGAGATTAAAATATCCATAAGCCAGGTAGCAAACAAACGCAACCCCGGCAGTTAATAATGCGTATGGTATCTGCGTGATCACGTGATCCATGTGATCAGAACCCGAAAATATTGAGGCAAGAACCGTGGTATCGCTGATTGGCGAGCAATGATCCCCGAAAATTGCTCCGGAAAAAACTACACCCGCCATGGATGTTGAAAGAAATATATCACCGGTTAGTTTGTATGCAAGAGGGATAGCAACAGGAGTTATTATCGTCATGGCACCCCAGGATGTTCCCGTCGCGAAGGCTGTAACCATGCCGGTGATGAATATTATAACCGGTAGATAAGTAAATGACAAATTATCACCCGTAAGATGAATCA
>Ga0209692_10004567_pt1 | contig 12420 bp, 7 predicted proteins | sample tdDd472_FD_187129 | JGI IMG/M metagenome (GOLD analysis project Ga0209692, IMG submission 187129) | Marine sediment microbial communities from the Atlantic coast under amendment with organic carbon and nitrate - tdDd47.2 (SPAdes)... | ecosystem: Environmental > Aquatic > Marine > Coastal >...
ATTTGTCAGAGCAAAGCCTTGAATCACCTCACCAAAACCATCTTGCAATTCTACAGTTTTTGCACAACTGTTTTCTGTGCTATTTGAAACAACAATTTGTCTGGTATCAGTGCAATCATTCGAAGTCATCACAATCCATTCGCCCAGCAGTTTGTCACAATTGCAATCAAGCTGCTCCAGGCCCTGATCTCCATCAACATCACCATCAACAGCGGAACCTTCCTGAAAATATACTGCAAAAATACTAAAATGACTTGATTCTGCACGACTGATATGCTGATCAGTGTCAACCGAGCCTTCCAGCTTTGTCCACTTAGCTGTTGTGTCGTCTACCTCTCCAGTTGGGCCACCTGTGGTTGGTATTTCAACATGTGTTGTAGAATACATGGCAATGCCAGTTTTTTGTTGACTAATAGAATAGTCAAAGCGAGCATATGGAATATAGATGCTTACCGGAACTTTAAAGCTAAGTCCCTCTGGTTTTAGCAACAAACCTGAGGAAATCCTGGTAAAACCTTGGTGTTCCGGTATCTCTTCCGAGGGCATTTCCTCAACTGTAATTGTAACCCAGTCTTCCAACGCACCCTGTGGAATAATAATTCGCGAACCCATGGAACCGACAATCTCGCCACCATCCGGGCCAATATCTGTGTCGATCCATGTCTGGGTTACTCCACTGCCATTTACATCACACCCTGCACTGAAGTTAAAAAACACAAACAACATTGCAAAAATGGCGAAACATTTTATCATTACCGAAAACTTCATTCAGATTCTCCTCGAGAGCATCTTTATAATTATTTATTCATTACCCCTGATGGGCATTCCCGCTTTGGCTAGTGCTGCCAAAAGTTTTTCGTGCAATCCGCTAATTTCCTCTCCATCTAGGGTTCTGTCGTTTGCACCAAAATCAATGTGATAGGTAACAGCTTTTTTACCTTCGGCAATTTTATCACCTTCGTAAATGTAGAGGAAATCGAAACCAACCAAAAGTTTTCCACCGGCTCTTTTGATTACGTTTTCAATCTCTTCGATCCTGACTCGTTTGTCTACCACCACAGTAATTTCAATGGAGTTAACCGGATATTTTCTCAGCGGTTTGAATTTCATGTTCATTGGCTTGGCATTAAACACTGCATCAAAATCGAGATCAAATACGCCTAAACGCTTTTTCAATTCAAATTTTTCGGCAACAGCTGGATGAAGCTCTGCAACTACACCAAGCGATTTTTTAATGCAGAAGACCTCAGCACAACGTCCACCATGCGCCCAGACTGGAGGCTCTTTCATCATTCTAAAATTAACGTTGGGCAGATTGAGCAGTGTTAGAAACTCTTCCACGGCACCCTTGACATGATAGAAAGAATTGTGATCTTCTCCAAAAACGGCACCAGACAATCTGCGATTTTCTTTTGCCAGTTTCGGGCCTTTACGATCTTTCGTCAAAGTGGTTCTGCCCAGTTCAAACAATTTGAACTTGCTGAAGTTTTTCTGGTTCGTCACCGCATTGCTGATTACATGCGGTAAAATAGCGGTGCGCATCAGGTTATCGTCTTTGGAAACCGGATTTTGAACACGCAATGCAGCTTCGCTGTCGTAACCACAACTTTCCAACAATTCACTTGAAATAAATGAGTAATTGGAGACTTCATCAAAACCGAGTCGCTGAGTGAAAACATCTCTGCTGTACCATTCCAGCAAACGAAGCTGGTTCGCTTCTGGTGGATCTGACAAAATCACCGGCGATGATGGAATGAAGTTGTCGAAACCATAAATGCGCCCTATTTCCTCGACAATATCGGCCTTGATACCCACGTCTTTAGTAGCTCTATAACTTGGGACGCTGATTGTAAAGTTATCATCATCAATCTCGCTAATCCCAAAATCGAGACTTGTCAAAATGCCTATAATTCTTTCTTTAGGCAACTGGTTTCCAAGACGTTTGTTAATATAGCTTATGCTGATATCAATTGTAACCTGTGCAGGAGGATTGGGCCACGAGTCCAGAATCTCAGAGGATACCTCTGCATCGGGGCAAGTAAGCTTAATCAGTTCCAGAGCGCGGAGCATGGCAGGTACGGTGTTGGCCGGATCCTGTGATTTCTCGAAACGCTGAGCTGCATCCGTTCTTAGCTGAATTCTATTGGCTGTAGTTCTGATTGTTGTTGGGTGAAAGTTGGCAGATTCCAAAACCACGCAAGTTGTGTCGTCTACGATTTCACTACTAAGACCGCCCATTACTCCGCCAAGTGCCACGGCTGTGTTTGCATCTGCAATAACAATATCGTCAGTTACAAGCTTGTGTTTGGCTTCATCCAGGGTGGTGAATTTTTCTTTATCTTCTGCGCGTCTGATGACGATCTTGTCGCCGTTAATGTGTCTTCTGTCAAAGGCGTGCATGGGCTGACCATATTCCATCATCACATAGTTGGTAACATCAACCAGATTGTTGATAGGCTTGATGTCAACAGCTTTTAGACGCTGCTGCATCCATGTGGGAGAATCGCAAACCTTGACGTTTTTCACAACCAGTGCGGAGTATCTGGGGCAAAGCTCTGGAACCATATTTTCAATTACCAGTGGATCTTTTTCTTTAGCTTCATCAACTGTTGTTTTCGGATCAAACTTCAAAGGTTTGCCATAGACTGCTGCAAACTCTCTGGCAAAACCCACATGGCCCCATAAATCAGGTCTGTGAGTGAGCGATTTGTTATCCACTTCGAGAACAACATCTTCCTTGCCGAAGATCTGATCCAGCGTGGTACCAACTTTTACATCATCATCAAACACGATGATGCCGGTATGATCGTCGGAAAGGCCAAGCTCGTCATCGGCACAGATCATGCCCGCGCTCTTTACGCCTCTGATTTTGGTGGGCTTTAAGGTGCCAGAAGGCAAGGTTGTTCCGCTTTTTGCCAAAGCAACAATCTGACCCTCTGCAACATTTGGCGCACCACAGACAACTTCCATCACGCTTGTGCCATCGTCTACCGTAACCAGTTTAAGCTTGTCGGCATTCGGATGTGGTTTGGTTGCCAGCACTTTTGCTACCACAACTTCTTTAAGATGTGCGCCGATGGTTTCTATCTCTTCAACCTCGGCGGTACTCATGGTGATACGTTCCAGAACCTGCAAGGGCTCGAGGTTTTCGTCCAAATCTACAAAATCTTTTATCCAGTTAAGTGAGATTTTCACTGTTCATCTCCATTTAAATATTTAAATTATATCCCGTTTTTACTGATTGAACTGCCTTACAAAACGCAAATCGCCTGAGAGGAAGTGACGAATATCGTCGATTCCATATCTCATCATTACCAGACGAGAGAGTCCCAGACCAAAAGCAAAGCCGGAGTATTCATCGGGATCAATACCGGACATGGATAACACATTGGGATGTACCAGACCGCAGGGGAGTAACTCAACCCAGCCAGTGCGCTTACACACCGAACAGCCTTTACCCTTGCATATCTGACATTCTATATCAAGCTCGAAACCCGGTTCCACAAAGGGGAAAAAGCCGGGGCGCAGTCTGATTTTCATTTCGCGTTTAAAGATCTGCGTCAAAAGAGATTTCATAAAGTGAATAAGGTTTGCAACCGAAATATCCTTATCGACCATCAAACCTTCCATCTGCCAGAAGGTGTTTTCGTGTGAGGCATCGGTTGCTTCGTAGCGGAAAACACGACCGGGGCCAACCATGCGCAGGGGCGGTTTTTTATCTTGCATTCCACGAATCTGAATTGGCGATGTATGAGTTCTGAGCAGGTTGCCGTCTTCCGTCCAGAATGTATCCTGCATGTCTCTGGCAGGATGATCAGCCGGAATATTCAGAGCCTCGAAGTTATTGTGTTCGGTTTCGACTTCAGGGCCATCCATGATATCGAAGCCCATCGAGGTAAAGATCTCTTCAAGTTCGCGTTGCATACTGAAAATGGGATGCAGATGACCACGTTCGGGAACGATGCCAGGCAGACTGATGTCGATCCATTCTTCATCGGCAATCGCGTCAAATTTTCCTGATGCCAGACTTGCCTGCTTGTCCTCTACTGCTTTTCCAACGGTGTTTTTAAGCTCGTTGATAAGCTGTCCCACGGCGCGACGATCTTCCTTGGGAACATCTTTCATCATTTTCATCTGAGCGGTGATAGCACCTTTTTTGCCCAGATATTTTACACGGCAGTCCTGTATTTCTGCATCTGTGGCACAGGCTTCAATCGCCACCAGAGCCTCTTCTTTAAGTGCTTGCAACTTCTCCTGCATCTTATAGCCTTTCCTGTATTACAATATCGGCAATGTGTCAGGCAAATCAATTGCCCGACCAACTTTTGTTTCCAATAATTCCACCTATTTATCGTTAAATAAGGCATACCGGAGCATAACTCCGGTGAACGTTATTTAATATATCTTTTTATGGATAAACGGAAGTGTTTTTTTACGATTTCCGGTTATTAATGGAGATAAAAGCAGTTTGGTTAGTGAGCCTCATCCCAATTCATGCCGATGCCCACGTCAACTTTCAATGGAACATTCAACTTAACGGCACTTTCCATCTTTTCGACGACCAGCTTTTTCATCATTTCAAGCTCGTTTTCGGAGACTTCAAAGACCAGTTCATCATGCACCTGCAACAGCATTTTACTCTTGACTTTGCGCTTAATCATTTCGTCATGCAAATCAATCATGGCAAGCTTGATAATATCTGCTGCGGTACCCTGAATTGGCGCATTGATTGCTACTCTCTCGCTATACTTTCTGGTGGCTGCATTTTTAGAGTCGATATCGGTTAGAGGGATTCTGCGACCAAACATGGTATAGACTTCTTTGTTGGTGTGAGCATCCTCCTGAACCTTATCCATATATTCTCTAACCCCTGAATATCGCTCAAAATAGTTGTCGATAATCTTTTTGGCCTCACCCATGGGGATTCCCAGAGATTCAGAAAGACCATAGGCAGATTGACCATAAACAATACCGAAATTGACAGCTTTAGCCCTGCGACGCATTTCCGTATCTACGAAAGCTGCCATAGTATCAAAAACCTCGGCTGCGGTTCTACGGTGAATATCTTCATCTTTCATAAACGAATCCACCAGAATTTTGTCGTTCGAAAGATGCGCCATAATGCGAAGCTCTACCTGAGAATAATCTGCCGAAAGCAGCACACAACCATCGTCGGGAATAAAAGCCTGACGAATGAGTCTTCCTGCCTCTGTTCTAATGGGAATATTCTGCAAATTGGGATCTGAGGAGGACAAACGCCCGGTCATGGCAATGGTCTGGTTAAAAGAGCTGTGAATACGACCCGTGGAAGGCTCTATCAGCTTTAATAACGCATCAGCATAGGTTGACCTCAACTTGGCAGTTTGCCTGTATTCGAGTATCATTTCTGGCAATGGATGTTGTACGGCTAATTTGGTCAACACTTTTATGTCGGTCGAATATCCTGTTTTGGTCTTTTTGCCCTTCGGCAATCCCAGTTTATCGAACAGTATTTCGCTTAACTGCTGCGGTGAATTGATATTGAATTCCTGACCCGCCAGCGAATAGATTTCCTCTTCACTATCCAGCATCATCTTTTCAAATTTAGCTGAAAGATCTTCCAAAGCCTGGCGGTTTACCTTAAATCCAGATCGCTCCATATGCATAAGTGACGGAAGCAATTTTCTCTCGTATTTATCATACATTTCAAACAGCTTTGCCGAGTTTACCTTTTCGTCTAGTATTTCATAGATTCGGTAAGTAAGATCTGAATCTTCGGCTGAGTAACGGCAGGCGGTTTTGGTGTCAACCTGATCGAAGGTTATCTGATTCTTGCCTTTACCGGCCACCTCGGAATATGGAATCATCTTGTGACCGAAATACTCAAAAGCCATGGCATCCAGCCCATGCGCCCGCTTTGTGGGATTTTCCACATACGACATCAGCATAGTGTCGTCTACACGACCAGCAAAGGTAACACCTTCCGACTGCATAATATGCAAATCGAACTTGGCGTTTTGCATCACCCATGTTTTCTTTGTGCTTTTAAATATTGTTTCAAGTTGATTGAGTGTGAAAGCCTTGTCAAGCTGCCTGGTACCAATTGCCGTATGATCCACCGGAACATACCACGCCTTACCACCTTTGATTGCAAAGGACAAACCCACTAATGGGTTGTTTTCCAGATAATTAAAGGTTCTGGTTTCGGTATCGAAGGCAATAGTTTTAGTGTTCTTAAGTTTTTCAACAAGTTGAGAGAGCTTTTCTTCATCATCGACGAGAATATATTTATCGTAGTCAATTTCCAGAGATGAGCTTTCGCCTTCCAGATTTTTTAACATACTGGTAAAATTAAGTTGTTTAAAAAGTTCGGTAGCTTTCTCTTCATTAAAGCCACGAACCTTATAATCTTCAAGATTGAATTCAATAGGAACATCGGTTTTGATAGTAACAAGTTCCCTGCATAAACGTACAAGATCTGCATTATTCGTCAGATTTTCCTTGCGTTTCTTGCCTGAAACCTTGTCGATATTTTCCAAAACACCTTCAATACTACCAAATTCGGTAATCAGCGCAATGGCTGTTTTCTCGCCAATGCCGGGAACTCCGGGCACATTGTCGCTGGTGTCTCCGGCCATGCCCAAAACTTCAATAACTTTTTCAGGCTTAACACCGAATTTTGCCATTACTTCAGGTTCTCTAACCGTTTTCACCTTCCACGTGTCAAGCAGATAAATATTGTCAGACACAAGCTGCATCATATCTTTATCGCTCGTCACGACACAAATTTCGTAGCCCTTCTTTTCAAGATCTTTGGCAATCGTTCCGATCAGGTCATCCGCTTCAAAACCTTGCATTTCTACTGGTGGAAAATTAAATGCCTTCACCACTTCTCGGATTAATGGAAACTGTGGAACAAGATCTTCCGGCGGGGCTGATCTGTTTGCTTTGTACTCAGGATAAAGATCATTTCTGAAGGTTATGCGAGAAACATCGAATACAGGAATCAGATAGGCCGGTTTTTCGTCAGCAATCAGCTTCGAAAGCATATTTGTAAAACCATATACTGCGTTAGTTGGTGTGCCATCCTGTGCGGTGAGGTTACCTTTTATTGCATAATATGCACGAAAAATATAGCCTGACACATCTACCAAATACACTTTTTCTTTTTTTGCCATTTATTAAATCCATCCAAACTTTTGCTCGTATTTTTATAGTATTTCGACTCCAGCATTTTTCATTTCTTCAAAGGCGTGCTCTATATCTCCCTCGTTTAATTCTACGCCACGCACCGCATCTTTGTAAACTTTCGTTTTAAAGCCGGCCTTTACCGAATCCAAAGCACTGAACTTGACACAGTAATCAGTTGCAAGGCCACACAAATGAACTTCGTTCACTTTTATTTCTTTTAAGTAGGCTGCAAGTCCGGTTGAGGTCTTTTGATCATTTTCCAGAAATGCGCTATAGCTGTCAACCTCCGGGTTGGCTCCTTTTCTGAAAATTTTCGTAATGAAAGCGAGATCAAGTTTGTCATGGAATTTTGCACCACGACTTCTTTGCACACAATGATCCGGCCACAATATTTGCTGTATACCGTTAAGATTTATCAATTCGCCGGGATTTTTACCCTTGTTATTAGAAGCAAAACTTTTATGGTTTTGTGGATGCCAGTCCTGTGTGGCAATAACCACTCTGTAATTTTTCATCAGTTCATTTACCAGCGGAATGATCTTATCACCATCTTTTACAGCCAGCAATCCCCCGGGACAAAAGTCGTTCTGTATATCCACTACCAACAGAGCTTTCATTATAAAACCTCCATAACTCCCATTTTAATAGAAGATACTTTGTACACCCCAAACATTCCGTAATCAAGAAACTTTGCTTGTTTTCCATCCGCCTCTTCTGAACCAGTATGCCATAAGAAGCCCCTTAGCAATCATTGTGCCTCCAATTGCGTACCAAACTCCTATTATACCCATATCGAGGGTGATAGCCATAAAGTATGCAACAGGAATGCGCGCAACTGTTAACGGGACTCCAATCAGCATGGTTGGCAATGTATGGCCAGCACCACTGAAACCGCCTTCGCAAACGACTTCCAGAACACCAACCAGCCAGCAGACTGATGCGATTCTGACATATCTTGAAGCCTCAAAAACAACAGCAGAGTCGTCAATAAAGAACCTCACAACAGGCTCGACCCAGAACCACATCGCCACCACAAATATTGAGATAACCAAGCCAGCAAGCATTGCGGTTTTCCAAACGGCCCATTCTGCAACCTTTGGTTTGTTGGCACCTAAAAACTGCCCGACTACTGAAGCAGCGGCCACAGAAAAACCATAGGATACGAACCAGGGAAACGACTCCAGCCTATGCCCCATGCCAATAGCTGCCACTGAGGCTGAACCAAAATGTGCAATGACCCAAGTAAGGCCTACGTACGTAAGGCTGAATAAAGCTCCGTTTAGAGCCATAGGCAAGCCCATTTTGACAATTTGTAGCAAATGTTCCTTTGACATCATAAAAGACCTTAAACCAAGCCACTTTGGCCAGAGTTGTCTTTTATTTAAAATATGATAACCCAACCCCACAAATACAAAGTGATTTACAACAGAGACCCAGGCTGCACCGGAAACTCCCATTGCGGGTATGGGGCCAAAACCAAAGATAAAAACAGGATCTAAAATTGCATTTATAACCACCAGAACTATAGAAAGATACATTGGTGTCTTTGTATCGCCAGACCCTCTGAATACCGCAGACATAAGCATAGCCAGCAGTATAATGGGTAAGGATAAGACCCACGGCATGAAATATTCACCTGCCTGACTAACTACATCCGGTTCCAGACCCAGAATTACAAAAATATGATCCATTATAAAAAGGATAACAATCATCAATATAACGCTTGTAACAAAATTAACGACCATACATTGACGAAAGTAATCTTGTATTTTGTGTTCGTCCCCTGCGCCTATTGCTCTGGCTGTTAATGCACTTCCCGCAATGTTGCCAATATCTCCAAATGAAAAGAACATCCACAGCAAAAAAGTACAGGCAGAAACCGCTGCCAGAGGAATTTGTCCCAACTTTCCAATCCAGAAAGAATCCACGAATTGGTACAAAGACTCCAGCAACATAATGCCGGAAGCTGGCAAAGCCATGGTTAAGATGGCTTTATTTAAGGACATTTCGGTCAAATTTGTAATTTTCGGTTTTTCGGACATATTCCACTTTCACAAAACAATGTACAGCCAATAAAACAAGCTCCGCATAATATCCGAGAAGCAAGATTAAATCCAACAATAAATATGAATAAGATGGCAAAATCGCACCATCACAACCGAATATTATTCGGTTTTTTAACTTGACTTAGTATTATTTTTGTTAATAATTTGGCAATAGTCCCGATATCAAGGGTAAGATTTAAATTTCTTTCATAAGGAAATTAAAATGGGCAATAAAAATAAACATGGATTTGCAACCAGAGCATTGCATGCTGGATACAACCCACATGAACATAATGCATCCCGAACCGTTCCTCTATATCAAAGCACAGCTTTTCTCTTTAAGGACACAGACCATGCAGCGAGGCTGTTTAAACTTGAGGAAGAAGGACATATTTACACCAGAATCAATAATCCAACTGTAGACGCGCTGGAAAATCGCATCGCCTCTTTGGAAAATGGTGTGGCAGGATTAGCTTTTGCTTCCGGTATGGCTGCTATTTCGGCATCTTTGCTTACTATTTTGCGTACCGGTGATGAAATTGTGGCATCATCATCGCTATATGGTGGAACTTTCAACCTTTTTTCGGTAACTTTGCCTAAAATTGGCATTACCACCAAGTTTGTTGACATCTCCGACCCGGAGAATGTCGAGCGGGCAATTAGAAAAGAGACAAAGCTTGTTTTTGTTGAAACTATCGGCAACCCGAGAATTGATGTACCTGATTTGGAAGTTCTTGCAGGTATCGCCCACAAACATGGTTTGCCTTTTTTCGTGGACAACACAACAGCCTCTCCATACCTTTGCCAACCCTTAGATCATGGGGCCGATGTAGTGCTTCACTCGACCAGTAAATTTATTGGAGGCCACGGTGGATCGCTTGGCGGTCTTATGGTCGCAGGCGACGGCTTTGACTGGGCAAAAACATTCCCCTTTCTTGAGCCATATGTCGGAATTGGCCCCTCCCCCTTTGCAACTTGTGCCAGAGTTGAAGCTTTGAGGGATTACGGTGGTGCGATGTCACCCTTTAATGCATTTCAGTTTATTCAGGGTGTTGAAACATTAGCCATAAGAATGCAGCGCCACTCAGAAAACGCCAGCTCCATCGCAGGCTTCCTCTATGAACACCCAGCCGTTGAATATGTAAATTATCCGACTGTTCCAGATCATCCATCAACTGAAACAGCCAAAAAATACCTCCCCAATGGCTATGGCGCGTTGTTGTCTTTTGGACTTAAGGGCGGTTATGAGGCCGGTAAAAAAGTGGTCAACAGTTGCCAGTTAATTCACCATCTGGCAAACTTGGGAGACACCAAAACCCTTATTTTGCACCCGGCATCCACATCACATGAACAATTAAGTGCCGAAGATAAAATTGCCGCCGGTTCACCCGAAGAACTGATTCGCATGAGCATTGGAATTGAGGATGTGGCAGACATTATTGCCGATTTGAAACGAGGATTACCAGTTGAGTAAGCATATAGTTTTACCTGAAGACAAGACAGAATACGCCTGTTTAAATGACAAGCTTAAAACCGATACGCTGCATAGCCATACAGTAAAAGAGTTTACTACCGATGCAGGTGATACCATCATCAACCTGAAGATTGCCTACCGGACATTTGGCAAAATCAATGAACAACGGGACAATATTATTCTGGTTTTCCATGCCCTGACCGGAGATTCCAATTGTGCCAGATATGAAAGCATGGACGGCATTGTGCATGGCTGGTGGGAAGGTCTTTTCGCCAATAATACAGGCATTGACCTCAACCATTACTGCGTGATCTGTCCGAACCACCCCACAAGCTGCTATGGTTCTTCAGGCCCACTGGACAAAGAAGTGGATGGAAAAGCACCTCTCGGACAGGACTTCCCCGATTTTACGGTGAGAGACCTTGTAAGAACCCATGCGGAGCTTATCAAATGGCTGGGTGTAAGTTCGGTCTATGCTGTTATCGGAGGCTCGCTTGGTGGCATGATTGCTCTTGAGTGGGCGGTAATGAATCCTTTAGAAACCAGAAAATCAATAGTTATTGCGGCGCCTGGTGCAAGCAACGCCCAATCCATCGCCTTTAATCATATCCAGAAAAAATGCTTCGAGATGGATCCTGATTTCAAAGACGGGAACTATTATGATGGCAAACGACCAATGCTGGCATTGTCCCTTGCCAGACAAATCGGCATGATAACCTATCGTTCTCCTGAAGAGTTTACGGCCAAGTTCGGCAGGTCGCTTTGCGATTGTCAAAACGATAACTCCAGTTACTACGAAATACAAAGTTATCTAGATTATCAAGGTGACAAGTTTTTCAATCGCTTCGATGCAAATAGTTACATAAGATTATTAACCATCTTGGACGAACACGATATTGGTAAAGGTCGGGGAAGTATTGAAAAAGCTATTGAATTAATTAAAGCTGAAATGCTTTTTGTATCTATTGATTCCGACATTCTTTATCCACCGAACGAAGTTGAAAAACTGCATGAGAGTTGTTTAAAACACAGGATAGATTCAACCTTCAAGTGTATTAAGTCCTTACATGGTCACGATAGCTTTTTAATAGAATACGATCAGCTTACAAATTTTGTTGGAAATTTTTTAGAACACAAAAGCAGTCAACATGCTTGAAAGTATAATTTATATTTCTTTATTACAAGAATCAGAATCAGGAGAATTTGATGTCGAAAAAAATACGACTGGGATTGTTTGGCCTTGGCACAGTGGGCAGTGGCCTTATCAACATTATCGAAAAACGTAAAGCCCAATTGCTTGAAAGTGATGGCATAGAGCTTGAAGTTGTTAAAGCCGTGGTTCGTGACACAAACAAAACCAGAGGATGCACAACAGAAGACATTGAGATCACCAGCAACCTTGATGATATTTTAAAAGACGATAGCCTTGACTTGATAGTCGAGCTTATCGGTGGAACAGACGTAGCCTCCACCATTGTTAAAACAGCTTTAAACAACCAAAAACCTGTTGTAAGTGCCAACAAAGCCCTGATAGCCGAACAGGGCGAGGAACTGCTAAAGCTGGCTAATGAAGCACAAGTACCATTTTTTGCAGAAGCATCCGTTGGTGGCGGTATTCCTATTTTGAAAACCCTGAGAGAATCTCTGGTCGCCAATGAAATAAAAAGCCTTACTGCAATTATCAATGGAACAACAAATTTCATTTTGACCAAAATGGAAGAAGAAGGTTTG
>Ga0209692_10004576_pt1 | contig 12406 bp, 9 predicted proteins | sample tdDd472_FD_187129 | JGI IMG/M metagenome (GOLD analysis project Ga0209692, IMG submission 187129) | Marine sediment microbial communities from the Atlantic coast under amendment with organic carbon and nitrate - tdDd47.2 (SPAdes)... | ecosystem: Environmental > Aquatic > Marine > Coastal >...
ATGAAGTTATTGATATGTATTCAAGAGATATAGAAGAAGGTAAGAGATTAGGTGCTGTTTTGGTCACTGAGACAGGGAATAGCAAACAGAAAATAATAGGCATGATCTCAGCTTGGGATTTGATAGATTACATTGGGAAGGAAGATAAATGAGGAAGATAGTACTAGGCAAAACGAATTTACAGGTAACAAAAACAGCTTTTGGAGCGCTTCCAATACAAAGAAGGGCTATTGAAGATGCTGTAGAAGTATTAAGTATGGCAAAGGATGCAGGTATAAATTTCTTTGATACTGCAAGAGCTTACACTGATAGTGAAAAGAAGGTAGGCATTGCGTTTAAGAACTGTAGAGAAGATGTGATAATAGCAACTAAAACTCATATAACCAACTTGGATGATGTAAAAAGAAATTTAGAAACCAGCCTTGAAATGCTGCAAACTGACTACATAGATATTTATCAGTTTCATAATGCTAAGGACGTACCAATGATAGATAGCCTTATGTATCAATTTATGGTTGATATGAAAAATCAAGGAGTAATAAAACATATAGGTGTTAGTGCACATAGCTATGACTCTGCAGTAAAAGCAGTAGAAAGTGGATTATATGAAACTCTTCAGTATCCTATTTTCTGTTTATCTGATGAAAAAGATTTAGGATTAATACAAAAATGCAGTGATAACAATGTTGGCATAATTGCTATGAAGGGGATGGGTGGAGGATTAATTGATAATCCTAAAGTTGCATTTTCATTCTTTGAAAAATATGATAACATTTCGACAATCTGGGGCATCCAAAGTAAAGAAGAATTAAATGATTTTGTAGAGCTAGAAAAAAATCCTCCAGTTATGGATGGTGTCTTTAAAAAGGAAATAAAAAAATATAAAGAAGAATTGGGTGGAAATTTTTGCAGAAGCTGTGGCTATTGTCTAAGTGCTTGCCCGGCTGAAATAAAAATTAGTAACTGCGCTAGAATGAGTCAACTGCTAAAAAGAGCTGTATGGCAGGATTTCGTAAGTGATACATGGCAAGAGAACATGAAAAAAATCGAGGAATGTATAGAATGCAGAAAGTGTATTGAGAAATGTCCATATAGTTTAGATATACCGAATCTGTTGAAGAAGAACTTAAAGGAATATAATGAGTTTCTAGATAACAAAGTGATTTAGAGAAATATGATAGGCTATTTTAATTATAAAATAGCCTTTTGTGATGTTTGATTTACTATTAACCTATACAAATATATTACTAGACATATACCGATAACCAGAGTCAGGTAAAATAACTACTATGTTTTTTCCTGTATTTTCAGGTCGCTTTACAATCTCTCGTGCTGCATATGCTGCTGCACCTGATGATATACAGATATAATCCTTCTACTGTTAAAAGCTCTTTTGTTGTAGATGCAGCATCTACATCGTCAACTGTTATAACTTCATTAATAATATCTGTGTTTAAAACTGGAGGAATAAATCCAGCACCTATGCCTTGAATTTTATGTGGTCCCTTCCTACCCTGTGATATTACAGGTGAGCCTGAAGGCTCAACAGCGACTATTTTGACATCAGGATTGTTAACTTTTAATATAGTTCCAACACCAGTAATAGTACCACCTGTGCCAACACCTGCTACAAAAATATCCACTTTACCTTTGATATCATCTAATATTTCTTTGCCTGTGTTGATTATATGTACTTTTACAACACTATCATTGGCAAATTGCTTAAGAACAAAACTATTTTCAATTTCTTTTGATAGCTCCTGGCTCTTTAATATTGAACCCTGCATTCCTTCGTTGCTAGGTGTAAGTATAATCTTCGCGCCAAATGCTTTGAGTATTTGAGTACGCTCCACACTCATAGAATCAGGCATACAGATTATTAACTTATATCCTTTGATTGCTGCAACCAATGCTAGACCTATACCAGTATTTCCGCTTGTTGCTTCAATCAAGGTAGTGTTTTTATTTATTAATCCTTGTTTTTCTGCATCTTCAACCATTTGCAAAGCAACTCTGTCTTTAACAGAGTTCATAGGATTATAGCTTTCCAGTTTTGCTATGATATTACCATAAGTTTTATACTTTAGCATGAAATTGTTGAGCTTTAACATTGGTGTCTTGCCAACAAGCTCTAATATGCTATCAGCTATCATGTTCTCCTCCTATTATCATCTATAGTGAGAACACCCTCTCTGTATGTTGGTATTATATCATATATATTGTATTTGCTACAAAATTCCACATCTTCTCTATAGCCGTTATCTACTAAGTGTTTAGCATGTGTTCCTTCCATCATTCCAGCAAAGAAGCTTTTGTGTTCATAATGTTTGTAGAAAATATCAGCACACACATTACCTAAATCATCTGATCTGTGTGTTCTGCTTAAGCCATAGGTAATTGCACCTGCACATAGTGCATCTTCTACTGCAAACATTCCATTTGTTCCTGCCATTACAATAGCTATTGGTAATGGTGAAGATTTGCAATATTCAACCACTGCACTAGCATTAAGCAAAGCTGCTATTGTGCATTGTGCTGACCCACTGCATTTTTGCATTGCTTGTGTACCATTGGTTGTTGTAAAAATAAGCTGTTTATTATAAATATGGTGCATTGGGTAATCAAATGGAGAGTTAGAATAATTAAATCCTTCAATTTTCTCTAATCCTCTTTCACCACCAAGCAAAGCTTGAGTATGGTATTGTTTTAACTTCATTGCATCCGAAACACTTTTAACAGGATATATATAACTAGCTCCGTTCTTAAGCGCAGTTAATAATGTACTGGTTGCTCGTAAAACATCTATGACTATAGTCAAGTGACCTGCCAAATCGTGAATGTCTTCTATTTGTGTATGCGATGAATAAGTTTTTATCATGTATTCTCTCCAATTAGTAAATAAAAAATGGTATACATCAGTATACCATTTTTATATTAATATTTGAATATTATATTATTCTATTCGTCTTCTTTTTTAGCTGCTTCTATTACTTTTTGAGCTAAGTTTGAAGGTAGTTCTTCATAATGTGAGAATTTCATTACGAATGATCCTCTAGCACCAGTCATAGAACGTAGGTCTGTAGCATATTTAAACAATTCTGATTGAGGAGCTTCAGCTTCAACCATTTGCAATCCTTTACCTGCAGGGCTTGTGCCAGATATACGTCCACGTCTTCTGCTCATATCACCCATGATGTCACCCATGTAATCATCAGGAACTGTTACAGATACGTGATAGATAGGTTCTAGTATTGAAGGATTAGCTTCTAAACAACCTTTTTTGAATGCTAGGTGAGCAGCAGTTTTAAATGCCATTTCAGATGAGTCAACTGGATGGTATGATCCATCAAACAATGTACATCTTAAGTTAGCAACGGGGAAGCCTGCCAATGCACCTTTGTCCATGCATTCGCGCAAACCCTTTTCAACAGCAGGTATATAGTTTCTTGGAACAACACCGCCTACAATTTTATCTATGAATTCAAACTCTGCAGAATTATCTAAAATTGGCTCAAACCTAATTATAACGTCACCAAATTGTCCATGCCCACCAGATTGCTTCTTATGACGACCTCTTGCTTCTACAGTTTTACGAATAGTTTCTCTGTATGCAATTTGAGGGTCTTCAAGTAATGCTTCTGCATGGAACTTGCTTTTTAGTTTACTTACAATTATATTTATATGAAGTGAGCCTTGACCGGAAATTAAAGTATCAGTAGTGTTTTCAGACTTAGCAACTACAAATGATGGATCTTCCTCATGTAGTTTGTGTAATCCTGAGAATACCTTGTCTTCGTCACCGTCTTTAGCTGCACTTATTGCAAAGGAGATACAAGGAATTGGGAACTCTATTTCTTTTACTTTAACAGGTGAAGATTGTGCATATAAAGTATCGTTTGTATTTGTGTTAGATAGCTTTGATAGTGCACCAATGTCACCACATTTTAATGTTTGTACTTCAATTTGCTTTTTACCTTGCATTACATAAACGTGCTGCAAGCGTTCCTCTTTTTGAGTTGTTGAATTGTATAAATGATCTCCGGCTTTCAATGTGCCGCTAACAACCTTAAAGAAGTTGATTTTTCCTACGTGTTTATCTGATATTGATTTGAATACAAATAATGCAGTTGGTTTAGAATCATCACATTTTAATTCAACTTCTTCATTTGATTTTAAATCTGTTGCTTCAAAAGGTTTAGCTTGTAATGGTGATGGCATTAGGTCAATGACACTATCCATTAATGCTGCAATATTTTTATTCTCTAATGCAGAACCACATGTAACAGGAACTATTGCTCCTTCTAAGATACCAGCTTTTAAACCTTCAATGATATCTTCTTTTGAAAGTTCACCATCTTCAAAGTATTTCTCCATTAAGTCTTCATCAGTACCTGCAGCTGCTTCTGCCAATACTTCAGTTAACTCAGATACTCTTGATGCTAGGCTATCTGGCACATCAATTTCTGTTGTTGCTTTGCCATCAAATTTAAATGCTTTGCCTGAAAGAATGTCAACATATCCGTTAAAGTCGTGACCATCTTTAATAGGTAATTGAATAGGAACTACATCTGTTCCATATTTGTCTTGTAATTGAGCAAGTATTTTATCAAAGTTTGCGTTTTCTTTATCCATTGAGTTTATGAAAAACATTTTAGCTATTGAATATTTTTCACAATAATCCCAAGCCTTTTCAGCGCCAACCTCTAGTCCTGATGTACCCCCTAATACTATAACAGCACTATCTGATACTTTTAAGCCGCTTGCCATTTCTCCGACTAAGTCAAAGTACCCAGGGATGTCAATTACGTTGATTTTGTGGTTGTTCCATTCTACCGGAGCTAATGACAGAGATATGGAGAATTCTCTTTTTGTTTCCTCAGAGTCAAAGTCCATTACTGTATTACCATTCTCTACTTTACCCATACGATCTAACGCACCTGTTTTGTAAAGCATAGCTTCTGCTAGAATGGTCTTACCCTGTCCGCCATGTCCGACTAACCCGATATTCCTTATGTTTGTTGTTGTGTAGTCCTTCATAATGTATCTCCTTGTTCTTTAACTATTCTCACCTTAATTACAATAATTATGATGAAAAAAACCTTGTCCTTATATTGTATAAAATATTTATTGATATTACAAATGTTTTTTTGAATAAAAACTAATAATAAAATTAGAGTAAAATTCATAAATTTGACTTAAGAATTTACTGTGTTATAGTAGTATCTGCAGTAGTGTACACTGCTGAAAGGAATGATATGACAAGATTAAGAGCCGTAGATACAACAAAAGGCGATTATAGAAACTTGCTATGGAAACTTTCGTGGCCGGTAGCAATAACAAATTTAATACAAGTAGGGTACAACTGGGCTGATTCTATATGGGTAAGTAGAATGCAGGAGAGCACTCAAGCGATAGCAGCAGTAAGTACAAGCTTTGCCATAATATTTGTATTAGTTGCAGTAGCAATGGGGCTATCCTCAGCAACAACCACTTTGGTTAGTCAGTACTATGGAGCAAAAGATAATAAAAATGTAATGACTACAGCATATACATCCTTATCAACTCAAACATTGCTAGCAGTTATTATAGTAGTTGCTGGACTACTATTTCATAAGCAGCTCTTTGCACTTTTAAAAACTCCAGTAGAAGTTTTGCCATATGCATATGAATATTTTAAAATAATAATGATAGGCATGATATTTATGTTTATGTCCTATGTCCTAAGTGGAATATTACGAGGATTAGGCGATACACAGATGCCAATGATTATTGGTATAGTATCTGGTGTGCTTAATGCAATATTGGACCCATTTTTGATTTTTGGGTGGGGCCCATTTCCAGAGTTAGGTATAGCAGGTGCTGCATATGCAACTGTATTTTCTAGGCTAATTGCAGTAGGAATATTAATATATAAACTATTTATAGGCAAATTTCACTTTAAGCTAAAATTAAAAGAATTTAAGATAGATACGAAAATCTTTTTTCAATTATGGAAAATTGGTTTACCAGCAGCTATAAGCCAAGTCTTCTTATCTTTGGGAGCAACTTTACTAGTAAGACGTGTAAACGAGTTTGGAGATATTTCGTCAGCAGCATATGGAATAGGGCGTAGGTTAGATTCATTACTATTTACTGTAGGAATGTCCATTAACCAAGCCGTTTCAGCTATAGTTGGACAAAATATAGGTGCTGATTTGAAAGAGCGTGCGAAAAAGGCAGCAAACTTTGCAGTTCTAGCAGCATTCGTATTTACATATATGATAAGCTTGATTTTTGTTGCTTTTCCAAATGCATATTTATTTATGTTTTCTATGGAACCAGCTGTAAAAGAATTAGCAGCATCTTATGTAAGGGTATTATGCTTAGGTTACGGATTCTTAGCAGTAAGAATAGTTATCAATGGAGTGTTTGTGGGATCGGGGGATACATTTACACAAATGATTATGACTATAATATCTTTGTTGCTATTTAGAATTCCTCTAGCATATGCATTCTCTTATACAAGTCTTGGAGTAAGAGGTGTATGGATAGGTATAAGTGTTTCCTTTGTTGTAAGCGCATTTGCAATGTATATGGTATTTAGAAGAAACAAATGGTTAGATAAAGTAATTGAGTTATAGTAGATAAATAATTATATAAATAAGAGCCATGATAAAATAATAAATCATGACTCTTAAAGTATAAGATTAGAGGTTATTCAATGATTGCAAGTACATCCATTTCTCTTTTTGGTTGACCAGGTATTATATCAGGATATCCAATAATAATTGGAGTAATAATATCATATCCATAAGGTATTTTAAGTTCATTTAATATTTCACCTGACTCAATAACGGTTGCAAAATTAATACAACATGTTCCAAGTCCTCTAGATGTTGCTGACATCATAAAATAGCAAGATGCAAATGAGCAGTTTATCTTTGTATTCTTAAGTTTAGCATCACCTAAGACAAAAACTACACAAGGAGCATTGTAGAAAATATTATAGCTTTCCTTCGATAGAATATGTTGATACTTTTTTGCATAATCATCAGGATTGTTATTTATTCGTTTTAGTAGTGTGCTTTTTGAGTGATCAGATATTTTTTTCATTAACACCTTATTATGTACTATTATAAATTTCCAAGGTTGCTCATTACCTGTACTCGGCGCATAAATACTATCATCTAAGATATCTAATACTATCTCATTAGATACTGGTTTATCTAAATATTTTCTTATAGAGCGCCTTTTTAAAATTAATTCATTAAAATTCATATTTGCTCCTTATTGTTTTTATATAGTATAATACTTAAAATTACAAATTACTTGAATGAATCTGCTATTTATAGTTTAAGTTATAATTAATTTCTTTATATTTAAGAATTTCAGTTGGTGTTACTCCAAACATATTTCTGTAAGTCCTGCTTAAATGAGCTGAATCTGAAAAACCACTTTCATGGGCAGCGGTAGTGAATGAATTTCCTTGTAATATTAGCTTTATTGCTTTTCTAAGCCTAATCCAAAGAATGTATTTATGAATGTTAGTGCCAGTTTGCTCTTTAAATAAATGGACAAGATGACTTTCAGATAATCCTATGTATGATGCTAGGTCTTTTGAATATATCTTATCATAAGGTATATCCTCAAGTTTAGTTAATAATAAACTTATACGACTGTCTACAGATTTATCTAATATATTCTCTTTTAAATAAGTGCTCAATATGTTATTGATAAGATTTTTTGCATCTGCTAATGTAGGATTATTACTATAAAATACGGTTATCGTTTTAATTAGATCATCTACAATAGAGCAATCAATATCAGAATAACAATTATGTTTATTCAATCTATATAAGTTGGGATTTAATAATATTAAAGCAACATTGCCATTACTACTATCGAGTTGATGTGGATAGTTAGAATTTATTACAATAGCTTTAGATTTTATTAGATTATCATTTGCTTTTATACACAAGATATCGTCTAATCCTACATAGATTTCAACAGGATAATGGGAGTGCATTGTGGATGTAAAGTCATTTAAAATAAGTATAGAAGCTCCATACCAATAGAATATAATATTATCTTTGCACATTTAATTCTCCTAATTAAACTTTGATTATATGTATTAATTATATCACATTACAAAGTATAGAATGATTGACTTAATTTTGTATTAGGAAAGTGGTGGTTATAGACTTATTTATATATTATAAATAAGCACACAATCTATCATTTTTAATAGAAAGGGTGTTTGATAATATATTATGTTATACAACAAAAAAATGAGTGTATATAGATTAAAAAAATACTATTTCCATTATAGAACGTAAAATTCAAGCACCAATATACAGAAAAACTGGGGTTGAGATGAGGACAAGTAAGACAAGGAAAAAACTATTTATCACATGTATTATATTCATGTGTATATTTATGTCGCTGTTTGTAATAGCTTTAGAAACAGTTGTTAATGCTGCATTCTATGAAGCTTATGCAAAGCCTGAAATAAAAGAAATGCAGGAATTATACGATATCTATACTGAGTTAAATTATTATTATGACGAAAGCATTTTACTCTTTTCTTCACTTGAAAGTATTAACAAAGACATTTTCGATACACTTACACAAATAAACTACGCTTCACTTGATAACGGACAAGCAAGTGCAAATGGATTATCTAAAAAGTATAAAGATTACTTAACAAATATGGATATTTGCATAGTGGATAGTAATAATATAGTTCATTTGTTTAGAGAAAATAGTTTATCTGATGCTGAAGTCAAAAAACATGATCAAGAACATGGATTAGAATTTGTAATAGAAGCGGATGTAATACAGTTTTTGGCAGATAATGAGATAATAAAAGAAAATGATACGTATAGTAGTAATAACATTATTATTAGTAAACTCAAATCCCATGAGGAAGTTTATGTAGTAGGTATTCCAAGATATGATAAGATTTTTGACTTTTGTACAAATTCAATAGTTATATATAATAAACATGGGCATGAAGAACTAAGGCTAAATACGAAATCAATAGAAAAGAAGATATCACTAAATAGAATAACTAGAGGCAAAAGTTATCAAACCTTTTCTGTGGGCAAGTACCGTACAATGTTGTGCTACTACAGCAATGAAGATGAACGTGGTGACTACTGTTTAAGTTTAGTAAATAATTTAGATTTAGGTTACAGGTATACTATCTATGCTTTCTTATTAGTATTTTTTGCTATTGTAAGTATTGCATTTTGGTACTGGTCAGAAAAAATAACAAAACCACTTGATTTCTTTTTGATGTGGATAAAACTAATAAAAGATAAAGGCACATTAAAAGAGGATGAGAAGGCACATAAACCTATGCCTAAAGAAAACTATCTATTACAAAATAATATAATGGTTTTTTTCTCATTTTGCTTAGTTCCTATTATATTTGCAGGTGCAGTTCAATGGTATTCAGAGAATCAGATTTTAAATAGGTATGTTGAGCAAAGATATGTTCAAAGTGCTGAGTTTAGTGGCAATATATTTGATGAAAAATATAATATTTGGCGAGATCCAATTACATTACTAGGAAAGGATGAAAGAATAATTGAATGCTTAGTAGAAGCACAAATGGATGATGGTAGTGACAAACCTATATTAAGATATTTAAATGAGTATTCAAAACTAATATCTGATGAAAGTGATGTATTGACTATGTATGATGTAGATGGAAATGTAGTTGTGTCATCTGCTAATGATTTTGAACAAGATAAGTACATTAGATATAGAGTAAATGTTAATGAAAGTTATAAATGGTCGTTTGCAGAAGGATTAAAAAGATTTATACTCCACCAAAAAATATATAATACAAAGGGTAATATTATAGGCTATTGTAAGCTTGAGTTAAAAGAACCAAGCTTAAATGCAGCTACTTACTATAATAGAGACTATCTATATTCTTGCTATATATATAAATATACAGACAAGATATATAATTTATTAGGTTCTCCAAGTATATCAGATGAAGAAATTATTAATATGATTAGGAGCAATAAAACATATAGCTTAGCAAAAAGTGTAGTGCTAGAAAAAGCTAATATTAACTTGTTTTACATTGTAAAAGAAAAGATCTTCTTTGATATAGTATGGGGTAAGCATGTCCTCTCGTTTATGAATGCAGTTTTCTTCTTAATAATAGCTCTTATCTTCTCAGCTAGTTTCTTAACCAGGATGACTCTGAATCCCATAATACAAATAAGCAATGCTTTATATAAAGACAGCCCACAAGTACCGATGAGCACCTTGTTGCTAGGAAAAGAAGAATTTGATCTAATAGTAAACAGGGTAAAAACCTTATCTGAGCAAGTTAATACATATGCGCAAGAGCAGAAGTTGCTAGAAGCAGAGAGACATGAGCATGAGAAAAAAAGAAAAGATGCAGAGATATTAACATTACAAACTCAGATAAACCCTCATTTTATGTACAATATCTTCTCATCGATTGGAGTACTTATTCGTACAGGTGAAACTGAAAAAGCAACGAAGATGGTCACTTATACTGGTAATTTGATGCGAATGGGATTATATAGAGGACATGTAATGATACATCTGAAAGAGGAGTTAGAACATGTTTTTCAGTATATTAATATTCAACAAATAAGATATCACAACTGTATGAATATCAATGTGAATGTTGATGAGGGATTGATGCATTTGAAAGTTGTTAAGTTTATTTTACAACCAATAGTGGAAAATGCTATTGAACATAATATAGGATATTTAGAAGAAAGAGATTTAAAAATAGATATTAATGCTTATATAAAGGATGAGCATTTAATTATACAAGTAGTTGACAATGGAACAGGTATGGATAGTGAGCAAATTGTATGCCTACAAAGCAGTATTGACAGTTTTGATATGTCAAGTCATTTAGGACTAGCAAATATAAATGAGAGAATAAAACTAAACTGTGGAGATGAGTACGGAGTTAAATTGAGTAAAAATAATGAGTGTGGTTTAAGAGTTGAGTTAGTACTTCCTGTAGTTTTAGAAAAGGAGGAGTAGAAAGATGTATAAGCTTTTGATAGTTGAAGATGAAGAAATATTAAGGAATGGGTTAATTACTACAATTGACTGGACTAAACTAGGATTTCAAATAGTAGGGTGTGGTAGAGATGGACAGGATGGATTAGAAAAAGCAAAGCAGCTAGATGCAGATGTTGTGCTTACTGATATTAGAATGCCTAAAATGAATGGGCTTGATATGGCTAGACAAATAAAGCAGTTTAATAGCAATATAGAGCTAGTGTTTTTGTCTGGATATGATGAGTTTTCATATGCTAAGCAAGGGTTAGATATAGGTGTTTTTAATTACATAATGAAACTAAATATGTATGAGGAAATAGAAAAAGTATTTACAAAACTCAAGAAACATCTAGATACAACTATGCACAATATATCTGAAATTGCTGAGCTTAATGATATAAAGTATAGAAACAAGATATTAGACTTGCTGGAGGGTAAATCAGGTGACTGGCTTGAAGGAATGGACAAGATAAGCATAATAGTAGGTTATTTAGATGATAAATCATCTTACAAAAGCAACTATGAAATAATGAAAGACTATACTTATGTTTATTTAGTTGACAAGAACAGATATATAGGAGTATGTGCCGCATCTAAAATTGGAGATGTAATGTTTGGTGCAAAAGTAATGAATATTGCAAGAGCTCTTTCACCTTTTGCATTAAATGGGTACGTAGCTATATCAGATATTGTATCAGATGCACAAGAGATACCTCATCAACTAAAGAGAGCATATAAATTGCTGGATATAGCAGAAAAAAAACGAGGTAGACTGCCTAATATACTATTATGCAGAAAGGATTTAGCGGAGCATATTACAGAACCTAGGTCAGTTGTCTATAGCGATATAGAAAAACAGTTAGAATTAAAAAGGTATACTTATTACTCTAATCTTTCAAATCAGTGGTTTGAAGATTCAGTTTCATCAGCAGGTATATATTATCAAGATGCAAGAAAAATGGCAGAAAGACTTGCGCTTAAACTACAGGACTCTTTAAAGGAGATTGATTCGGACTATGTAAAAGAAGTAGATAACTTTATAAAAGTAACAAACGAAAGTTATTCTATTATTAGAATGCATGAAAGTTTCTTGAAAATGATTAAGCCAGCGTTGCTATCATTACAGAAGATTAATTTTAATCAAGCAGGTGCTGCTATAGAGGAGGCAGTTAAGTATATAAATAAGAATTATGATAAGCAGATAAGCACAAAAGAAATTGCTGATATGATAAACTTAAGTACACCGTACTTTAGTGCATCTTTTAAAAAGATAACTGGTGAAAACTATTCTAACTATTTATGCAATATTAGAATGGAAAAGGCTTGTGAGTTATTAGAAACAACTAAACTAAAGGTA
>Ga0209692_10004577_pt1 | contig 12402 bp, 12 predicted proteins | sample tdDd472_FD_187129 | JGI IMG/M metagenome (GOLD analysis project Ga0209692, IMG submission 187129) | Marine sediment microbial communities from the Atlantic coast under amendment with organic carbon and nitrate - tdDd47.2 (SPAdes)... | ecosystem: Environmental > Aquatic > Marine > Coastal >...
GATATGGATGAGCTATACCTCTCAACATTCTTTTGCCTCCAATGGATGCTAATTTATAAAAGGGTACATCACCAACCGTTGCATTCACCACACCCTGAAAACCCAAAATTGATTTATCGCCATTTAAAGAGATAAAACGACGAACATCTATCGAGCTTGAAAAGAAATCATAATCACTCCCCATAAAGGAACCATATACTGCAGAAGAAAAAACAACAAACCAACCTTTTGAGGGATACAACAGGTCATCACGGCTATCATAAGCCATGCCAGGACCAATACCGTTAGCCCATCCACCATCATAACCCAAAACAGAAGGATTTAATAAATCTCCATGAAAATTAGAAAATTCATCATAGTTAAGGTCAAGCCGAACACCCAGAAACCAACTATCGTTAATACCTTTAAGTACATCACTCTTAAAAGCAAAACGATTAATATCATATTGCGAAAAAGGAGCTTCTTTTTGCTGATTACCAATTCCGTAGAACTTATCAGGTAAAAACAAATATTGAAACTTTGTGATAAACATCCAACGCTTGCTTGTGAACGCCAGGATATCAAACTCAAGTTCGTACATTCCCTTTGTAGATACTTTAAAGGATGGTGCAATAGTAGTTGGCCGATAAAACTCACTAAGCTCATTTTGCTTTGGTTTAATACGCCAAACGGGCATCATCCCAATTTCAAATCCTGTACGAGGCGAATAACCAGCCATTGGATAAAACGAATAGGTACTGCGCCCTTTTTCAATTGTGACAAGATCAAGCGCATCCTCAACCAAACCAGCTGCCTGTTCTACCAGTTTTTGTTTTGTCGTATCAGGTTCCTGTTCATTCTGTCCTGCGACATTAATAAAACCAGCAAACATCAACAGCATTCCAAGCACAAATACCTTCTGCATCCTTATTTATTATTGTAAAGCCTGATTAATATCCTCCATCAAATCTCCCACCTCCTCTATACCTACAGATAAGCGCATTAAAGTTGGACGAATTCCCATGCCCTGTTTTTCCACATCTGAAAACTCAGCATATATAGTTGATTCGGGATGAATTATCAAGGTTTTGTTATCATTAAGATTAGTCGCCCTACGAATCACCTTAAGTCGATTAAAAAACTTAAAACAAGCTTCTTTCGACTCTAAATCAAATGTCATTACAGCGCCTGGCTTACCCGAGAACTGCGCCTGAGCAATCTCAAATCCTGATTGCCCTTGTACACCTGGATAATTATAAGAAACAACACGTTCGTGCGATTCAAAAAATGCAGCCAAAGCTATACAATTCTCAACACAACGATCAATACGCAATGGCATAATATCCAAACCTAAATTCATAAAATGAGCCGTATGCGCCGTCATCGTTCCTCCTAAATGGCGGAATATCTCTTTACGAATACGAGCCAACAGGGCATCTTTACCAAATTTAGCAGACCACGAACTCAATGCCGGTAATTTGGAATAATCAAACAAGCCATTATCCACAACCACACCACCAAAAGCAGCTGCGCCACCCGAAATAAATTTCGTTGTAGACATCACTTCTACATCAACACCAAATTGTTTCGACTGAAAAACATACGGCGGTGTAATGGTACTATCACACACTACAGCCACATCATTTCGCCTGGCCACCTCTGAAAGTAATTTCAGATCTACAATCTCAAGCTGCGGATTAGTAATCGTCTCAAAGAAATAAACTCTTGTATTTGCATCAGTAGCATCCTGAACAGCTTCCATATCCGTCATATCAGCAAAACGCACTTCAAGTCCCAGAGAAGGCAAAGTTTGTTTCAGTAAAGCATAAGAATGACCAAACAAGTGATTAGATGCAACCACATTTCCACCTTGCTCAACCATACTAATTAGAACATTAGATATAGCTGCCATACCTGATGATAAAGCAATAACAGAATGTGCCTCGGTGACTGCCTTTAATTTATGCTCGAAATACTCAACAGTAGGATTCGATGTACGCGAATAGACATGTGCAAATTTCTTTCCCGTAAAGGTATCAGCAATATCCTCTGCACTTTCAAATTCGTACGCCACACCATCGTAAACCGGCATATGCAAAGCATTATAAGCATCCTTTTTAGGAAGTGAAGTATGAAGAGATCGGGTTATGAAACCCTTTTTACTTTTATTCATTTGAATTGGTTTTCTCAGTTTTGCTCAGCAAAAATAAAGATTTTATTACGACAACAGCTAATAACACTACCTTACTTACCTCAAAGTCTTTATGTCTGACTCAGAAATCTTCTGTCCGGAATTATCAAAATTTGAACGCAAATAATTCAGAATATCTGAAATCTCCTTGTCTGACAAATTCTTATAACTTGCCATTATTCCATTATACGTCTCACCATCCACCTCAATCTCACCACTTAAACCATCCAACATGACACTAATCAGCGGCTCTTTCTTTCCTGAAACAACCTTATTATCAGCCAATGGTGGATACATCCCGGGCACTCCACCCGCATCTCGCTGGTGACATGCCATACAATGCTTTTTATAAGATAACTTTCCCGGATGATCTTCATTAATAGCTGTTTTAACCTCTGCATGTTTCTCCTTTTCCTTCTTAGGAGAACCACAAGCAGCCACCAACACAACCATTACTAATAAAAATAAACTCTTCTGCATTATTACCAATTCAAAAATTTATAAATACTCAATTTATTTTACAACAGATTGAATAATCAACTCACTCTCATTACCTGCCTCATCCATAGCCACTTTAATAATTCCACCAAACAAACCACCCAACTTCACACTATTTAAACGACTGATATAAACATTACCATCACTTTTTTCATAAACAGATATCCTACAAGGCATCATAGTAGAAGCAACACGCTCATCATCTCTAGCCAAAACCATTTGGGCAATATCAGGCTTACACACTTCCATTACCTTTACCTTATTTACCTCATAATCAAACTTAGCCATAGTAGCCTGCAAATCGTGTACATGAGGCGTTTTCCATCCTAGAGAATCAATCGACTCTTGCAAACGCAATAACGTCTCTTCAAATCCAAACTTACTTTTACTTTCCAGCACCATCATCTTAGGTGCCCTATTCTTTATTATTACTACAGTTATAACCGCACCAATAATTACTCCGACGATAAGAAATATAATTCTTTCCATTTTTAAAGTGTTTATTACTCACATTAACAAATCTACATTTATCAATGTTTAAACCTTTTAATTAAATAAGTAATTATCACTTGAGTGTATTTTTTCATACTTTTACAGGTCCTAACCCAATTAACCAAATATAAGCGCAATGATTATTTATTTAAGACTACTATCTAGTGAAATAGAGGCTTTTGTGAAAGAAATCGCTATAGATAACACACAAACCTTTGCTGATCTCCATACAACTATTCAGGAACTTTTAAGCTATGATGCGACTCAAATGGCGTCATTTTTTACCACGGACCAAGATTGGAATAAGGAAATGGAAATTACACTCTTTGATATGACAGATAGTGAATCTGAACATTTAAAAGTGATGCAAGACACTTTATTATCGGACTATCTATTTGAAGAGGGACAGCGCCTACTATATGTATTTGATTTCTTTTCAGAGAGAGGCTTCTTTATGGAAGTTATTCAAATCGCAAAAGGTTCTCTTGAAAAACCTAACTGCTATCGCAACGAGGGCGTAGCTCCAGAACAAATCCTAATTGGTGATTTAAGTGGCGACTCAAAACGACAAGCGATGAATTACCAAGAAGATATCTTTGATGGATCAATCGACTCGCTTAATTTCGATAACCTTGAAGATTTGGATATGGACAACGACATTAATCTGGATGACCTTGCAGACCAATACTAGCACATAAGAAAATTACGAATGACAAATACCCTTGTAGTATTAATTGGCCCAACAGGCATAGGCAAAACAGAACTAAGCCTGCGCCTCGCTCAAGTACTAAAAACAGAAATAATATCATCAGACAGTCGCCAGATTTTTAAAGAGTTGAAAATTGGAACTGCAGCCCCAACCGAAGAACAACTCAACATTGTTAAGCACCATATGGTGGGTACACATTCGGTTAATGATTACTATAACGCCTACGAATTTGAACAGGATGTCTTAAAATTGCTCGACAAGCTATTCCTATCTCACAAAAATGTTTTGATGACAGGCGGATCGATGATGTATGTTGATGCTGTTTGCAAGGGGATAGATGACTTACCAACTATTGACCCTGAACTGAGACAAGAAGTGATGGACATGTTTGATAACGAAGGCTTAGAAGCAGTACGTCGTCGACTTAAAATCCTAGATCCTGATTTTTACGATCAAGTGGATCTAAAAAACCACAAACGCGTTATGCATGCCTTAGAGGTATGCCTGATGACTGGCAAGCCATACAGCTCACTTCGCAAAAACTCTGATCGAAAAAGACCATTTAACATCTTAAAAATAGGTCTCGACATGGATAGAACTGAACTTTACAAGCGCATCAATCATCGTGTTGACATCATGATTGAAGAAGGCTTATTTGAAGAAGCCAAAGAGTTTTACCACCTAAAAGACCACAACTCACTTAACACTGTTGGTTACAAAGAGATATTTGGACATTGGGATGGCGAGTATGATACAGACACTGCTATTGAACTAATCAAACGCAACTCGCGCCGTTATGCTAAGCGCCAGCTTTCTTGGTTTAGGCGTGATAAAGATATTAAGTGGTTTCACCCCAAAGACCATGAAAAAATTATTAACTTAGTTACTTCAGAATTGAATATTTAACCCACCGGGCCAATAGCAAATCCTTGCTCGCGGTTTACAAACTTAAAGGCCCGGTGTTTTTTTTGATTACTCTATGACTTCGCCTCACTCCTTTAATATTCGTGTTTATGGTCTTTTGATAAATCAGCTTAAGCAAATTCTTGTGACAGACGAATATCGTCTTGATATGTACATGACTAAATTTCCTGGTGGTGGATTAAAATTTGGAGAAGGAACAATAGATTGCCTCAAAAGAGAATTTTTGGAAGAACTTGGAATTACTATTGAGGTAGAACAACATTTCTACACAACTGACTACTTTCAGAAAGCATTCTCTTTTAAAAACATGCAACTGATAAGCATATATTACCTCATTAGCAGCAATGAACTAGATAAAATAAAAACGACAAATATTGTTAATGAAATTTCAGCAAGCGAAGGAAACCAATCATTCAGGTGGGTTAATCTTGATCAACTAAACACGAAGGATTTCACTTTTCCTATCGATAAGAGAGTTGTTTCATTATTAAAAGAAGGTATTACTTTGTAGCCTCTACAACTAAATGAAAGGTATCTTTACTCCAATCACTTCCATCAAAACCACCGTAACACTTTATATCTCCAAAAATTGGTTCTAAGAGCTCAACAATCTGGCTTTGCGTTACTGCTAATAGAGGGACTGTATTCTCTATTTTTTCATCCCCAGTGGATAAAATGGTTTCAAAATCAATATTACCATCAGACCTGTGGATATAATTCCGAACAAAATTATATTTATCAGTCTGAATAGTTGGAAGTGCATCTACATTTTCGGCCAAAATCCGATCGTAATTGATTATCTGAAAGAGAAACTTCCCGCCTTGTAAAATTTGTTTAGAGATATTGGAAAAAACCGCTTTTACCTCATCTAATGATGTTAAATGAACCAAAGTATTTCCGAAACAAAGCACTGCATCAAACATACTATTTGAATACAATGCCGCCGTTGCTTTCATATCACCTTCCTGGAATTGCAAATCGAGAGCTTGAGGCCTTTTCTCCTCAGCTTTAATAACCATCTCACGATCATAATCAAATCCACGTACCGCAGCACTTCTCCGCGCCAAAGCAATGGACAATGATCCTGTTCCACATCCGATATCCATTATGCGCTTTGCAGCCAAATTGCCACCTACTGCATTTTCAACAAACTCAACTTGTTTCATATTTAAAGGAAACAACTGATCGTATGCTTCAACAATCTGACTGTAAAATGGCATAGCTATATTCTTTTGGAAATATGATATTGATTACGATCCGAACCATTACGTGATACTAATTCAGCTAAAAATCCTGCTAGAAATAGTTGTGTACCTATTATCATGCTCGTTAAGGCAATATAAAAATACGGACTATCAGTTACCAAACGGGCGGAAATATCATGATATACATACCATAACTTACTTAATCCTAACCACAGTGCTGAAGAAAAACCAACAATAAACATCAGGGTTCCAAGTGCTCCAAATAAATGCATTGGACGCTTTCCAAATTTTGATATAAAGGTTACGGATAAGAGATCGAGAAAGCCCTTAACAGTGCGCTCAATCCCAAACTTCGAAACTCCATATTTGCGTTCCTGATGCTGAACAATTTTTTCACCTATACGATTAAATCCGGCTTGCTTGGCAATTAAAGGTATATAGCGATGCATCTCGCCATACACTTCAATATTCTTTACTACATCATTTTTATAGGCCTTTAACCCACAATTAAAATCATGCAACTTAATGCCCGATACTGCCCTCACAGTTCGGTTAAACAGTTTACTTGGCAGCGTTTTCCCAATTGGATCGTAGCGTTTCTTTTTCCAACCACTAACGATATCATAGTTTTCCTCACGAACCAATCGCACCAATTCCGGAATCTCTTCAGGACTATCTTGAAGATCTGCATCCATTGTAATAACCACATCACCTTCGGCAGCTTCAAAGCCACAGTACAAACCAGCTGACTTACCGTAGTTACGACGAAATTTAATTCCCTTAACGCAAGAAGACTGCGCCTTAAGCTCTTCAATAACCTGCCATGAAGTATCTGTACTTCCATCATCTACAAACACCACCTCATAAGACCAATTCAGCGGGCCGACAACCCGCTGAATCCATGCATATAATTCTTTAATTGATTCCTCTTCGTTATATAAAGGTACTACAATAGATAAATCCATATTATGCTTCTTCTACAACTTCAGTGCCCTCAAAAATTGATGGCTCTTTTTTAAATATTGCTGCTAAGATAAGAGAAATAATGGCGCCAACTATACCACTCCCAAAAACACCCATTAGTAAGATAGCTGTAGGACTAGTAAACATTCTAATCCACTTTTCAGCCATTTCCATTTGTGCTTCTGGTGTACCTTTGGCCATTGCATCTTCCATAGCCTTATTTACAATCTGATCTACCAAACTTGGATCAATATACTTCATTAAAATAAAAGTGAAAATACTTGATAGAACACCCCCTATTACCATTGTGAGCGTTCCTAAGCCAACACCTTGTCCATAGGCAAGAACACCACCATTAACCTTATCTCGATAGTTAATCATTGCATAACACAACATTCCGATATAAATAAGATAAGTCAAATAACTAACAGTTGTATTACCTGTTAAACCAGTCAAATAAATAATAAGTGAATAAACAATTAAAGCTAATCCCATATAAAGTCCATATGTAACTGCACTTTTAGAGATAGATGGGTTTTGATTTTCCATGATTTGATTTTTAAATTAATTCGTGAACTAAAATACAAATATCCTTTTAAAACTATGGCAGGGATGAAAGAATAATAAGTTGAACTTTGTAATAAATGAAAAAAGTTTGATTTTTTTGTTTTTCATTTTCACCACTTTAGAACTTAAAGACAAAAAAAGTGGTCTTTATTATTTGCACGTAAAGGGAATTGTTATACTTTTGCATCCGCAATCACAAAGTAATACGGGTAAGTCCCATGCGACTAGCTCCCGTTGAACTCCCCCAGGGCCTGGCGGCAGCAAGGGTAGACGGTTGTAGCAGTGCGACGTGGGTAGCTTACCCACCCGCCGATGTAGCTCAGTTGGCTAGAGCAGCTGATTTGTAATCAGCAGGTCGGGGGTTCGAGTCCCTTCATCGGCTCTGAAGTGTTACCAAAGGGTACACTTTTAAAGAAACAATAATATTGAAAATATAATTGGGGAGATACCAAAGCGGCCAACTGGGACGGACTGTAACTCCGTTGTCTTATGACTTCGCAGGTTCGAATCCTGCTCTCCCCACTTATTTTTTGCCTGTGTAGCTCAGCTGGCTAGAGCAGCTGATTTGTAATCAGCAGGTCGGGGGTTCGAGTCCCTCCACAGGCTCAATATTTTTTTATTGCGAAAGTAGCTCAGTTGATAGAGCATCAGCCTTCCAAGCTGAGGGTCGCGGGTTTGAGCCCCGTCTTTCGCTCAAAGCCATTCTCATTAGAGTGGCTTTTTTATTGCCTTACATTACATGAAAATATACAGTTGGGGAGATACCAAAGCGGCCAACTGGGACGGACTGTAACTCCGTTGTCTTATGACTTCGCAGGTTCGAATCCTGCTCTCCCCACTTATTTCTTCTTCACCCCCTCTTTTGAATTTATTTTCCAATCACTTATTATTCTGATACTTGGTAATTTTATTACTTTTGCATTACCAAAAACAACAGCATGTTAATAAAGATCTACCCCGAAAATCCGAATAATAAGGAAATCAGAAAAATTGTAGACATTTTGCGTAGTGGAGGAATTGTTATTTATCCGACTGATACCATTTATGGCATTGGCTGTGATATAAACAATGCCAAAGCTGTAGAAAAAGTAGCTCGTATTAAAGATATCAACCTAAAGAAAGCAAACCTCTCCTTTATATGCTATGATTTAAGCCACATTTCTGATTTCACTAAGCCATTGGCGAACCATGTATTTAAACTCATGAAAAAACACCTTCCTGGACCTTATACTTTTATACTGCCAGCCAACTCAAATGTGCCAAAGCTTTTTAAAAACAATAAAAAAACCATAGGTATTAGAGTGCCGGATAATAACATCATTCGCGAACTTGTAAAAGAATTGGGCAACCCAATTTTATCAACGTCAGTTAGGGATGCTGATGACATCATCGAGTATACGACTGATCCCGAATTAATTTATGAGAAGTTTGGAGACCTGGTTGATCTAGTTATTGATGGTGGCTTTGGAGATAACGAACCATCGACAATAATAGATTGCACCTCTGAAGACCTTGAAATTACTCGACAAGGGAAAGGTGAAATTGAGCTTTAAGGTCGACTATTTATAATTTGCAAGTACTTTCTTAACTTATTACAATTGAAAGAAAATTGAGCAATCAATAAATTTTAATCAGTTGTCAAATCTTTTCTCTATATTACTCTTTCCAGAAATATGGAGAAAACAGCAAGATTACGGTAAACAACTCAAGACGACCAATAAGCATTAAGAAAGAGAGAAACCATTTTCCAAAATCAGGCACTTCATAGAAATTTAATGCAGGACCAACCTCACCTAATCCTGGACCGATATTACCAATTGATGTCGCAACCGCACCCAGAGCTGTATCTAAATCATACCCCATAATACTCATGATAATCATACTTATACCTACAGTCATCATGTAGATAACAATAAATGCCAGCACGTTAGTAATAATACCTGAATTTACTGCTCTAGTATTGTAACGCACTGGGATAACTGCATTAGGATGCACTAAACGCTTAAGCTCAAAAAAGCTATTCTTCATGAGTAGTACAATACGCACAATTTTAATACCACCACCTGTAGAACCAGCCGAACCACCAGTAAACATGAGTAAGAATATAACGATACTTAGGAATGGCACCCACAACAAATAATCAACAGTCGCATATCCTGTTGTTGTAATAATAGAGACAACCTGAAACAAACCATCTCGCCACGATTGTTCTAATCCTTCTGCTCCACCAGTAAAATATAATACTGCACCTACCAAAACACTTACGCCAATAATAATACCTGAATAAGCCTGAAACTCTTCATCTTTAAATACTTTTTTAAATTTACCGCGTAAAGCACTAAATGATAAGGTGAAATTCGCTCCAGCAATAAACATGAAAATGATTATCACATATTGAATAAAAGGCGATGCGAAATAGGCAACGCTCGCCTGCTTTGTAGAGTAACCGCCAGTAGCCATTGTTGTAAACGAATGACAGATAGCATCAAAAGGCGTCATCCCTCCAATAATTAATAACCCTGCCTCAATTAATGTAAATAAAACATAAATTCCATACAGGCGCTTAGCTGTTTCTGTTATGCGTGGATGTAACTTATCAGGAGCTGGACCAGGTACTTCAGCAATAAACATTTGCATCCCTCCTACTCCCAGAACAGGTAAAATAGCAAGAGAAAGCACAATAATTCCCATACCTCCAAGCCATTGAATAAGGCTACGCCAAAATAACAATCCATGAGGAAGCGCTTCAATATCATTTAATATACTACTTCCAGTCGTTGTAAAGCCTGATATCGTTTCAAAAAAAGCGTCAGTATAAGAAGGAATGGCACCGCTAAGCCAGAACGGCATTAGACCAAAAAACGAAAACACAATCCATACTAGAGCCACAATAAGATATCCTTCGCGCTTTCCAATATCCTTTGGCGCATTGCGTAATGAGAAACCTGTAATTCCTCCCAAACATATGCAAATGGATGCTGACAAAAGGTGGTAAGGCAAATCATATTCACCATATAAAAGTGCTACACCAGCTGATAGTAACATAAAAACCCCTTCAACTACCAGAAGTAGTCCAAGAACAAGTACTATAAATCTTGAATTAAGCATAATAATTTCGACAGTAATTTTCGCACGGCAAAGATGTTATTTTTTGATCTAAATATCCTGATGCATCTCATTATTATTTCAAAAATATAATGAAAACAGAATAATTCTGTAAACGAGTTGTGTTAGCGCTGAAATTATAAAGTCTCTAATCTAGTCCATTATAATTTATCGAACACTGTACTGGTTTCTAAATATTTAATAAAATATACCATCCAAAAAAGGGAGCCTAAAGCTCCCCAAATTATAATTTCTTACAACTGGTTATTTTAAACCGGAGATAGTTCTCTGGAAGTTAACCATGCTTTTGCTAAATCAAGCGTTTCAAATGATCGAATATCACGTCCTGTCAGCTTCATTATACCATTATAAACAATGCGCTGAAGTCCTGACAAGCCAACCACAGCCCCAAAAGCAACATACTCCTTATTACCACTAATAAATTCTGAAAAAATGTTTTTAATTTCAGCATTAAAATGCATGCCGTCAAGATTAGTTAGAGTCAGAACTGACTTTTCGGGCTGCATCCTAATATAGTCTTTGCTTTCTTTCACTAATGCTTCAATTGATGAAACATCTCTCAGCCCAGTAAAATCCATAAAAAATATGGATCTTCCTTCGTAATTCATAATTTCTGGTTTCCTCATTTTCGTCCAATTTTTACAACACAAAAATATTGAGGCATTTCTTATTTAAAGCATCACTAATCAATGATTTATAGTGTTTAATCAAAACCTACATAGCACAAAAGCGTTAATCCTATTCGAAATTCATTTTATAGTCCATTACAAACTTAACTACACCTTCATAATCTTCGATACCTTCTTCAATATTATTCGTTTTCAAATAAGCATCATTCATCTTCGTAGCTATCATCTCAATATCAGCATCCATTAACGCCATCCAATGGTAATTCGATTTATAATAATCGAAACGTACTTCATAACGAATACCCCTCACAATATCCTTAAATTGAGGATACTTATAGGTGGCATAAACAAAATAGTGCAACAAATACAGGTTAGCACTATAAGCTAATTGTTTATCATTTGACTGATTACCAACCAACCACGCATAAAAGTTAGCTTCCGCTTCACTTGTTATTCCAAGCCGATGAGCCATTTCATGTGCGAATACCATTGGATAATCCATTGGTAATAGGTATTGATTGATATGAACCTCACTAAAAAAAGGTCCATAATATCCTGAAATAGTTGCAGCCGCAAAGAATCGACTTAATGATATTTCTTTGGGTTGTATTGCTAATAAAGAGGTGTCTATTTTTAGAAAATTTGCTTCCTTCAAATAAGCTTCTTGAACAGATTGCTGGATTTCACCTTTATCAATTGTATAGATTGGCGTATAGCTTTTATTGGTTTCCTCAACTAACCATTCAAAAACACTCATCAACTCTTCAACATCTGGTTTTGCATCAGGCAGGTCTAGTCGTTGATTAATATCCTCACGATAATAATTAAAACCCCAAAACAAATAGAATGAGCTATATATTGCAGCTACAGTTGCAATAATCAGCTTAATAAATGACTTCAAACGTATTTTTCGAAATAACAGAAAAAAGACGCTAATGATGAGTAGCGTAATTAGTGCTGCATAAAACAAATCATCCAGCGAAAATAAAACCCAGTTACTAAAGAATGACAATACTTTAGCAATGATTGGGTACATTCCATTTGAATAATACGTCTCGATAAAATGAGGATTGAACATTCCAATCCTCGTTAACACGAAAGTGATTACGGCCAATATTA
>Ga0209692_10004578_pt1 | contig 12401 bp, 10 predicted proteins | sample tdDd472_FD_187129 | JGI IMG/M metagenome (GOLD analysis project Ga0209692, IMG submission 187129) | Marine sediment microbial communities from the Atlantic coast under amendment with organic carbon and nitrate - tdDd47.2 (SPAdes)... | ecosystem: Environmental > Aquatic > Marine > Coastal >...
AGATCCTATTTTTACTATTCTTAACTATATCTAAGTAATTGTAATTACCTAGTGCAACACGAGATGCAATTACAGCTTCTTTGGATGCTTTTATCATAATCTTTAAAATCGCTTCTTTTGCACTTTTTTCTTTAGAAGCATATTTTACTACAAACTTAATGTATCCATCTAACCCCATCAACTTAATCAACGCTTTATCTATTGCTTTAATAACGGATATAGCAAATTTATTTATTTCCAACACAGGGGTAGTACCATTTGTGAACATTATATTTATTAAGTCTTGATTTCTTTTCATAACTTCATAGCCAATTACTCCTCCCATAGAGTTTCCAACCCATATACATGAGGATGCTTTTAGCTTTTTTAATAACTCTACTACTGTATCTGCATACTTTTCAATAGTATAGCAATCATAACTTAATGGCTTTTCTGAATCACCATGTCCCTGTAAAGTGAAAGCAATAACTCTATAGTTTGAAGAAAAATATTTTATCTGGTCAACCCATTGGTCACAATTGCCACCTAAGCCATGTGCAAAAACTATTACTTGTCCACTTTGTACACCTTCATCTATATATTCAATATCATATCCATTAACTTTAACCTTAACTCTATTCATAAAACGCTCCTATTAAACTTAAATGCTTTTTTAATCCTGCAATATATTTTGCCTTAGCTTTATTTGATAACTGCTCTTTATCTAATTGAATAATGAAGTCATTGTTATAACCTCTTAAAACATATCCAATATGATTAATTAAAATATTATCTGAAGTAATGTCTAATCCAGTACTTTTAATAATTTTTAAGTAATACTCATGTGATTTAATAGTTATATCGTGCTTAATATCCGCCATACTTTCTTTTTCAATTTCTTGTACCAAGTTAAAGAAAAACTTATATTCTCTTGGAAATTCAATCAAAAAATCAAACTCAGCGCCAGCATATGCTATCATTACTTCTCTCCATGATTTTTTATCTATTTCTTTATCATCAATTGAATTGAGCAATTTATCAGTTGCATACTTTGCTAAATACACATATAAGTCCTTCTTTGTAGCAAAGTACTTAAATAAGCTTCCTTTTGATATTTCTAGTTTTTTAACTATTCTATTTGTAGATGCATTCGTGTAGCCAAACTCATTAAACTCGTCTAATGATGCTTGTATAATTCTGTTTCTTTTTTCATTGGATATCTTCATAAAAGTATCATTAATAATAATCATCCTTTCGGTGACCATGTGGTCATTGTAATGCTACCATGTTATATGAAAATTGTCAATATATAAAAAACCACTCGAATTGTACTAACTCGAGTGGTTTTCAAACACTTTATTTTACTATGGCCAGTTGTTCTTATCTACATTAGCATATACTTGTTCTATAGTGTAAAATCCATCCTTTATAACCGTATCTAACATATTTTCTTTGTTCACTGCAATTGGCTCATATGCAATATACTTTACAACATATTTTCCATCTCCTATTACTTCACACTCACCTATATCCTCACCTTTTGCCATTTTAACAGCTAACTCTGCAGCTCCCTCTGCAAGGATGCTGATAGGTTTGTAAACTGTCATGTCCTGAATACCTTCAACTATCCTTTGGCATGCAGCTAACTCTGCATCTTGCCCTGTTATGTATACGTTATCCGTTAACCGGTTTTCATTTAATGCATTTAGTGCTCCTTCTGCTACTCTATCATTAGCTGCTATTATAACATCAAACTCTAACCCAGCATCAATTGCATCGCTTACAAACTGATATGATACTTCATCACGCCATGCTTCAATCCAAGTCTCACCAACAACTTCTATTTTACCTTCATCAATGTATGGTTGTAATACGCTCATACATCCTTCATTTAGCATAAATGCATTATTATCAGTTTTTGCACCATTTAGTATTAAATACTTACCTTCTGGAACATTGCCTACAGCACTTTCTCCTATAAGCTTACCAACATTGTAATTGTTAAATGAGATATACAAATCTACATCTGATTCTCTTATTAGCCTGTCATAGGCTATTATTTTTACATTGTTATCTCTTGCATATTCTATTGCATCAGCTAAAGATTCCTTGTCGTAAGCAACTATTGCTAAAGTGTCTACACCATCAGCAACCATGTCTCGAATTATTTTGTCTTGTAATTCTGCATCTTCATAGGCATTTTTCACTATGACTTCAGCTTCTAATTCCTTTGCCTTTGCTACAAAAATGTCTCTATCCCGCTGCCATCTTTCAACAGTCATTGTTTCCAAGATAAAACCAATTTTGATTGTATCATCATTGTTGATATATTCATCTTGTTTCCCACAACCAACAGGGATTAGTGCAACCAATGTCAAAAACAATACAACAGATAATCTTGTAATCCTTCTTCTAGTTTTCATAATTCCCCCTATTACTTTGCTTAACCTTTACTTTTGTGATACATTGATGGTGATACTCCTTCGTGTTTTTTAAACAATCTACTAAAATAATTAGGATCTGAATATCCCGACATATAGCATATTTCTTTAATAGAGTACTCCCCTTCTTCTATCAGACGTTTAGCATTGTCGATTCTTTTTTTTGTCAGCTGTTCAATAAAGTTAACTCCCATTTCATCTTTGTACAGTCTAGAAAAATATTGTGGGCTTATGCAAAGTTCTTTTGAAATATCATCTAGAGTTAGCTCACTATCAAAGTTTTTATCGATTATCGTATTAGCTTTATCAACTATTGATGATATCTTCTTCTTTTTTGTAGACTGAACTTTATTAGCAATATAGCGTATTTTTCCAATACACATTGCTTTAAAATTAGCACTACTGTCACAATTCAATATTTGATTTATATAATTTGAATACTCTAAATAGCTATCGTTCTCTATACCATTTTCTATTGCAATTCTATGTGCAACTACCATTAATTCAACTAGTCTATTTCTAATACTCTCTTTTGTGTAGAAACCAGGATACTTATTAAAAATTTCATTTAAGAAGCTGGTACTTGCTTGTTCATCTCCTTTTTCTATTAAATCTATTAATTTTTGCTCATCAGCAAAAATATCAAAGTTAGTATTACTCATGTTTGCTGCAATATCTTGAATATGCATTACTTTATCTTCAGTTATATAATTAAGTACTTTTACAGCCTCTTGATAAGATATGGTTATGTCATCATCTTCCTTGACAGAACCTATTGCTATTTTATAGTTCCCAGAATATTTTTCAGTAAGTTTATTAAGCACTCCTTCTAAAAAGCTAATTGAACTTACTCGTTGCTGGTATTCATCTTTAACTATTTGAGGCATATAAACAACTACTCTATCTAACATCATAGGTCCTACAATGCATTTCTTCTTTCTTTTTAAACAATCTTTAAAATATCCATAAAATTTTTGAAGTTCTACACTATCATCTAACTCGAATCTTTTTTTATTGCTATTTTCACTTTTAACTTGCAAAATAAACATAAAACCTTGTTTTTCACTTATTTCAAAAAGCTCTTTATACTTACCAATATTAACTCTGTGTCCTTGAGATAATAATAAAGAATAAATACAACTATGCTCTACAACATCAAGCATCTTACTCATTTTTTCTTGATTTTTAATCTGCTGATCAAATTTTAATTTTTCTCTATCTAGTTCAACTGTTATTTTATTTAATGTTGCAATTATTGATGCTTTACTCACAGGCTTAGTTAAATATTCAGTAACGCCTAGCTCCACTGCCTGTTGTGCAAATTCAAAGTATTCAAAAGCAGATACAATAACAAATCTTACATTGTTATGTATCTTTTTTATTTCATTTACTGCTTCAAGCCCGTTTATTCCTGGCATTCTAATATCCATCATGACAATATCTGGTCTTTCAATACGGGCTTGTTCGATTGCCATTCTACCAGATGTGGCTGTGTTTACGACTTTAATCTTATTAATTTCGTTATCAACGATATACTTAACCGACTCTATAGCAATCTGTTCATCGTCAACCACCAATAGTTTGTACATTCTTGTTCTATCCTTCTTCTTTTATAGATTCTTCTCTTTTTATAGGTATTTTCAATATAACCTTTGTTCCAAATCCTTTTTTACTTTCAATATCTATAACTTCCTTTGTACCAAAAAACAGCTGTAGTCTTTTTACTACATTATGAATACCTATACCAGTTGTATGACCAATACTTTTATCTTCAACAGATTCACCTGATAGTATCCTTTGCCTTGTTTCTTCATCCATTCCTAATCCATTATCTTGTATCTCAACTATAGCATGATTATCAATTTGCTCAAGTCTTACAGTTATTCTGCCCTCTTTTTCCATGTCTCCTACACCATGAATAGTTGCATTCTCTACAAATGGTTGGATAATTAATGGTGGTACATCAAAATCCTCCATATTATTGTCAATATCATAATCAAAATGAACTTTGTCTCCAAAGCGAACAACAAACATACTACTATATGCCTTAACCATTTCAATCTCTTCAGAAATTTTAACAACTCTATCTAAACTCTTTACATTGTATCTGAATATTTTAGATATATCGTCTATAAACACCGATGTCCTGTCGGCACCCTCTATGGTAGCCAACTGTACTGCAGCATTTAATGTATTAAATAGAAAATGGGGATTTATCTGCATCTGTAATGCTTTAAGCTCAGCAACATCTAAAAGCGACTGGATCTCCAAGTTTTCAATTCTTTGCTCGAAAAGTTGTGTTTCAGTATCTGCTTTATCCTTTAAAGCAATAATGTATTTTTTTATACTGTGCTTCATGTCATTGAACGCATTAGCCAATACAGTTATCTCATCATCACTTTCCACCTTAATATCATCTGCCTCAAAATTACCTTTTGCAATCTCATCAGCTGAATTTGCAAGCTTGATAATTGGGTTAGTCAAGTTGTATGCAATATATACAATTATCAATAAGTTTAAGCAGATTACAGAAATCAATAATACAATATTCATAAACATTAGTTTTGATAAGTCTTGTGATATATTTAGATATTGTGTAGTGTTGGTATCTAAGTAATTTAAGTTCAATCGATCTGCATAAGCCTTAATGTATCCTGATATAATACTTGCTTCTGTATATCTTGTAGAATATTCATTACCGTCATCTATTAATTTTGCAGCAACTGCTGCGTCTGTCTCATCCAAATACGAATCTACCATAAAAGATATGTCTTTGTATATTAAGTCATCTTGACTATATACACCTTTAGTATTTTCAAACATACTCTCTGCTTTTTCTCTAAACACATCCTTATTCTTATGATAATTCAACATGCTTTCAGAATTATCTGTAACAAGATAGTCTACAAGGTTTTCTTCAACTTCTTTTAGTAGATCAACAAATTCATTTAGTTTTACATTTGCAGAAAACATCTCATCCATCTTTAATATTAAATTATCAGATGTTCTTTGAATAAATATACTAGTAAAACTAGTGAGCAAAGTAGTAACAATAAACAAAGCTACCATCTTTGTTCTAATGCTTTTATGCAAATTCTTGCTCAATATTTTCTTTATCAATTTCATTGTACTACTCGCATTATTTAGTGGAATATGAGTCAATATTAAAAGATGTATACACATCTAGATCAATATCTATATAATCCGGTTGAAGCACATCATCATCATCGTTACACAAAAGCTCAACACTACTATGTCCAGCCTGATGTCCATTTTTATCTATTGTGCCGAAAACTACACCTTTTTCAATATATGATTTTATGCCATCAGTTACACCAGTACCAATGATTTTAACTTTTCCAACTAAATTTCTCTCTATTACAATTCTAGCTACCGCTTCTGTGTCCTTTGCACTTGTACAAAATATAGCATTAACTTCTTCATGCTCAGTTAATATGTCTCTTATAATTTCTTCTGCACCCAAAAGTTCGCTATCACTGTTTTTTGTTACAACTAAATTCATATTGTATCGTTTTTGAATTATACTTTTCATACCATTCATTAAGATATCGCCTTGAGATGCTGTGCTTTTACCATTGTTGGCATAATCAGTTGATAGTATTACAGCTACATTTACTGATTGACTATCATTTGATATTTCCTTCAAAAACCTACCTGCTTGCGCTCCATACTCATAGCTATTTGTTCCAACAAAAGAGCTAACATTAGTATTTATCGACTCTTGCCCAACTACTACAACTTTAATACCCTTTGCTACAAGCTTGTTTATTGCTTCATCTTGAGCAACAGAATTTTCACCTAATACAATTACCCCATCTACTTTTGATCTTTCTGCAATATCTAAGTATTCAATTATTTTATCAGTAGGTTCTAATCCATTGATAATATTCATCTCAATTGCTGCATCGTTAGCTATCGCTGCCTCATATGCACCTTCCTTAAAATTTTGCCAATAAACATCCCCGTTATCAGCAATAATCAAAGAAAAATGATGAGATGGATTTTCATCAAAAACATATGTTATTTCTTCTTCATATATGTGATTTATCTTATTGTAATAGTACAATGATCCTACTAAGGATATAATAAGTGCTGCAAAAAATATGCCTAGCAGAATTTTATACAACAGGTTCATTATTCACTCTCTGCTACGATATCTTTAACATCTTTTGTACTTCTCAATGAAGTAAACAAAATTGAATCATATATAAAATCCTTGAAAAACTCATTGTCAAAGAAAATATCCTGCACATTTTCTCTATAATCACTTACCATTTTCTCAATAGTAACTTTAGGATCGAATCCTAGTGCAATATCATAAGTAGCTAAACAATCATCAAAAAACTCTTTAGTAAAATCTTCAGTTTTAATCTTAGCAATAATAAATTTCTCAGTTAATTTAGGTTTAGGCTTTCTTACTATATTTAAAACCATACCAAGAACTTTCCGTTGTCTCTCACCTATTTTAAACATTGAATATTCAATATTGTTTGTATCAAAATAAGCTTCCATTCTTTTTTCAGGCTTTTTTGTTCTAGTATTAGTATCTATGAACATAACAACACTATCATCTGATTTCATCAAACGACTAAGAACTTTATATCTAAATTCAAATGGGTTTTTAACTTTATGATAATCACAAATAACTGTATTATCACTTTTATTTTCTCTTATTTTACTTTTCATACTTGCTCCTTATTTTACATCTGCTTTATTTAAATATAATACACTAATTACCAAAAACACGCTACTACTAATGATTAAATAATAATAAATAAAATGTAAGAAACCCTCAAATAAGCAAATAACGTGCTCTTAAAAAACACGTTATCTGACTACACATACCTATTTATTTAACAGAAGATTTAGATTTTGACATAACATCAAATGCTACTGCTGCTAGTAGTACCAATCCTTTTGTAATGTCTTGCCAAAATACATCAACACTCATTATTGACATACCATTGTTTAGAATACCCATAATCAAACCACCTATTATAGCTCCCATAACCGTGCCAACACCACCTGTTGCTGATGCTCCACCAATGAAGCATGCAGCAATAGCATCTAATTCAAACCCTTTACCAGCAATTGGTGATGCAGCATTTAGTCTACCTGCATAAACTATGCCAGATACACCTGCTAGGAATCCCATATTTGCATATGCTAGGAATAAAATCCTCTTGGTTTTTATACCTGATAGCTCTGCTGCTTTTGCATTTCCACCCAATGCATACAAATGTCTTCCCAGTACTGTTTTATTAGTTATGAAAATGTATACTCCTGCTAATACGCCGAATATTACCAAAATAATTGGAAGTCCATCATCTAGTGCTAACCAAAGTGTAAAGAAACCGATAACTAGTGAAATTAATGCCATTTTCAAAACTAGTAGACTCTCGTCTAATACTTCATAGCCTTTTGCCTTTTTAGTGTTTCTATTCCACAATGTTACAATAATATATATTCCTATTGCAAAAATACCTACAATCATGCAAGTTAAGTTCAATTCCAATGAACCAATTTTAAACTGATAATCTGCTACAGGTATTTCCTTTATATTTGCAATAATATTTGCAATGAAATCTGGAACTGGCCTTGCTGATATTACTTTATACGCATCTGGCAGACCAACCGTTTCACCTTGAAGGATTAGGTTATTAACTCCTCTGAAAACTAACATGCCTGCCAAAGTAACAATAAATGCTGGTATTCCTTGATACGCTATCCAATATCCTTGCCATGCACCTGCTGCCAAACCTACCATTAGTGCAACAATGATTGATAACCAAACTGGCCATCCTAATACAGCAGCTAAAAGCCCTGACATAGCGCTAGCTAATGCAACTACAGATCCTACTGACAAGTCAATGTTACCACCTGTCAAAATACACATCAACATACCAACTGCAAGTATTAATATGTAACTGTTTTGGTATATTAGCTTTGTTACGTTTCTAGTACGTAACAAAATACCTTCTGTTGCAACTCCAAAAAAGATTACTATGACAACGAGAGCAATAAACATTGCATATTCTCTCATGTTATGTCTAAATGCATCTATAATTCTTTTAAACATTTCTTTTCTCCTTAATTACTTGCACTCTTAATAATGCATTCCATTACGTTTTCTTGTGTAGCTTTATCTTTTGGCATCTCGCCAACAATTTTACCTTCATTCATAATATAAATTCTATCTGCAACTCCCAATATCTCAGGAAGTTCTGATGAAATTACTAATACACATTTGCCTTCATCTGCCATATGATTGATAATATTGTATATCTCATACTTTGCACCTACATCAATTCCTCTTGTAGGTTCATCTAGAAGTAATACATCAGGTTGTGAGAATAACCACTTACTTAAAACAACTTTTTGTTGGTTACCACCTGAAAGATTTCCAGCCTTTTGGAAAACACTTGAACATTTTGTCTTTAGTTTCTCAACAAATTCTTTTCCAATATGTATTTCTTTGTCATCATCCACTACTCCATTTTTGCTCAATGCTTTTAGGTTTGCCATAGATGTGTTTTTTCGTATGTCCTGAATTAACACAAGTCCTGCTGTCTTTCTGTCTTCAGTTACATATGCCATTCCTTGATCAATAGCTTGAGATACATTATGCAGATGTAATACTTCACCGTCTTTTATAATAGTCCCAGAAATATTTTTGCCATACGCTTTACCAAATAAGCTCATTGCAAACTCTGTTCTTCCTGCACCCATTAATCCAGCTAATCCTACAACTTCACCTTTTCTGATATTAATATTTGCATTATCAATAACAATTCTTTCATCATTCAATGGATCGTGTACTGTCCAGTTTTTAACTTCAAAAGCAATATCGCCAACATGTGATTTACGTTTGGGGAATCTGTCCACCATTTCACGTCCAACCATGCCTTTGATGATGCGACTTTCGCTAATTCCACCTGGAATATTGTCCAACGTCTCTATGCACTTACCATCACGGATAATAGTTATTCTATCTGCTACTTTTGCAATTTCATTTAATTTATGTGAAATAATAATACATGTTATGTTTTGTTCTTTATTTAATTTTTTAAGCAAATCCAATAGATGATCTGAATCGTCATCATTTAGTGCTGCTGTTGGCTCGTCCAAAATAAGCAATTCGCAGTTTTTAGCAAGTGCTTTTGCTATTTCAACAAGCTGTTGCTTTCCCACACCTATGTTTCTTACTATTGTAGATGGTTTCTCTTTAATACCAATCTGACCCACAATTTCTGCAGCTTTTGAATTGGTTTCATCCCAATCAATAACGCCATTTTTATGTCTTTCATTACCTAAGAATATATTTTCTGCAATAGTCATATAGGGGCTTAATGCAAGCTCCTGATGAATAATCGCTATTCCTTTGTTTTCACTTTCTCTTATATTTTTAAACCTGCACACTTTACCCTTGTAAAGTATATCTCCATTATAACTTCCATATGGGTATACTCCACTTAACACATTCATTAAGGTTGATTTGCCAGCTCCGTTTTCCCCAACTAAAGCATGAATCTCCCCTTCTTCAACCTGAAGATTTACCTTGTCTAAGGCTTTTACTCCGGGAAAGATCTTGGTTATATTTTTCATTTCTAAAATATGCTGTGCCATATCATTTTGCTCCTTAGAAAATATGGCGACAACATACTCTGCTGTCGCCATAAATCATTTGCATAGTTTCCTATACTGGTTATTCTGGTACTACTAGTTTAGATCGTCTGCTGAATAATAGCCAGAATCGATTAGAAGTTCTTCATAGTTGCTGATGTCAGCAAATTTAGGATCGCATAGGAATGATGGAACTTCTTTAATGTTGTTGTTATAGGTATTGTTAGTTTCAACTTCTTCACCTGCAAGAATTTGATCAACCATTGTTACAACGCGAGCAGCTAAGTCACGAGTATCTTTGAAGATTGACATTGATTGTTTGCCTGCAATGATGTTTTTAACTGAGTTAACATCACAGTCTTGACCTGTAAGAATTGGGAATGGTTTGTCAGCTGAACCGTAGCCTGCTGAGTCTAATGCTGCTGTTATACCTTGAGCCAAGCTATCATTTGGTGATAGAACTACGTCAATGTTTTCATCAGCATAGTAAGCTGTTAGCAAGTTATCCATTCTATCTTGAGCACCTTCTGAAGCCCAACCTAGAATACCAATACTTGTCCATTCGTCGTTAGTTTTTCCTTCGCCTGATTTAACATCTAACACTCCACTTTCAATGTAAGGTGTTAATACGTCGATAGCACCCTTGTTGAAGAATTTAGCATTGTTGTCGTCAGGTGAACCAGCAAAAACTTCCATTGTGAAAGGTCCTTTTTCGCCATCAGCTAAGCCTAATGCGTTAACAATGTATTCACCTTGGATAGTACCAACTTTTTCATTGTCAAATGTAGCATAATAATCAACATATTCTGTGTCCATTATTAATCTGTCATAAGCTATAACTACGACACCTTCATTGTTAGCTTCTTCTAAAACTGCACTTAGAGCACTACCGTCTATAGATGCTACAACAAGAACGTCAACACCAGCTGTTATCATGTTCTCAATTTGAGAAACTTGAGTTGCAACATCGTTGCTTGCATATTGCAAATCAACTTCATATCCTTTAGCTTCTAATTGTTGCTTCATGTTGTCACCGTCTTGGTTCCATCTTTGTAGATCTTTAGTAGGCATTAAAACGCCAACTTTATCTCCGCCGTCATCCTTTTGACCGCAACCTACTGCGAATGATAGAACTAGAACAAGAACCAACATTACTACGCTTAACTTTTTAGCCATAAATAGCTCCTCCTATAATTTTAATACTATAAAATCATACTTCTTGACGGCTTTATTATGAATAGAATAAATTACTCTAGTTCTGTTTTTTTTTAATACAAGCATTTTTGCCCGAGCACGGTCTGGATTATATTGATGTGCTTTGTGCACTTTGTTTAATAATATCCAGTTTTATTGTAATTTTATACTATTGCTAAGTAAACAATGTTTATTCTGTATTTTGACTGTTTTAAGATAGTGTAGTGCTAAAAGCTTTAATTCTGTGAGTTATGCACGAAATTATTATTAGAGCTATTGCTAGAAATAAACATACTCAGTTGCCCTAAAGATTATATTTATACATAGTACCTATCTATTATAACTATTGGATGATTTGTTACTTAAGCTTAATGTTTAATATTATTACTATTACATTCACTTCCTTTACTTATTATTGTATTTAATCTATACAAATAAATGCTTTTGATATACTTTAATTATCAAGTAAATAATTTTTAATTTGATTAACAAATTATCAAATATTTTAAAGTATGCCTTATACATTAAAAAACGCAGCCAATAGGCTGCGTTTACGTTGTTTCATTTTCTCGTGCTAATGTCCATTGCATACAAGTACAACTTGTCCATTAACTTCTTGCCATTGGTACTGACCATCTGTCTTCTTGCAGTTGATATCTTCTTTAGATAGCAAGCCTGCCCTAAAGAGGTCGCTTTCTTCACTTACAAAATCTAAGTTCACATATTCATCTGTATGCTTACCTAGCTGTTTGTAATATTCATTTTCTAATCTTGTTATAGCTGCTACGTTAGCTTCGCATCCTTTTAAACTTGTTTGCCCAGCAAATGTTCTTACAGACGGAATTCCTACACTAAGCACTAACACAGCAAAAGCCATGATAACTAAGACCTTGAAGAATGAATATCCTCTCTGCTTAGTACTCTTCATTTATACCACCTTCTACTACTGTTTTTATATATATGCAACATACTAATCTATTGAAATTAACATGTCAATAATTTCTACATTTATCACTTTATTTCAACTAAAACTTACATGGGTGCAACAAAAAAATAATGATAAACGTAAAGTTTATCATTATACAATAGTAAAATGGTGTTAAATTAATTTTGCTTAAATACCTAAAAATCTATATCATTTAT
>Ga0209692_10004579_pt1 | contig 12401 bp, 8 predicted proteins | sample tdDd472_FD_187129 | JGI IMG/M metagenome (GOLD analysis project Ga0209692, IMG submission 187129) | Marine sediment microbial communities from the Atlantic coast under amendment with organic carbon and nitrate - tdDd47.2 (SPAdes)... | ecosystem: Environmental > Aquatic > Marine > Coastal >...
ACGCTTTTCTGTACCCTCTTCCATGCCCATGGGGGCCACGCAAAGGGCCTTCATGGGAGCCGGCATGCCCGGAATGGCAGGCATGGCCGCCTCCACAGAGACGTAGTAGGAGCGGGAGAGGCCTCCGCGGATGCGGATGCCCTTGCCCAGACGCGCCAGGCCGTAATAGGCGGCACCGCGGGCTACGGAAAGATCGTAATCACCGGCTTCCACTTCACGGACCGGAGATTCATTGCCCACCTCTTCCCGGAAATAATCGACCACGCCAAGGATCCGTTCCCGGACGGACTCGGACTTCATGATGCCGCCGTTGAACAGAACCGCATCGGGAATGCAGGCATTCTGCCAACCGTCGCCGCCCTGACGGGCCAGGAACCATGCCATGTGCTTGGAAATTGATGGGTCCTGCTCGTAAACCAGACCCACTTCGCGCAAACCGCTGCGACGCCTTCGCACCGGACGGTCTCCCACGGAACAGAGGGGCAAAAAGCCTTCCAGGATCACCTGATCCACCTCGGCTGCGTCCATTTCGCTCTTGAGGGTGCCGCCGATAAGACCGGAACCGCGTCCCAGGATGGTGACAGGCTCGGGGCCGGTGGAGTCACCGGACAACACCTTCTCTTTCACGCTTCGGATGGAGTGCCCAAGCCCCCGCATCTGCCAGTCATCGAGCTTCTGACCCTTGGCGTCCATCTTGGACTTCACATACCAGGCCAGGGCCAGATCCATGTTGTCCCCGCCCACCAGAAGGTGATCGCCAACGGCGATACGCTCCAGGGCCAACTCGCCCCCCTCTTCGGAGATACCGATGAGGCTGAAGTCGGAGGTTCCGCCGCCGATATCGCAAACCAGCAGGGTCTCGCCTTTCTTAACCTTGGTGCGCCAGTCGTCCCCCATGGACTCAATCCATGCGTAAAGGGCTGCCTGTGGCTCTTCCAGAAGGGTCACGTGAAGAAGGCCGGCCAACGCCGCCGCCTGAACCGTGAGCTCCCTCGCCACCGCGTCAAAAGAGGCGGGAACGGTGAGATAAATCTCCTGGTTCTCCAGGCGTTTTTCCGGATCGCCTGCTGCCATCTCATGGTTCCAGGCGTCGCGCATGTGCTTCAAAATAGCAGCCGAGGCTGTCACCGAGGACATCTTCGAGACCTCGTCCGGACCTTTCCAGGGAAGGTTCTCCGCCTTTCGGTCCACCATGGTGTTGCAGAGCCAGCTCTTGGCCGAGGCAATCAGACGCTGGGGAAGCTCCCCGCCCCTCTTGCGGGCAAACTCACCCACCACCGACGACGGCTCAGGATCCCACGGAAGCGCCGTGGCCCCACGCCCCACATCATGGGCCTCAGGCAAAAAGATAAACGAGGGAAGCATCTCACGCTTCTCCACCACACCGGCATCCACCAGCTGCGGAATACGGAAAAGACGAATATCCGAGGCCTCACTGGCCCCGTCTGCTGGCTTCTCGGTATAGGCCACCACACTGTTGGTGGTGCCCAGGTCAATACCGACAATATATGAACTCATAATTTACTCCATATTCGAATAAAAGCGGCCTTCAATGATTCATCATGGCCAATCACAAAAGGCACAGAGAGCGCAGAGGAAAAGCCAAAAAGCGTTGCCTCCGGCGGCCAGGTGGGGGCACCTGGAAACCTGATTGCCATTGCGCTTTGCCCTTCGTTCCTCAGGTCAAATCGCAATGGCGTTCGCCGCGGGCTGCGCCCGCAACCTACACTGGTGATCACCCAGGCATTGACACACATTGCGCCAAAAATATCACAGGCAATACCAACCCATGGATTTACGTTAAAACACCTACAACGCATGCCCTTGTGACAAACAACGCACTCCGTCACCCATTGTGCGAATGCGGATGCATTGCCCCTGGCAGGGCGATAACCGATGCGCATTCGCCATATGGGGTCAAGGGGATCATCCCCTTGCCGCCGGAGGCATGCTTTTCAGGCCTTCCATCACCCCAGTTCCACCTCAGCCGGAGCCAGCACGTCGGGGTTGGACTCTTCGGAGAGGGTGGGCACTTCGGTGTTGCTGGCTTTCCAGCCTTTGTGGCGGACGGTCCCGGTGAAGGGGGGTTCGCCTGAGACGTTGCCGGTGAGGCGGATCTCTTCGGGGTTGAAGCCGGCTTCGATGGTGATGGTCTCGCCTTCGGCTGTTTCGACCACTGGGCCGCAGGTGACGTACTTGCCGAGGGTTTTAACGCAATTTTCGTGAATCCCGCGCACGGCGGCGCCGATCTGGTCGTCGCTGTAGAGGGAGAGGTCTTCGTTAAAGAAGTCGATAAGGCGTCCCTCTTTCTGGAGAGCGGAGACGAGGTGAAGGAAGGTGCGCCTTGTGTTGCGCTTCTCCACTTCCGGGTCCACTTTGGGCTCATCTGTTTTCGTGGCAGCATCAGCGGCGGGGGCGCCTGCTTTGACGTAGGTGCCTTTGATGATCATCCAGAGAAGCAGGGTAAAAAGAAGAGCCGCGCCGATGGAGGCGGGAACCAATCTGGTGGAAAAGTTATCGAAGACAAAGGAGAAGGCTTTGATGGCCTCGGGGTCTGCGGCATCATGAACGGCTTTCATGGCCGCCACGTTGGCACCGAAGTAAATGGCCACATCCACGACAAGGGTAAACAGCGCCATCACCAGAAAAATCCAGATAAATGACTGCTTTGAGAAGGTTTTCGCGGAATCCATAGTTGTTTCTCCTTTGTTCAATATATGCGTGGCAAATCAGTTCGATATCATCGTAAGGGTGACACAAAAGCCCCCTTGTACAGTCGCTTCGTACCCGTAACTCGAATGAAGATAATGCAGAATACCGCGTCATTCAAGGCACGACGAGTGGATTTATTGAATATTACGGGGAGGGTGTCAAGAGGGAAACCCCACGCCTTATATAAGAGGTGGCACAAGGGTCAAGCTCTTCGGGGGTTCGGCAGCAAAGGAACAATCATTCAAACCACACGGTTTCGAAGCGTTCCGATCCCTTCGGCAGTGAGTGCAACGGTATCACCGGGAGAAAGAAAACGCCCCATCTCAAGACCACACCCCTTGCCCTCTTTGCCGGAACAGGTGCCGGAGCCGATGAACTCACCCGGATAGAGGGTTTCGTCCCGTGAGATCGCCTCGATGATCTCCTCAAACCCCCAATGCATATCCGCCGTGGACCCGTTTGACCACACCTCGCCGTTGACCGTCGCCTCCATGCGAATATTCAAGGGGTCGGGCACTTCATCACGGGTGACGAGGATCGGCCCCATGGCGTTGCCGCCATCAAAGTCCTTTCCTTTGGCAGGCCCCAGGCGCCCCTTCATCTCCCGCATCTGCTCATCCCGGGCGGAAAAGTCATTGAACAGGGTGTAGCCGAAAATGTGCTCCCCTGCCCTGCTGGCCGGAATATTGGTGCCGGTTTTCCCGATGACGATCCCAAGCTCCAGCTCGTAGTCGAAGGTCCGGCAGTAGGAGGGAATGGCCACCTCCGCGTCCGGCCCCACCACGGAAAAGCGATTGCTCTTGTAGTAGACCGGCCTCTCATACCAGGCACGGTTGATAAACCGGGCGAGGGTCGCCTTTCGTCCCCACCTCTTTTCCACCCATTCATCAACACGACCCAGTTTTTTCAGCCCCATCACGCGAATGCAGTTGATGATGTGGTCTTCAAAGGCCATGGCATCCCGAACCGACTCGGGAACCGGCAGGGGCGCAAGGAGTGTGGCAGACGTTAAGGGTGTGCACAGGCTCTTCTCCCCGCCTTCGGCCACCCGCAGCATCAGGTGACGGACCGTATCAAGGGCCGCCTCTCCGTGCTGAATCAGGGAGAGCATGGACTCAAAAGGTTCATTCGCTTTCTCAAAAAGAACGGCTGCGGCTTTCAGGTCCACGATCTCATCGTCCCCGGTCAATGCGCCCACAGCAGCTTCGTCTCCGTTCTTCAACCATGTCACCAGCTTCATACCCGGCTCCCTGCGTGATGGTTTCATATTAGCCCCACTCAACAACCCATAACCATTGAACATACACGAATTGCTTTCCTGCCAAAAGGGAAAACAAAAAGCCTGCCTCCGGCGGCCAGTGGATGATCCCCTGGACCCCAGGTTTGCGAATGCTCCAACCCTCGTTCCTCGGGTTGTCACATTCGCTGAGGGGCTCCGCCCGTGAACACAGGGAGCTTCGTGTTCATCGTGGTTTTACGCGTTAGTCAAACAATGGGCATCTGCAGACATTGGATACATTTTCGGATAGCTATTCAGCTATGCTTCCGGCGGGTCACTTTTTGAAAAAAGCTCCGCAAAAACGTTCCGGTTGCCGTCTCTATTTTCCTCAACCCGCAGGGGCTGAGGGAAATAGAGACGGCATGCTCGTTGTGCCAGAATCAGTTAATTTTCCGACACGGGTTAACCATGAAATCTGACCCCAAGACCTGTTTATCAAACCCAGGTTATGAGAATAGGCAAACGTTTGGTCCCCGGCAGGGCCACCGGAGGCAATAGTGAGCTGAATCGTTACGTCCTTGAAAGAATTTCACTTTAAAGGCGGATGTGATTTGACCCGAGGGACGAGGGGCAAAGCACATTCGCAACCTGCTTTCAAGGTGGCTCACCTTGCCGCCGGAGGCCTGTTTTTATGGCAGTTACTCCTTAATTCCATCCCCCTATCGATATTGACAAATTGTCGACACCCATATAGAAAAATGAGACAGATGTTCACCTCCACTAACCTCAATCGCAGGCATCCCATGACTCGTGTCGCTCTCATCGCAGCACCCTACCCCCTTGACGAATTCCCCTCCCCCCCCTTAGGACTCTGTTACGCGTCCGCAGCCTTTGAGGCCGCAGGAGCCGAGGTGATTCTTCTCGACTACATTGTCCGGGAGTACACCCCTGAAAAGCTGAAACGTGAGCTGACGGCGTTTTCGCCCGATATCATCGGCACCTCCTGCGTCACCATGAACTTCAAAGGGGCTGCCGCGATTCTCAGCGAGGCCAAAGCGGCCTGCCCCAATGCCCACACCTTAATGGGCGGCCCCCACGCCTCCTTTGATATCGAGAACACCCTTACCGCTTATCCTGCCATTGACGGCATTGTGGTGGGGGAAGCCGAAGAGACCCTCAAGGAATTCACGGCGGTTTTTAAGAATAAGAAATCGTGGAACGGTATTGCCGGCATGGCGTTTCGAGATGGGGACAGGATCGTTCAAACCCCGAAGCGAGAGTTTATCAGAGATCTGGATACCCTGCCCCTGCCCTCCCGCCACCTGCTCCCCCTGGCAAGGTACAAGGCCCTGGGGTTTCCGGTAAGCATCATCACGGGACGGGGCTGCCCCAACCGGTGCATCTTCTGCCTGGGGCGAAAGATGGTGGGGTTTCAGGTACGGCACAGGTCCCCTGAGCGCGTGGCCGACGAGATTGAGTCCCTTCTGGCCCTCGGCTTTACCACCATCAACATCGCAGACGATCTCTTTACGGCCAGCAAGAAGCGAGTCATGGCCCTCTGCCGTGAAATAAAAAAACGAGGTCTCATTTTCAGATGGAGCGTCTTTTCACGGGTCAACACTGTGGATGAAGAACTTCTTCGCACCATGATGGATGCCGGATGCACCTCGGTGAGCTTCGGCATCGAATCGGGAAACACGGAGATGCTCAAACGGGTGAAAAAGGGCATCACCATTGCCCAGGTTGAAAAAGCGGCGTCCCTCTGCCACAAGGTGGGAATCCGGGCCCATGCCTCCTTCATCGCAGGACTCCCCGGGGAGAGCCGCCAGACACTTGAAGAGAGTGTCGCCCTGAAAGACCGCATCAAGATCGAGTACGGGTTTCACTACCTCGCCCCCTTTCCCGGCACCACTGTCCGCGAAGAGATCGCCAATTACGACCTCACCATTCACTCCGATGACTGGGATCTCTATGACGCGGACCGGGCCATTGTCTCCACCTCTCACCTTACCCCATCAGAAATCGAAGCCTTTGTGGAAGCGGACTTAAAGCCCATCCATGACAATTGGGACGCCATTCAAAAAAAGTGCCGCAAAGGAACAGCCACAGAAGACGAACAGCTCATGGTCTTAGGAAACAGGCGCATGAACTTTATCTTCAAGCTCCTGAGCCAGGACCTTCTGGACAAGCTCACCCCCCTGCCCGCCGATGCACACAAGGCTCGCGAGGCTGCCATCACCAGCCTGGCAGAACAGACCGAAGAGACCCCTGACTTTGCAGAGTTCACCTTAAAAGACCTTCTCAATAAAGAGTGGGTTGTGTTTCATCAAACAGGCAAGGCAGGCAGGTACGCATGGGCGGGAGAGGATCCCGTGAATGACATCAGCGATAAACAAAAGGCGGGGTAAAAAGGCTTGCCTCTGGCGGCGAGATGGGGGCACCTCGAAACCCGATTATGAGGACGATGTCTGCGTTGATACGCTGTGTTTCTCGCGTTGCCTGCAAGAGGATGCACAAGGGATCGGAAAGACACGAGAAGTGATAACTCATCGGTAGGATGGGCAAAGGTGGAACCGTGCCCATCATGGGCGGAATAATCTCAAGGCGTTTCGATGAAATGAGCGGTGCGACTTAAGGAATGACAGATGGGCACGCTTCGCGCTTTGCCCATCCTACGAGCTGAAGGCTTCACCCAAGGGTTCCCATCGGTGATTCGTTATGCCGTCTTCCCCGGCTGCCAGACATGAGAGGCCATCTGAATTGTCTGGTCTCTACGATGACATTTCTGCCTTTGAAGGGTCGGATGACCGGGGATCCATGCGGGCAGACCAGCACCATTGGCGCGGTGTTCAACAAAATCGATCCGCCCACTGCTTTTTCTGTATTGATGGAGCGCAGCGACTCCTCCACTACTCACCATTCACTATTCACCATTCACTGATTTCACACCTTAAACCGAATATTCAAAATATCCCCGTCCTCAACGATGTAATCCTTGCCGTTCAGGTACATCTTCCCCACCTTTTTAAGGGCCGCCTCGTCGCCGTGCTCCATGAGCTCGTCGTATTTCATCACCTCGGCCCGGATAAACCCGCGCTGGAGATCGGAGTGAATCACGCCGGCGGCCACAGGCGCAGGGGAATGTCGTCGCACCAGCCACTGGCGCACCTCGTCGGTCCCCACGGTAAAAAAGGAGGCAAGGCCCAGGGCTTCCAGGCAAAGGCGAGTAAGGGTCTCAAGGGCCATTTCGGTGATCCCCAGATCCTCCATGAACTCCTTTTTCTCTTCCTCGGTATCGAGCATGGCGATTTCGGCCTCGACCTTGGCGGAGACCTGCATGGCCTTCATGCTCTGGCTTTCGCAACGCTGAATCACCTCATCGGTGATGAGATTGGCGTCAATATCGTCCTCGCCGATGTTGAGTGCCAGGATCATCTCCTTACGTGTGATAAAGGGATAGCTGCGTATCAGGGCCTCTTCGTCGTCATCGATCTCCATAAGGCGGAGGGGCTTCTCCCCTTCGAGGTGAGCCTGCATGCGGTGCATAAGATCCAGCTCTTTCTGCTGGGCCTCGTCCTTGATCTTTCTGACCGCTTTTTCAAGGCGCTCAATACGTTTCTCCACAAAGATCTGGTCGTGGATTAGCAGCTCGGAGGTCACCATCTCGATGTCCCGCAGTGCATCCACGGAACCGTCCACATGGTAGACCGCTTCATCTTCAAAGGCCCTGACCACGTGACAGATGGCATCCACATCGACGATGTCACGGAAGATGTCCCCCTTGGCGATGGTTTCCTGCTCCATCTTGGGCAGAAGCATCAGGTCGATGCGCGCCCGGGCTTCTTTCTTGGGCTCGTACATCGAAACAAGGGCGTCGAACCGGGTATCCAGAATATCTGCGGATCCGGGGGTGGCTTTGGTGATGGGCAATCCGTCTTTTCTCTGGTTGCCGGTCAGAATCTCAAAAAGGGTCATTTTGCCGCTCTGGGGCAGGCCAATAATACCAACTTTCATGGGCGTTTCCTGTGGCTCCGGGTTGACCCCGATATTCCATGAGAGAACGATCAAAAAAGACGAGACCAGGCAATTGCAGGGGGATACTGCGGCAAACCATCGTGCCACAAACGTGCAAACTGCAATGTGCGGTCTCCAGCCAAATATTCTCGTGAACTATCCGGGTTAAAGACGTGCCGGCATGTGTGCCGGGCATGTGGTCACAATGAGCTGTAGCACTCTTTCATCAGGGGGTCAATCACTTGTAATGATGGAGGTCTCGGGTATTTCATCTGCCCAGCCAAGCCGTTCAAAGAGAGCCCGTTCCTCTTCCCCAAGCCCGGACCGAATGGTGATCGCCCGTGCGTCTACCGGATGCGTAAAGGCAAGGGAGACGGAAAAAAGAAGAAGACGCCTGCAGGCGAGGTGCTCTCGAAAGAGACGATTGTGGCGGCCATCCCCGTAGACGGTGTCCCCGGCGATGGGGTGCGAAATGTGATGAAAGTGCTGCCGGATCTGATGGTACCGCCCTGTTTGGGGTTTGACACGAACCAGGCTGTAGCGGGCGGTATCGTAACGCCCCACCGGAATGGGCAGCTCCACCTCCGCCACCTTTTCGTAAAGACTTACCGCATCCTTGGGATTTCCGCGGCTGTTCTTCACCGGATGATCAATCTCCGCCCCCTCCTGCGTATAACCCCGAACCACCGCAAGGTACTCTTTCTCCACGCGGCGGTGCCGAAAATCATCGTTGAGAACCGCCGCCAGCTCATTGCTGAAGGCCATGAGCAGCATACCGGAGGTGGGGCGATCCAGTCGGTGAACCGGCCACACCATCTTTCCGGTGAGACCCCTGAGCTCCCGCAAGACGGTGGGGGAGTGCCTGTCCAATTGGCTTCGATGCACCAACATCCCGGGGGGCTTGTTCACCGCCACCACGGACTCATCAATATAAAGGATGTCTTCTGCTTTCAACATGGGCTGGTCATCCATGGGTCACCCCCTCCACCACCATAAGCACCTCTCCAATACCCGGCCAGCTGGCAGTCTGTTTCACCATCAAGGGGTTAAGGTCCGCAAGGCGGGCGTGAAATGCGGCATCCCCGGAGGAAATGGGGTTCCCGATATAGGCCACGCGTCTGCCACCGGCCTTCAGGTAATGCTCAAGGGCGTTGAGGGCCATGGGGTCATCCGGTGGCGGCCAGGAGAGAAGCAGGGTCTCATCGGCATGGGCTGCGGTCTCCTTCTCATCGGCTTGAACTACGGAGAACCATGTGTCCTCATACCACGCATTGTCCGCAAAAAAATCATAAGACGCTGCTTCACCCGGCGGGTATTTATCATAGGCACTCACCTTCGCACCGGAGCGATGGAGTGCCCGGGCCAGGTAACCGGAGCCAGCGCCGATCTCCACAAACGGGCCGTGGGGGAGCAGGTCCTGAAGCAACCCGTGATGGGGAATGGGAAAGCAGTAGCGGCCAACAAAATCAAACCGCTTTGAAAGAAGCACCTCGCCAGCATCGCGCCCTTCCAGGCGAGCACCATCCACCAGTGTGCGCAGCTCTTCCAGGTATGGCCCCACATAGATCCCGGGTTCATTTTGAAAAAGGTGTCGTATCAATTGAGCGTTGTCTGCGTTCATGACCGATTCATACCGAAACCTCCATACAGGGTCAATGGGTCCGGCAAAAAAAGCCTCCGGCGGCAAGGTGTGCCACCTTGAAAGCCGGTTGCGGATGCGTTTTACCCCTCGTTCCTCGGGTCAAATCACATCCGCCTTTGAATCGGGGGCTACCAGGTATCATTTTTTAAGACATGTTTATCAAACTGTTCAAACGTTCGCCCCCAGGCAAGGCTGCCGGAGGCACCAGCTGAATCGTTACAAAAAGGAGCTGGTTGTGGAGGTCTCACCACTCCCCCCCCTCAAGACCGAGGTGGCCGCACCAGGTATAAAACAACGCTTTGGATAAGGGGCAATCAAAAAGAGACTTGATTACCACCCATTCACAGCCATGAGTTCCTGTGGCGCCGTAGGATGGGCAAAGCGCGAAGCGTGCCCATCATTGGTCGATTAACCGCCATCAATCATAGTGGTCGAACGATTGACACCCCAACACCCTCTCTGGAATGAGCGGTTATCACCATCCGTGATGGGCACGGCACTACCTTTGCCCATCCTACAGGGTTCCGGCACTATTCGCCGTATGACGATTTGTACTGATCCAAACCCTCCCCAAGGTCAATCCCATGCGGCTGAAAAAGGATGGTAATCAGAATAAAAAAAATGGCGCGCAGCTTAAAAAGCCACGCGCCATCAACACGTTTGTACCCGATAGAAAAAACAGATCACGGGCCGGAAGTATTTCGGGCCCGGCAGGTTGCTATTCCATTTCCTCTGCCACTTCTTCATTCAGAAGCTCCTGGGGAAAAGCCTTTTCATCGGTAGATGCCATCACCGATTTTCCGGCTTTGTAGACCCCTCTTCGGATAACCTGCACGTATCCGAATTTATCACGGCTATAAATAAAGACCATGTTGCGAACCTTTTTCTCATTGAAACCGGTCCCGTCAATCAGCTCTTTCAGGGTAAATTCCTTGTCAGGGTTGCTTTGCAGCAATTCCATCATTTTGAGGTAATCAGCCCTGTACGTCCGCTTTGTTGACCCGCCTTTTCCTTTGGGTACGGAAGAAACACGTCGTTTTCCTCCCCCGGGAAGTTTCTTCTCCATGCGAGCCAGCTGACGACTTAAAATCCTCACCTGGTCTTCGAGCCTGTCCATCTGTCGTTGAAGTTTGTTGTAGTGAACCCTCGGAACAAAATCAGTTCGCATGGTTTCAATCACATGCGAAAAAGCGCTTTCAAGATCGTATCCTGCTGCCATTGACGAATCTCCAAACCTTTCCCGTTAATATTTTAACAACCCACAGGCAAAGATGATAATTAGAAATCCTAACATGGTCAAGTATTTTATTGCCTAATTCATTTCTACAAAAACATTGAATACAACTTTTGACAATTGTTTAAACATCGTTTTTATTGAATATGAAAACACGTGTCACAATGCCTAACACGATATAAATTTCAAACTAACGATACCTCTATCAGCTCAACAAGACAGTATTTGCCCCCCTTTGTTTTGTGATATTTGATACATTTACCCGCAATAAGTTGCGAAAAAAGCGATATCAACATCGCAGCCACTCACTCACAGAAAACGCAAAAAATGAGTCCGGACACCATGTCATCACCCAACGCACCGAAACGCCTGACAAACCAAGCGTGATCGCAGACACAACACCCTCATGCCACAGGTGACGCATCACATCAACGCAAGAGGGCAGCGCAACAACCGGACTCCGCATTAAAATCAGCGCATTATTACAAAGCACACTCAGGTTGGTTCCCTTCGCAGCCCGTAACAAGCAACGGCCGCTTTAAAAAACAGGCATCCCGCCCAAAGAAAAGACGATGCATCTTGAAAGCAAGTCACGGATGAAGGCCTTTCCCGTGAACCCGGCAAGCATCATGCTTTACGCCCCCCTACCCTGAGCAGAATCGTTACAGAAATTCGCGGCCAAGCCCCCGGCAGCCCTTAAACCCATAAAAAAAAGCCCCTTCGAGACTTCGAAGGGGCTAATTATTATGGTTGGCCCAAAAAGCAAGGGGCAACATCATGGACGGTAGCAAGGGCTACATCCGCATGCTGATATCCACGGATCGAGCCTGATGTGTCAATGCACCGGAGGAGATCACATCCACCCCCGATTCGGCATAGGTTCGAAGGTTTTCATCGGTAATATTCCCCGAGACCTCCGTCATGGCACGACCGCCCACAATACCCACCGCTCTCTTCACGTCCTCCATGGACATGTTATCCAGCATGATGACATCGGCTCCGGATTCCAGGGCCTCGTCCAGCTCCTCAAAATTGCTGACCTCGACCTCCACCTTCACCAGGTGAGAGATGGACTTGCGTACTGTCTCAACAGCCGGCTTGATCCCGCCGGAGACGGCAATGTGATTGTCCTTGATCATCACGCCGTCGTAGAGTGCCATGCGGTGGTTGAACGCGCCACCGGTTCGCACGGCCTGCTTTTCAAGCACCCGCCACCCGGGGGTGGTCTTGCGGGTATCCACAAGCCGGACAGGAAGCCCCTTGACCATCTCGGCGTATCGGCTCACATGGGTGGCGATGCCGGAAAGACGCTGCAAAAAATTAAGGGCGGTCCGTTCCCCTTTGAGAAGAGCCCTTAAGCGCCCCTCCACTTTCAGAATGATGTCTCCGGCCTGCACGCGCTCGCCATCAGGGGCGATCACCTCGACCCGGCAATTCGGATCCAGAAACGTAAAGCAGGCCGCTGCCGTGGCCGTTCCGGCCACCATCATGGCCTCTTTGGCCACAAGGACCCCATCCCCGGTCTCGCCTTCAGGAATCAGAAAATCGGTGGTGATATCTCCGGTCCCGATATCCTCGGC